>Ga0310811_10004092_pt1 | contig 18351 bp, 17 predicted proteins | sample YCmetagenome_FD_207642 | JGI IMG/M metagenome (GOLD analysis project Ga0310811, IMG submission 207642) | Soil microbial communities from experimental microcosm in Duke University, North Carolina, United States - YC | ecosystem: Engineered > Artificial ecosystem > Soil microcosm > Unclassified ...
TCTGCCGGTACGAGGTGTGGGTGAACCAGATGAACTCGCCGTCCCAGATGAACCACATCGGGTTCACCTGCGGCGCGCCGTCCGGGCGGGTGGTCGCGAGGTTGCACAGGATCGGTCGGCCCAGCAGCTTGAGGGCGTTCTCGGAAATCTCCACCATGGTTCTGGGGCTCCAGTTCTCTCGTCGGCTCATGCGGTCTGCTTCCGGGTGCCGCTTCGGTGCGCGGCCTTGTGCGCGCGGGTCCTCGCGCGCTAAATCTGCGCGCGTGGGCTGACGCTTGCGTTCAGGCCAACCGCGGCGGCGCGAATTTCATGCCCGTGGCGCGCCGAAGTCGACCTTCGCCGTCTCCACCGCGCCCGCGGTGCGGCCCGGCGCGGTTTGGAACTGCCAGTAGAGGTTCGTGTGCGCGATCACGGCCTCCGGCCCCGGCGCGCCGTAGGAGCTCAGGTCCTCGGTGGTGTGCGCGTCCGTGACCAGCGTGGTGTCGTATCCGCGGGTGAACGCCCCGTGCAGCGTCGAACGGATGCAGGCGTCCGTCTGCGCGCCGGTCACGAAGAGCCGGCCGACGCCGCGTTCCGCGAGAACCCGCTCCAGCTCGGTGTCCTCGAACGAGTCGCCGTAGCGCTTGTGCACCAACGGCTCCTTCTCCTGCCGCACGAGTTGCGGCACGTACCGCCATGGCTCGGACTCCGGCTTCAGATCCTCGCTCGCGTGCTGCACCCAGACCACCGGCACGCCCTGTGTTCGCGCCTTCTCCACCAGGGAGCCGACGTTCGCGATCACGGCCTCGCTGTTGATCGAGGATTCCATCACGCCATTCTGCACGTCGATGACGAGCAGCGCGGTGTTCGGCCTGTCGGGCAGGGTCGTCATGGTGGCCTCCCGGGGTTGGGCTGATGCCTGGACTCTTGGTGCCTTCTGGTGCCTGGAGTCCCGGTGCTCGGGCTTCGGCTCTCACCGTACGTCGACCTACCGACAGTTTTCGATACGTCCGAGTTCCGACGTATGCCGAGGTCCCGACTCACGCTGCGATGTCCTCGGGTGTCCTGGTCGGCGGCCTTCGTGTGCCGGATCGGCGGCCCTCTGCGCCTCGGCCTCTGCCCTCTGCGTTCAACGGGATCGAAGCATGATGTAACCGGCGGGGAGGGCCAGACGTATTCACTGCGACATCGCGAGCGGGATCGCGACACCGGGGCGGAATGGCGGTCGGACTCGAGGCGGACTTCGACGCGTTCTACACAACCACGTATCGGAGCATCATCAGTCAGATTTATGCGATGACCGGCAGTCTTCACGAAGCAGAGGACTGCGTGCAGGAAGCCTACGCACGGGCCTGGCAGCAGTGGAGCCGGATGTCGACCGAGACCGGTAGCCCGGAGGCTTGGGTGCGCACGGTCGCCGCCCGGCTCGCGGTCTCGTCCTGGCGCAAGGCGGTCAACCGGCTCAAGGCGCACCGGCGCGAGCAGCAGCAGTCGGACGAGGTGGCCGGGATGAGCCCGGACCACATCGCCGTGGTGGCCGCGCTGCGCAAGATCTCCCCCGACCAGCGGATGGCGATCGTGCTCTACCACTTCGCCGGTCTGTCGATCGAGGAGATCGCGGCCGAGACCGGCGCCGCGCCGGGCACCGTCAAGGCACGGCTTTCCCGCGGCCGCAAGGCCCTGGCGCCGCATCTGACCGAGTTCGCAGACAACCCGGACCGCCCCCGTTCACCACAGTTCTTCAACCAACCGCAGCCCAGTGGAAGGGGGATCTAGTCGTGTCCACGGACTTCGATTCCACACTCTCCGAAGCTCTCAACCTCGCGGCAGACGCCGCACAGATCCCAGGCCCGGCGGCCGCCCGTACCCGAGGAAGGAAGCGCACCGTGTACCAGCGCATCGCCATCTCCACCACATCCCTGGCGCTCGTCGCCATCGCCGCGACCGTTGCGTTCAAGGCTGTGCCCTCGCATGCCAACACCACACCGGTCGCCAGCACCAGCACGAAGTTCACGGTGAGCGCGGGCAACTCCGCCGGCAGTTCGAGCGTCAAGAACTCCGCCGGTACCGCGAGCAAGGGCACAAGCGGCGATCCGCACAAGGTCGTCCCCGGCGCTTGGCTGGCCGCGGACCAGCTGCCGTTCGCCGACACCTTCAAGTGGAAGGTGGAGCAGGCGGATTCGCAGGGTTCGCCGATCGGCCAGCCGCTCACGCCGAGCGTGTACTACGTCGCGAACGACACGAGCTACCAGTCGCTGACCATGTGCTCGGACCCGTCCTGGCTGCTGCCACGCACCACCGGTGCCCAGCACTCGGAGTTCCTCGCGACCACGGGGACCGGCAACAACCAGGCGAGTCAGTACCTGTTCTTCTTCGCCACCGACGGCGACGCCAAGCTGACCTTCAACAACCTGACGAAGCAGTACGGTCCAACCTGCCAGCAGCATGACGGTGGAGCGGAGCCCGTACTGACGGCCGGAAACATCTACGCGCCCCCCCAGCCACTCATGAACGAGATGGTGTGGCTGACCGTCAAGGGCAAGTCCAGTGCGCCCGACCTGGCGGACTACACCCGGGAGTACTTCGTCCTGCGCGGTAACGTCATCGCCTACGTCGCGGTGACCAGCTACACGGACACCAGCCTGCCCACGAAGTACGACGACGACGCGCTGCTGTCGACCATCTCATCCCACCTGTCCGTGTACCGGGACACCGGCAAGTGACGCCGAGGTGACGCCCCGGCCGACAAGCCGGACGCCGCGCCCGGGACCCTCCTCGGTCCCGGGCGCGGCAGCGATGAGGAACAACTCGGCGCCGCCGTTGCCGAGGCCGCACACCTCGCCGACCGACTGCTACACCGGCTGAAGCGCGCCGACGGCGAACGCGGCGGCGCCGACGAGTCCGGCGTGGCGCCCCTGTTGCGCCGGCAGTACCCTGATATCGCGGGTGAAGGCGAGCGTGGCGTAGCGGGAGAGCCAGGCGCGCAGCGGGTCGAACAGCACCGCCCCGGCCTCCGCGACGCCGCCGCCGATCACCACCGTGTCGATCTCCACCAGTGCGGCGGTGGCGGCGATGCCGGCGCCCAGGGCCTGGCCCGCGCGGGCGAACGCCGCCAGGGCCGCCGCGTCGCCGGCGCGCGCCGAGGCCGCCACCGCCTCCGCCGACGCGTCCGCACCGGTCGGGCGCCAGCCGTGCGCCAGCGCGTGCCGGGCGATCGCCGGTCCGCCGGCCATTCGCTCCACGCAGCCGCGGCCGCCGCACGGGCACGCCTCGCCGTTCATCTCCACGCTGATGTGCCCGATGTGACCGGCGTTCCCGGTCGCCCCGGCCAGCACCCGCCCGCCGAGGATCAGTCCGCCGCCGACGCCCGTGGACACGACCATGCACAGCGCGTTCTCCGCGCCCCTGGCCGCGCCGTGCAGGTGCTCGCCGGCCGCCATCGCCACCGCGTCCCCGGCCAGGGTGACCGGTCTGCCGGACACGGCCGGGTGGCCGGCGACCAGGCGCACCAGCGGATAGTCGCGCCAGACCGGGATGTTGACCGGCGAGACCGTGCCGTGCGGCAGATCCACCGGACCCGCACTGCCGATCCCCACCGCGGCCACGCCCGGCCACTCCGGCGACGCGGCGAGTTCGTCGAGTACCGCGCGCACCGCGTCCGCCACCGCTTCGGCGTCCTGGCCGGCCGGCGTCGGGCGCGCGGCGGTCAGCACCGCCCGCCCGCGCTCGTCGACCAGCCCGCCGGCGATCTTCGTGCCGCCGATGTCGAGCGCGGCCACCCGTTTCCCGTCCATCTCTCCTCGTCTCCCCTCCATGCCCGCCCGCGACGCCCGTCAGCCGATCCCACTGCGCCCTCGGCGCCCAACCGTCAGCTGATCCCACTGCGCCCCGCGGCGTCCCTCAGCCGATCCCACTGCGCACGGCGCGCCCGTCATCCGACTCCCGCGGCGCCCGTCAGCCGACTCCACTGCGCCCGCGGCGTCCCTCAGCCGATCCCACTGCGCACGGCGCGCGCCCGTCATCCGACTCCCGGCGCGCCCGTCAGCCGATCCCACTGCGCGCCCGTCAGGACGGCAGCAGCAGCACCGCGACGCCGTAGGGAGCCAGGGTCGTGGTCTCCTCACCGGGCGGCAGGCTCGTGCCGTACACGACGGGCTTCACCGTCAGCGCCTCGTCCGCCTGGCTGACCAGCCAGGCGTAGCGGGTACCGTCCTCGTGCACCAGTACGTCGCAGGCCACCCGCGGATCGTCGACCCGCACCGGCCGCTCCACCCCGGCCGCCGTGGCGAGAGCATCGTAGAGCGTGCGCACCGCGTCCGGATTCACCAGTGGGGTGCCGGCGGCCAGATGCTCGAGTGGATACGTGCACAGAATCACCGCCCCCGCGCCGACGCGGCGCCGCAGCAGCGCCGGGCGGCCCTGCCCGTCGACGGCGAGGACCTCGGCGTCCTTCGCCGCGACAGGCAGCATCACCCGGGCGAACGGCGTATGCGGCTCGGGCAGCGCGAAGGCCAGCGTGTCGCCCTCGCCGAGGTCGCCGAGTTCGCCGGTGAAGGTGAACACGACCTCGTCGCCGTGCACGCGTTCGCAGAGCCCGTAGATCAGCTGGTGTTCGACTCCGAAGACGGAGTTGAGGTTGTTGTGCCACGGACCGCGCTGGTTCGCGTGCGCGCCGGGGAAGAACGAGTGGTAGACCGTCGCGCCCGCCCGGGCGTAGCCCTCGAGCACCGGCCAGGTCGGACTGAGCAGCGCCTTCGTGGACGGGACCAGGTAGAGCTTCGCGTCCGCCTGCCCCGGCAGGCCCGCGCTCTCCCGGACCAGCCCCGGTTGCAGGTCTGCAAGTCGAGCACTGACATAGGCCTGGAGCAGGTTCGTCTGCACGGCCGGCGCGTCGGCCTTGTCGGTGAACGGGTACTCCACGTCCAGGAACGAGGAGACCACCAGTGCGGTGGACGACTCGGCGCGGTGCAGCCGGGCGTGGTCGACCTCGGCGAGCACGGCGGCGAAGTCCCGCAGCTCGCGCAGCGTGCTCTTCGGCGCGCCGGTCGAGTCGGTGATCCCGAAGTGCAGCTCGAACGGGTGGTGCCGATACGGGTCCTGATGTTCGAGCCCGTCGAAGTCGGTGTTGTTCCAGGCGCCCCAGCCGGTCGCGCCGGCCAGCAGCGAGTTGTGCAGCACCTGCCGGTAGTAGTGCGCGGCGTTGGCCTCGGAGACGAAGTCCGAGGTGACGCCGAACTCCTCCAGGATCACCGGCCGGCCGTAGTGCGAGGCCAGCTCGCAGATGAAGGCCGCGGTGTAGTGCTGGCGGGCCGGGTCGTCGCCCATCGGGTAGCAGTGCGGGCCGAGGAAGTCGCAGAGCTCTGCCGCGTCCGCGACGCTGAAACCGTTGTCCCGCCCGCTGATCTCGCGCCCCCAGGCGCCGTCGCCGATGGAGACCGGCTGCGTCGCTCCGCCCGCGCGCAGCCCGGCGACGACCAGTTGCGCCCAGGAGTCGACCACCGCGCGCGGCGCCGGCCCGCCGTAGATCGGCATCTCGTTGGTCAGCAGCCACGCGGCGACGGCCGGGTGCGCGGCGTAGCGCTCGGCCATCCGCCGGGCGAACCAGGCCTGCCGGGCCACCATCCACACGTCCTGATACAGGTCGCGGCCGCCGCGCCAGGCCGGATCCCAGTTCTCGCCGGACATGTGGCCCACGAACAGGGTGGGCACCGTCGCCATCCCGGCCTCCCGGTGCAGGTCAAGGAACGTGGCGTAGTGCGCGGCCGCCTGCTCGTCGACGCGGTCGGGTTCGGGCATGAAGTCGGGCCAGTAGAAGAACGAGCGGGTGAAGGCCAGGCCGTGCTCGCGCAGCACCGCGAGCTCGGCCCGCACGAGTCCGGGGTCGAACGTCCGCCACATCAGCGGGCCGCCGGCGCGGGACCAGAAGTTGGCGCCGAGCCACGGGGCGGCGGGGTCGGTGGGGCCGGGCAGCCGCAGGGACGGTCGGTGCATGGTGAACCTTTCGACGGCTCGGGACGCGCCGGGGCGCGGCGCTCGGGGAGACGCGGGTGAAGGCGGGTGGGGCAGACGCGGGGAAAGTGTGCGGGCGGCGCCGCCGCGCGGTGATCCGGTGAGTCGGGATACTGTCACTGAACCGGTTAAGTGTCAATCGTCGGCGCGCGCTACCCTGTCTTCCGGAGGCCCGCCCGACACGGTTCCGGGGCGCGTTCGGGAATCGCGGCGTCCGCAGGCCCGGCGATACTTTTCCCGACAGGACCAAGGACCCAGGGCCCGCGGCCGGTCGCGGCGGACGGGTGCGAGAGGAATGGCGGACGGCGATGAGGACGATTCCGCGGCGGGTGCGCGCACGCGCACGGGCCGGAGCGGGCGGGAGGACGCGATGACGGGCCCGCGTCCGGCGCGGCGGCCGACGATCGCGGACATCGCCCGGCGCGCCGGGGTGACGAAGGCCGCGGTCTCCTTCGCGCTCAACGACCAGCCCGGCGTCTCGCAGGCGACCCGGGAGCGGATCCTGGCGATCGCCCGGGAGATCGGCTGGCAGCCCAACAGCGCGGCGCGCGCGCTGACCGACGGCAGGGCCGGCGCCTTCGGCCTGGTGATCGACCGCCCGGCCGGGCTGCTCGGGGTCGAGCCGTTCTTCATGCAGCTGGTCGCGGGCATCCAGGGGGAGCTGGCCGCGGAGCGCGCCGCCCTGCTGTTCACCGTCGCCGAGGACTCCGCCGCCGAGATCGAGCTGCACCGCACCTGGTGGGCGCAGCGCCGGGTGGACGGCGTGCTGTTGGTGGACCTGCACGTGGACGATCCCCGGGTGCCGGTGCTCGAGGAGCTCGGGCTGCCCGCGGTGGTGGTCGGGCCGCCGGAGGGCTCGGGCACGCTGCCCTCGGTCACCACCGACGAGGCCGCCTCGGCGCGCACGATCGTCGAGCACTTCGCCGCGCTCGGCCACCGCCGGATCGGCCACGTCACCGGCATGTCCGACCTCTGGCACACCCGGCTGCGCAACGAGGCGCTGGCCGAGGCCGCCGCGCGGGCCGGGGTGGAGGCGCTCAGCGTCGCCGCGGACTACACCGCGGAGGCCGGCGCCCGGGCCACCCGCGCGCTGCTCGAGCGCGCAGACCGGCCCACCGCGGTGATCTACGACAATGATCTGATGGCCGTCTCAGGGCTCGGCGAGGCACAGCGCATGGAAGTATCGGTCCCCGGCCGGCTCGCGATCGCCGCGTGGGACGACTCGGTGCTCTGCCGGCTCGTCAACCCACCCATCAGTGCCCTGACACACGACGTCGCGGCGTACGGCGCGCACGCCGCCCGTGCCCTGCTCGAACGCGCCTCCGGCGGCGATCCCGGGCACCGGCTCGAGCCCGCCGCCGTGCTCAGCGTGCGCGCATCGAGCAGCCGGGAGCGCTGACCCGCGCGGCGCCGGCGCCGCGTCCGCGGTTCCGGAACCCTTCGGGCCGCGGTCCGCGAGGCGGTGTACGGACTGCTGACTCTGGTGAACCTCACTCCGGCCGCCGACTTCGCCGCCAAGTACCCGCACGAGCTGTCCAGCGGCCAACGTCAGAGGGTGGCGATCGCGCGGGCGCTGGCGACCCGGCCGCGAGTGCTGCTGGCCGACGAACCGGTCTCGATGCTCGAGGTCTCGATCCGGCTGGAGATCCTCAATCTGCTGGAAGACCTGACCAGGACACAGAACCTTGCGGTGCTCTACGTCACGCACGATCTCGCGACCGCGCGGCACTTCTCCGAGAAGATCATGGCGATGTACCGCGGCACGGTGGTCGAGCAGGGCCCGAGCGACGCGGTGATCCTGCACCCCGTCCACCCCTACACGCAGCTGCTCGCCACAGCAGCGCCCGACCCGTCCGCCGACCGGCGACGCCTGGCCGAGGCCCGCCGCGCACGCGTCGAAGCGCGCGGGGCCCGTGCCGCGGAACGCCGGGAGCTGCAGGCCCCCGGCGCGTGTGTCTTCGTGTCGCGCTGCCCGTACGCCCGCGAGATCTGCGCCGAGGCGCCCCCGCCGCTACCGGCGCGCGGCGTGCAGGGCGGCGCCGACGGTGTGAGCGGTGCTGCAGAGGCGGCCGCGGTCGGGGGCGGGGGAGCAGCGGACGGCCATGCCGCCCGCTGCCGGAAGCTGACAGAGCCCGAATTCACCCGACCGGCGCGAGCGTGACGATCTCCCAGTAGAAGTCCTCGAACAGCGAGAGCGCCCGGGCGAGGTCCGCGTCCGTGACGGTCGCGGCCTGCCCATGCGCGTCGGCATCCGCCTTCGCGGCGATCGCGGCGGCCTGCCGGTAGCCGCGTGCCGTCGGGAAGGCCCAGCCCTCGGGCAGCACGGACGGGCCGGCGGTGTCCCGGGGCAGCAGCCCCCGGTTGAGCAACAGGTTCGCGGTCAGGTGCTGGGCGAGCCGCAGTGCGCTCGCCGGGTACCGGACGAACTGGCCGCGTACATTGCGCCAGCTCGTCGCGTAGTACTCCATGTCGTCGGCGCTCAGCGGCTTCGCCCGGTCCGACAGGCTTTCGGCGCGCCCGGCCGGAGCCGCGAAACCCGCGGCCCCGGGCGACGGTCCCGGACCGTGCAGCCGGGCCCAGTCGATCGGCGTGTCGGTGACGAGCGCGGCGAACTCGCGGGCGAAGCGGCGGGCCGGGTCGCGCCGCAGGTGGCGGTCGGCGGCCCAGCCGAGGCACAGGCCCGTGAGGACGGCGAGACTGATGGCGGTGGCGAGCAATGCTGCCTCCTCATCATCGTGCGGTGCGGGCCGCGTCGGGTCGCGGCTCGCGGGAACGGTCACCTGACCGCGTACCCGCTCACCGCCGACCCATCCGTCACACGCTCGGGGGAACCTCGTCCGCCGCATACTCGGCCACTGATGACCTCAGCGGATCCCGTTACTCGACGACGAGCTCGACCGGGATGTTGCCGCGGGTCGCCTTGGAGTACGGGCACACGCCGTGCGCGGCCTCGACGAGCTTGCGGCCGGTCTCGTTCTGCAGCTCGTCCGGCAGTTCGACGCGCAGCACGACGGACAGGGCGAAGCTCGTCTCGTCCTTGTTCAGGCCCACCTCGGCGGTCACCGAGATCTCGCCGGTGTCCACCTTGGCCTGCCGGCCGACCAGGCCGAGGGCGCTGGCGAAGCAGGCGGCGTAGCCCGCGGCGAACAGCTGCTCCGGGTTGGTGCCCTTGCCGTCGCCGCCGAGCGCGGGCGGGAAGGCGAGGTTGAGGTCCAGCTGGCCGTCCGAGCTCACGGCCCGCCCGTCCCGGCCGTTCGCCGTGGCCACTGCGGTGTAGAGCGCACTCATGTCGTTCCTCCTGCTTCGGTGCGGCCCTTGCGCCGCGCTCGAGAAGAAGCATTGCACACAACTGAGTTGCGTGCAACTAGACAGTGCGCGATTGAGGTATCCTGGAAGCGTGACCGAGACAGAACTCCCCGTCGACCAGGCGATGCGCCTGGACGCCCAACTGTGCTTCGCCGTGCACGCGGCCTCGCGCGCGTTCGACGGCCTCTACCGCGTCACCCTGCGCGAGGCGGGCCTGACCTACCCGCAGTACCTGGTCATGCTGGTGCTGTGGGAGCACGGCGAGGTCACCGTGAAGGAGCTCGGCCGCCGCCTGCGGCTGGACTCCGGCACGCTCTCCCCGCTGCTCAAGCGGCTCGAGGCGGCCGGCTGGGTGGACCGCCGCCGCGGCGTCGAGGACGAGCGCTCGGTGACGGTGCGGCCCACCGACGCCGGCGCCGAACTCAGGGAGCGCATGTGCGCGGTCCCGATGAAGACGATGGACTCGACCGGCATCTCCCTGGCCGAGATCCTCGACCTCCACGAGCGTCTCAATGCCCTGACGGAGTCGCTGGACGGCGCGGCCCGGCGCCTGGCCGCCGAGCCGGCGGATTCGGCAGGGTCGGCGCAGCCGGCGGATCCGGAAGAGCCGGCGGAGGGCTGATAGCTCCCGCTACACCGCCGCCCTGCCGACCCGGCGCAGCAGGGCCGCGGAGGCGGGGCTCGGCGGGTCGGCGGTGACGCTGACGGTCTCCCACGCGGGCACGTCGCCGTCGAGTTCGACGAAGCGCACCCGATCGTTCTTGGCGGAGAACGAGCTCGGCACCAGCGCCACGCCCAGCCCCACGGCCACCAGGTCGAGCAGCGAGTGCACGTCCGTCACCTCGAGGGCGACGCGCCGCTCCACGCCGGCGGCGGTCAGCACGCGGTCGGCCAGGTCGCGGGTGCCCCAGGTCGGTGGGAAGTCGACGAACTGGTCGTCCATCAGGTCGGCGAGCTTCGCGCGCGGCTTGCCCGCGGCCGGATGGTTCTCGGCGCAGGCGAGGACGAGGGCTTCGCTGTCAAGCGGCGTGACCACGACGTTCTCCGGGTCGCGGGACGGGCGGGCGACGAACGCGACGTCCAGCCGACCGGTGCGCACCAGTTCGATCAGCTCCTCCGAGCCGCCCTGGCGCAGCCTGATCTCCAGGCTCGGGTGCTCCGAGAGGAATCCGCCGAGCAGCGTGGGCAGGTGCACGGCGTGCAGGCACTGCAGCGAGCCGATGGACAGCGAGCCGCGCAGCAGTCCCTGGACCGCGGCCACCGCGTCCTTCGCCGCGTTGCTGGCCGACAGCGCGCGCAACGCTTCCACGAGCAGCGCCTGTCCCGCCGCCGTCAGCTGCACCTGCCGCGTGCTGCGCAGGAACAGCGTCGCGCCGAGTTCCTTCTCCAGCGAGCGGATCGAGGCGGACAGGCCGGACTGCGCGATGTGCAGACGCTGTGCCGCGCGCGTGAAGTGGCACTCCTGCGCGACGGCGACGAAGTGCTCCAGTTGCCGCAGTTCCATATCGCTCGTGGCTCCTCTCGCCGCGTGGTGCCGGCTCCGTCTCGCCGCAGTACCAGACCCGTCTCGCCGTGGTGCCGGGCCCGCTCGCGTGCCGTTCATCGGCGGTAGTGCTCAGTTCCATCAGTATTTTCTGTTGGACAGACTAATCTTGGACGGCAAGGCTGGGAAGAACGAGGCAAGGGTCAGCTGAGGAGCCGCCACATGCACACTCGCCGTATCGGGGACCTCACGGTCAGCGCGATCGGGCTCGGCGGCATGCCGATGTCGATCGAGGGGCGGCCCGAGGAGGCGCGCTCGGTCGCGGCCATCCACGCCGCACTCGACCAGGGCGTCACCCTGATCGACACCGCCGACGCCTACCACCGCGACGCGAACGAGGTCGGGCACAACGAGACGCTGATCGCCGCGGCCCTGGCGAGCTACGGCGGCGGCCCCACCGACGACGTGCTGGTCGCCACCAAGGGCGGGCACCTGCGCCCCGGCGACGGGACCTGGACGCTCGACGGCCGGCCCGAATACCTCGAGCGGGCCTGCGAGGGCTCGCTCAAGCGGCTCGGCGTCGAGTCGATCGGCCTCTACCAGTTCCACCGGCCCGACCCGCGTGTGCCCTACGCCGAGTCGATCGGCGCGCTGCGCAAGCTGCTGGACGTCGGCAAGATCCGCCGCGCCGGCATCTCGAACGCGAACACCCACGAGATCAAGCTGGCCAAGCAGATCCTCGGCAACGACCTGGTGAGCGTGCAGAACCAGTTCTCCCCGGCGTTCCGCTCCAGCGAGCCCGAACTGCGGCTGTGCCACGAACTCGGCCTGGCGTTCCTGCCCTGGAGCCCGCTCGGCGGCATCTCCAACGCCTCCGAGCTCGGCTCCCGCTTCCGCGTCTTCGCCGAGGTGGGCGAGGGGCACTCGGTCAGCCCGCAGCAGGTGAGCCTGGCCTGGATGCTGGCCAAGTCGCCGGTGGTGATCCCGATCCCCGGCTCTTCGCGCCCTGAGACGATCACGGACTCGATCGCCGCCGTCGACCTGAAGCTGAGCGAGCAGGAGCTGGCCCGCCTCGACGCGGCGTAGCCGGGGGCCCGCCAACGGGAACAAGCCCCACGCCGCGCGCGTTGCGCAACTCGGCCGACAGCGCCGTCGCCGTCCGACCCGACCGATTCTGGAAAGTTGGCCAGCGACATGCTCTCCGGCGCCGTACGCCGTGCCCTGCTCGCCCTCGCCGTGGGCGGATTCGCCATCGGCACCGGCGAATTCGTGATGATGGGCCTGCTCCCGCAGGTCGCCTCCGACCTCTCGGTCTCCATCCCGAAGGCCGGCGAGCTCATCTCCGTCTACGCCCTCGGCGTCGTCGTCGGCGCGCCGCTGCTGACCGCGGTCTCGGTGCGGCACCGGCGCAAAACGGTTCTCATGGTGCTGATGGGCTGGTTCGCCGCGGGCAACCTGCTCTCGGCGATCGCGCCGAGCTTCGGCCTGGTGCTGCTCGCCCGCTTCGCCTCCGGGCTGCCGCACGGCGCGTTCTTCGGCGCCGGCGCGGTGGTCGCCGGCTCGCTGGTGGACCGCACCCGCAGCAACAGCGCGATGGCGGTGATGTTCGCCGGGCTGACCGTCGCGAACATCGTCGGCGTGCCGTTGACCACGATCCTCGGCCAGCACGCCGGCTGGCGCGCCGTGTACGCGATCGTCGGGCTGATCGGAATGCTGGCGGTGCTGGCGATCGCCGTGGCGGTGCCGGGCGACGCCGCGCCGGTGAAGGCCGGCGAGGTCTCGCTCGGCCGCGAGCTGCGCGCGTTCGGCAAGCCGGAGGTGTGGCTGGTGCTGGGCGTCGCCATGCTCGGCGGCGGCGGGCTGTTCGCCACCTTCAGCTACATCACCCCGATGATGACGGACGTCGCGCACTACGCCGACTCCTCTATCACCTGGCTGCTGGTGCTGTTCGGTCTCGGCATGACGATCGGCAACCTGGCCGGCGCGCGGCTGTCCGACCGGTTCCCGGCGCGCACCCTGGTGCTCTCGCTGGTCGCCGAGATCGTGGTGGCGGCGGCGTTCCTCGGGCTCGACCACAACCGGGTCACCGCGGCGCTGGCGATCTTCCTGTTCCCGCTGACCGCGCTGGCCGGGCTGCCCACGCTGCAGGGCCGGATCATCGAACTGGCGGGCGGAGCGCCGAACCTGGCCGCGGCCTCGATCCAGGCGGCGTTCAACATCGCCAACTCGCTCGGCGCGTACCTCGGCGGCCTGGCCATCTCGGCCGGCTTCGGCTACGGCTCGCCGAACGCGGTCGCGGCCGTGCTCGTCGCGATCGGCCTGGGGCTGGCGCTGGTCTCGGTGCGGGTAGAGCGTTCCCGAGCCGCCGCCCGCGGCGAGGGGCCCACCGAGATCGGAGCCGTCGACGTCTCCGGCAGTCGCGCGAGGATTCCCGCATGAGCGATTCCGCACCCGTCACCCTGGGCATCGTCGGCAGCGCCTGGCGCGCCGAGTTCTTCGCCCGGCTCGCCGCGCTGCTGCCCGACCGGCTGACGCTGGTGGGCGCGGCCGTGCGGACGCCGGAGAGCGCCGAGCGCACCGCGGCGCGCTGGGGCGTGCCCGTCCACCTCTCGGCCGAGGAGCTGATCGCCAAGCAGAGCCCTGAGTTCGTCGTCGCCAGCGTGCCGTGGCCGGTGACGCCGGAGATCATCGGCACGCTGGTGGAGGCGGGGGTCCCGGTGCTCGCGGAGACCCCGCCCGCCCCGGACGAGGACGGCATGCGGGCGCTGTGGGAACGCGTCGGCGCGCGCCGCCTGGTGCAGGTGGCCGAGCAGTATCTGCTGTTCCCTGCGCACGCCGCGCGGGGGGAGCTGGTGCGCCGCGGCGTCATCGGGACGCCGACGAGCGTGCAGGTCTCCTCGACGCACGGGTACCACGCCGTGTCGATGTTCAGGGGCCTGCTGGGCGCCGGGTTCGGCCCGGTGCGCGTGGTGGCCTCGCGGCACACCGCGCCGCTGCTCGACCCGCTCACCCGCGCGGGCTGGACCGGGGCGACCGAGCCCGCGCAGGCCGCGACCACGCTGGCGACCCTCGACTTCGGCGACGGCCGCTCCGCCCTGTACGACTTCACCGACAACCAGTGGCACAACCGGCTGCGGCAGCGGCGCATCGTCATCCGCGGCAGCCTGGGCGAGATCGTCGACGACGCCGTCGTGCGCTGGGGCGGGCCGCGCACCGTGCTGCGTTCGGAGATCCACCGCTCGCAGCTCGGCCACGACCTCAACCTCGACGGCTTCGACACCGAGCACTTCGTCTTCGAGGGCGAGGTGGTGTGGCACAACCCGTTCCTCGGCCTGCGGCTGATGGACGAGGAGATAGCGATCGCGCGGCTGATGCTGGCGACGGCCGCCTGGGCGCGGGACGAGGGCCCGGAGCCCTATCCGCTCGCGGACGGCTGCCAGGACCATCTCGTCTCGCTCGCGATGGACCGTGCCGCGGCGACCGGTCAGCCGGTGACCACGGCGGTGGAGGCGTGGAGCCCCGGCCGCCCGTGACGCCGGGCCGCCCGTGACCGCTGGTTGCGGCGGTCACAGCCACGGCTTCGGCTACGCGTCCGCCGCGTCGCCGAGGCCGTTGTCCAGCGCGTAGCGGACGAGTTCGACGCGGTTGTGCAGCTGGAGCTTGGTGAGCGTGTTCTGCACGTGGTTCTGCACGGTCCGGTGCGAGAGGGTGAGCCACTCGGCGATCTGGCGGTAGGTCAGGCCGGTCGCGACCAGCCGCAGCACCTGCGTCTCCCGCTCGGTCAGCTGCGGGGTGTCGGTGGCCTCCGGCTCCGCGCGGTCGGCCAGCCGCCGGTACTCGCCGAGCACCAGGCCGGCGAGTCCGGGGGTGAACACCGCGTCCCCGGCGGCGGTGCGCCGCGCGGCGTCCACCAGTTCCTCGCTGCTGGCCGACTTGAGCAGGTAGCCCGTGGCACCGGCCTTGACCGCGTCGAGCACGTCCTGCTGCTCGCCGCCCGCGCTCAGCACCCGGATCGGCGTGTCCGGGCCCGCCTCGTCACCGGCCGTCTCCGCACGGGGATCCGCCCCGCCCGTTTCCGCGTTCATGCCGCCTGTCTCTCGTCGAGGACCCGCGCCGCAGGCAGCGGCAGCCGCAGCTCTATCTCAGTGCCCTGTCCCGGCGCGGCCGTGACGGCGACGGTGCCGCCGAGCCGCGCGGTGCGCATCCGGATCGACTGGGCGATGCCGAGCCGGCCCTCCGCCTCGGCCTGCGCGAGGCGGCCGGGCGCGATGCCGGGGCCGTCGTCCCGCACGGTCACCGTGACCGTGTCCTTCCCCGCCTCGGCCAGGATCCACACCCGCGTGTCCGGGCCGGCGTGCTTGGCAACGTTGTCCAGCGCGGCGCGGACCGCGGCCGTCACCTCGACGCAGTCCGCGGACGGCAGCGGGATCCGCGCGGCCGGCAGGGCGATCGTCACCAGCGGCGCCTCGAACTCGCGCAGCGCGGTGCACAGGTCGGCCGTGCCCTCGGGCGTGCGCGGCAGCAGCGCCGAGGCGACCAGGGCGCGCAGCGCCCGCTCCTGCCCTGCGCGCCTGCCTCTCGGCGCGGGTGGCGAGGCCGGCGACGTAGCCCATCAGCGCGCCGGGCGACAGGATCAGTATCGCCAGGTTGAGCGTGCCCTCGCTGACGGTGTCGCGCACGAACACGTCGCCCATCGACAGCGCGAGCGCCGCGACCGTGCCCGCGCCGCTGCCGCCGGCCACGCCCCAGGCCAGCGGGGCGGAGGCGACCCAGAGCATGGGCAGGATCTCAGGGTTCTGTCCCGGCGGGACCACCCAGCGGGTGGCGAGCAGGCAGCCGAGGGCGACCGCGAGGTCGGCGCCGAGCAGTAGCGGCGACGCCGGTCTCAGCCGCGGCCGGGCGGTGGCGGCGTCACGGCGCGGGGCGTAGCCGACGATGCTGACGAGGCTCCACACCGCCATCGCCGCGACCGCCGCGTAGCCGGCGAGCGGGTCCGTGTATTCGGGTGCGTAGTGCACTGTCAGTACCGCGGCATAGGCGCAGGACAGCAGCCGGAAGATGGAGACCGCCCGCCACAGCAGCGATTCCACGCCGTCGACGGGGCGCACGTTCGGTGCGCGGGCGCGATACGGGCACACGGCAGTATATCCGGTGCCGTCATGGCATCAGAGTTCTGATGGCGTATCAGGCGCCGCTCAGCGCCTCGGGGGGACAGCAGGCTGAGTCGCCTGGGCCGAGGGCTGGCGGGCCGTCGGTCTAGACCGAGGGCTGCCCGGCCGTCAGCCGCCGCGCGTGCTCGACGATCGCGTTGAGCCGCTCGTAGTGCGCGCCGCGCCAGTACGCCTGCCCGCAGGCGGTGCACTCGGCGAAGGTGTCGTACGTGCGCTCGGTGCCGTCGGGCAGCCGGCCGCGCGCCTCGTCCTTGGTGATGGACGCGAGCTCTCCGTTGCAGGCGGTGCACCGGGTCCACGGAGCGAGCGGCGGCGCGAAGCGGGTGAGCACGTCGTCGAGCTGCTCGTCCGGCCGGTGGCTGTAGACGAAGGCGCCCGCGTACAGCTCGCGGCGGCGCAGCAGCCCGCGGTCGCGCGAGAGCATCACCCGCTGTTCGGCGGCGGAGAGCGCGGCCAGCGCCGCGTCGCCGATGTCAGGGTTCTCATAGGCGGCGTCCAGGCCGAGCAGCCGCATCCGGCGGGCGAGGGTGCCGAGGTGGATGTCGAGCAGGAAGCGCGGCGCCGCGGCGTGCGCGCCCGAGCCCACCGCCTGCGGCTTGGCCACCGCCGCCACCTCCACGCGCTCGCCGTCGGCCGGCACGTGCCCGGGTCCGGCCGCGCGCCCGTCCACCCGCAGCCCGCCGACCTCGGTCAGCGGTACGCCGAGCGACTCGACCACGTGCCCGAGCGAGGAGACCCCGTCGCAGCGCACCGTGGCCGACGCGGGCGGCTCGGCGCGGTGGGCCGGGCCGAGGAACAGGTGCAGGCTCGGCGCGAAGCCGATCCGGATCTCCACGGGGTCCATGCGGCCAGCATGCCAGTCCGGCGTCCCGGGTGGCTATCGCAGAGTTCGGCGCCGGGCCGCCGCGCCTCCCGCCTGATCAAGGCTGATCGGATCTTTGCATCCATCACGTTCGTGAGCGCGCACATCGCCAACTTGATCTTTCGTTGTCGAGCAATAAACCAACAAAGTTTCGTGTGGATATTGCACAAGCAAGTCGTGCACGTTACGTTCCCCCCAATCGCCCCCGTAGGCCGCCGGGCGTGCTGCGCGCCGGGGGCCCTCCCCAGGTGGGCTCAGGAGAGGAACACGACGCTGTGTCCAAGGAAGCAGTACGAAGGCACCTCAGGCGTGCCGCGGCGTGGGCGGGCGGCATAGCCCTGCTCACCGGCGGAGCCGTGGCCGTCACGGGGGCGACGGTCGCGGCTGCCGCCGCCGGCGCCACCGGCGGCGGCGGCGCGAACCTGCCGTACGTCGAGGTGCAGGCAGAGAACTCACCCACCAACGGCACCGTCATCGGCCCCAGCTACACCCAGGGCCAGCTCGCCGACGAGGCCTCCGGACGCAAGGCCGTGACGCTGCAGGGCTCCGGCTCCTTCGTCACCTTCACCACGCCGATCGCCACCAACTCGATCGACGTCCGGTACAGCATCCCCGACACCTCGGGCGGCACGTCCTACACGGCGCCGCTCTCGCTGTACGTCAACGGGACCAAGCAGACCGACCTCAGCCTGACCAACGCCTACAGCTGGTTCTACGGCAGCTACCCGTTCACCAACTCTCCGGGCAGCAACCCGCACCACTTCTACGACGAGGTGCACCGGCTCTTCTCCACCACCTACGCGGCGGGCACGACCTTCAAGCTGCAGGTCGACTCCGGGGACACCGCGGGTTCGTACACGATCGACCTGGCCGACTTCGAGAACGTCGGCGCCGCGCTGGCCCAGCCCGCCGGCTCCGTCTCGATCACCAGCGAGGGGGCGGACCCGAGCGGTGTCGCCGACTCCACCAACGCGTTCAAGGCGGCCATCGCCGCGGCCGGCGCGGGCGGCACCGTCTGGATCCCGCCGGGCACCTACAACGTGCCCGGCCACATCAAGGTCAACAACGTGACGGTGGACGGCGCCGGCATGTGGTACTCGACCGTCACCGGCGCCGAACCCGGCTTCTACGGCCTCGGCGAGCCGGACAGCTGCGGGGTCGGCGGCGACTCCGGGGTCAGCACCAACGTCCACCTGGCGAACTTCGCCATCTTCGGCCAGGTCACCGGGCGCAACGACTGCGACCAGGACAACGGCATCGGCGGGGCGATGAGCAACTCCTCCGTCTCGAACATCTGGATCGACCACCTGAAGGTGGGCGCCTGGATGGACGGCCCGATGACCGGTCTGACGCTCAGTGGTCTGCGAATCCGCGACACCACCGCCGACGGCATCAACTTCCACGGCGGCGTCACCAACTCGACGGTGACCAACAGCGACATTCGCAACACCGGTGACGACGGCATCGCGACCTGGGCCGACGCGGGCAAGGGCGCAGACGCCGGCGACACCGTCTCGAACAACACGGTCCAGTTGCAGCAG
>Ga0310811_10004093_pt1 | contig 18351 bp, 14 predicted proteins | sample YCmetagenome_FD_207642 | JGI IMG/M metagenome (GOLD analysis project Ga0310811, IMG submission 207642) | Soil microbial communities from experimental microcosm in Duke University, North Carolina, United States - YC | ecosystem: Engineered > Artificial ecosystem > Soil microcosm > Unclassified ...
TGCGGCAATGACGGCGCCTGGCGTATTGGCGGTGCTTACCAGCGCGGACGTCAAGGCGGCAGGCTACGGCGACTTGCCGGTGCCCGGAGGGCTCAAGCGCCGTGACGGCTCGCCGATGTATAGGCCGCGCTACCCGATCCTGGCTGACGACCGGGTCCGCTGGGTCGGTGATGGCGTTGCTTTTGTCGTTGCCGAGACGGTCGCGCAAGCGCTCGACGCTGCCGAAATGATCTCGGTGGAATACGAGGAGTTGCCCGCGGTTACATCGACCGCGGATGCGCCAAAGCCCGGCGCGCCTCGCGTGTGGGACGACTGTCCGGACAATATCTGCTTTGTCGAATTGATTGGCGACAAAGCGGCCGTCGATGCGGCGTTCGTCCGCGCCGCGCACGTGGCCCGCCATCGTTTTGTGATCAACCGCGTCACTGCGGCGACGATGGAGCCGCGCGGCGCCGTCGGCGACTACAATGCGACCGATGGCCGCTACACCATCTACACGCCGATGCAGCGCCCTCATCCAACCCGTGCCGACCTCGCGAAAGTGCTCAAGGTCCCGGAAAGCAAGGTGCGTATCGTGACCGGTGACACCGGCGGCAGTTTCGGCATGAAGACCCCGATCTTCAACGAGACGCCTTTGGTACTGCTCGCCTCGAAGCTGACCGGCCGGCCGGTCAAGTGGATCAGCACGCGCACGGAAGCATTTTTGAGCGATGCGCAGGCGCGCGACAATGTCACCGAAGCGGAACTCGCCCTCGACAAAGATGGACATTTCATCGCTTTTCGCGTGAAGACCCTTGCCGCGATCGGCGCCTATCTGCAGCACTCGATGCCTGCATTCGTGCTGAACGCGGGCACGCTCGCCGGGGTCTACCGCACACCCGCGATGCACGTCGATATCACGACCGTTTTCAGCAATACCAACCCGATGCGGCCCTATCGCGGCAACGGACGGCCCGAGGCCGCTTACGTGATTGAACGCATGGTTGATCTGGCCGCCGCAGAGCTTGGCATGGATCCGACCGAGCTGCGACGGCGCAACTATGTCCCGCCATCGGCCATGCCATTCAAGACCGGCCTCACCTTCACTTACGACAGCGGTGAATTCGAAAAGAACATGGACCTCGCGCTCGACCTTGCGGACCGAAAGGGCATGAAAGCGCGCAAGGCAGAAGCGCGCAAACGCGGCAAGCTGCTCGGCTTCGGCCTATCGAACACGATCGAGCGTGCGGGCGCGCCGAGCACCGAAGGCGCCGAAGTGCGATTTGACCGCTCCGGCTCGCTAATTCTTTTCTCGGGCTCCAACTCGCAAGGTCAGGGCCACGAAACCGTATTCAAGCAGCTTGTCTGCGACCGCCTCGGCCTCGATCCAAGAGAGGCGCAATATGTTCAGGGCGATACCGATCAGGTCTTCTACGGCGAAGGCACAGGTGGTTCGCGCTCGGCCACGCTCGCTGGTTCGGCATTCCATTTGGCGACTGAAAAGGTCGTGGCCAAGGCACGCGCGATCGCTGCGAACATGCTCAAAGTCCAGGAGGCCGATCTGAAATTTGACGACGGCGTATTCTCGACAAACAAGACGAACCGGACTCTGTCGGTCAAAGAGATTGCCGCCGCCTCATTCGATACTGCCAATCTTCCAAGCGGCATCGAACCCGGCCTTTTTGCAACGGCGGTCTATAAGGCGCCCGTCAACAATTATCCGAACGGCTGCCATATTTGCGAGCTCGAGATCGATCGCGAGACCGGCAAGGTCGAGATCACCCGCTATAGCGTCGTCGATGACTTCGGCACTGTTCTCAATCCCCTGTTGTTGCACGGGCAGGTTCACGGCGGCATCGCCCAGGGGGCCGGGCAGGCCTTGATGGAAGACATCCATTTCGACGCGTCCGGTCAGCTCGTCACCGCGTCGTTCATGGACTATGCCATGCCACATGCGCACGACCTCTGCGACATGGAGGTCGAGAGCAATCCCGTGCCGACCAAGACCAATCCTTTGGGCGTGAAAGGCGCCGGCGAGGCCGGATGCGTCGGCGCCCTGCCCGCCGTCGCAAACGCTCTGGTCGACGCCCTGTCCGAGTTCGGGGTCAAACATATCGAGATGCCGGCCACCCCCGAGCGGATCTGGCGGGCGATGCGCGGCTAGCGCAATAAGCCTTATACTGAGCGCTGATTCGGCCTAACCCGCGCCCGTATTGCGTCGCCCGCCCAGGAGAACTTCATGCGCAATGTCGGACGCAAGCTGGCTTTCGTGCTTGCCTCATCCAATCACGGCACCATGATCGTCAATCGTCTCGACTATCGCATGAGCGGTCCCGACAGGGGCATCGGTGTCGGCTACCAACTGCTGGAAGCGGCAACATTCGATCCGGTGGAAGTCGAGCTCGCGCTGCAATTGATCGAGGCGCGCAAACGCGTCCACGGCGACGGCGTGGTCGCCATCGATGGGGGCGCCAATATCGGCGTTCACACTGTCGAGTGGGCGACGGCGATGACCGGCTGGGGCTCTGTCATTGCGATCGAAGCCCAGGAGCGAATCTATTACGCCCTTGCCGGGAATATCGCGATCAACAACTGCTTCAACGCAATTGCCATGCATGCGGCAATATCTTCGGAACAGGGCATCATGCTGATCCCCACGCCCGATTATCTTGTCCCGTCCAGCTTCGGGAGCCTGGAGCTGAAGCCACGCGCCGAAACAGAATTCATCGGCCAGCCGATCGACTATTCGGAAGAGAATACGGTTGCGATCCAGAAAATGTCGATCGACGCGCTCAATCTGCCACGCGTGGATTTCATCAAGCTCGACATTGAAGGAATGGAGCTTGAGGCGCTGGAAGGCGCGCGGCAGACCATCGAGCGCAGCCACCCTATTTTCTTGGTCGAATCGATCAAGGCGGGCCGCGAGCGCTTGCGCGCATTCCTCAGCGAGTCCGGATATAAAGTTGTCGAAGCCGGCATCAATTTGCTCGCGATCCACAATAGCGACCCGGTCGTCAACGAATTGCAGATTCCCGATATGCCCGCGCAATCGTCGGCGGCCTAGCGACTCACTCCATCGCCGCGCCAGGCTCGATTCGGACCGGCAGATAGCCATCAGCGGTGAGCGCTTGCAGTATTTCCTCGGCGTGCGCGGCGTCGCGTGTCTCAACAGTTACGTCGAGCTTGGCGCCTTTTGCGGGAACATCCAGAAACAGACGGCGATGATTGACCTCGAGAATATTGGCGCCCAACGTGCCGAGACGTGTCGCGATGGTCCCCAAGACGCCGGGCCGGTCCGGAATGGTCAAGCGGAACGAGACGACCCGATCCTCACGCTCGAGTTCCCGCACCATGATCGAAGCGACGACCCGCGCGTCGATATTGCCACCGCACAGCACTAGCCCGACCTTTTTGCCTTTGAACAGCTCAGGCCTTGCGAGCATAGCGGCAAGACCCGCCGCGCCGGCACCCTCTGCCATTGTCTTTTGCAGGATCAGATAGGCGTTAACGGCGCGCTCAAGTTGCACTTCGTCGACCAAAATAATCTCCGAAACGAGGTCGCGAATGACCGGCAATGTAAGTTTGCCAACATTCTTGACAGCAATTCCCTCGGCAAGTGTCGATCCGCCGATTGGCCGGCTCTCGTTGTGAAGCGCGTTCCAGACGGAAGGATAGAGCGCGGATTCCGCACCTATGACTTGTATGCTGCGGCTTTTGGCACGCGCGGCAATAACATTGCCTGCAATAAGTCCGCCGCCCCCGACGGGAAACACGAGAACGTCCAGGTCGGGAACGTCTTCCAGCATTTCGAGTGCGATCGTTCCCTGCCCGGCGATAATACGGGGATCGTCATAAGGATGAACAAGCAGAAGCCCGCGCTGCATTTGGATCTGTTCGCAACGCGACTGCGCTTCGGCCACTGTTTCCCCATGCAAAACGACTTCCGCACCATAGGAGCGCGTTGCCGCTATCTTCACGAACGGAGTCGTCACCGGCATCACGATGGTCGCCGGAATGCCGAGCCGCCGGGCATGATAGGCCACCGCCTGGGCATGATTGCCCGCCGACATAGTGATGACGCCGCGTGCGCGCTCGGCCTCGCTCAGCGACGCCAGCTTCACCAAGGCGCCGCGGTCCTTGAATGAATTGGTGACCTGGAGATTTTCGTATTTGACGTAAACCTCGGCGCCGGTGACCGCGGAGAGCTTTGGCGCCGGCAACATAGGGGTACGCAGCACCACGCCTGCGATGACACGGCGTGCCGCTTCAATGTCGGAAAGGTCCGCGGGCAGATTTTCTGGTATTGGCACCATTCGTCGCACCATGCCGCAAGGCGGACAAAGGTTCCAGCCGCGCCAGCGACCAATGCGGCAAGCCCTTGCGAATGGCCTAGACTTTCTCCATCTGGACCATCACCGGCTACGCTATAATACGATCGCAGGGGGAGCTTGCATAATGTCGATCGACATCAAACCTCACGCCTACGATCCTGCCACTCAGCCGGAGCTGTTCGAAGGCGTTTTGGCGCGCCGGGTCGTGGCCTTTCTCATCGACTTCATTATTCTCGCCGTGCCGGTTTTGCTGGCAGCGATGTTCATTTTCGCCTTTGGAATTGTCACGCTGGGGCTTGGATTTGCCCTGTATTGGCTGCTCTCGCCCGCAACTGTCATCTGGGCATTGCTCTACTTTGGCGGCACACTCGGAGGACCGAATTCCGCAACCATCGGGATGCGGGTGATGGATCTCGAAATGCGCACCTGGTACGGCGCGCCCGCCTATTTCGTATTGGGCGCCGTGCACGCCATCGCGTTCTGGTTCACGGTGTCTTTCTTTACGCCGTTCGTGCTGCTGGTGGCCTTCTTCAATCAGCGTCGGCGGCTTCTGCACGACATCCTGCTTGGCACCGTCATTATTAACAATGCGTCCCGAGCCTTAATGCTACGGGGATCCATGCGGGGAAGAACGGGCTGAATGGCTTTGACGCAGGGCGTCCGGCGCGCAATGCTAGAGCGAATCCGAGACCACGACAGCACGGCCTGATTAGTGACCCAGCACTCGCGCGATACGCCGCAATTCTACCTGACGGCACCCTCGCCCTGCCCCTATCTGGACGGCCAGGAAGAACGCAAGGTGTTTACGCACCTGGTCGGGGAGCGCGCCAGCGAACTGAACGATCTTCTCACCCACGGCGGGTTCCGCCGTAGCCAGTCCATTGCCTATCGCCCCGCCTGCGAGGGCTGCCGAGCATGCGTGTCGGTCCGCGTGATCGCCGCGGATTTTGCACCGTCACGCAACATGCGCCGAATCGCGGAACGCAACGCCGACATGGCCGGTTACATGCGCTCGCCCGCGCCGACATCCGAGCAGTATTCCGTGTTTCGCGCTTATCTCGATGCAAGGCACCGCGACGGCGGCATGGCCGACATGACCGTGCTCGACTACGCCATGATGATCGAGGACAGCCATGTCGACACCCGCATTATCGAATATCGCCGTCGCGAACCTCATCTGGGGGTCAATGGTCGCAACACGGGCCAGATGCTTGCTGTCGCCCTTACCGACGTGCTCAGCGACGGCCTATCCATGGTCTATTCGTTTTTTGAGCCTGACGAGGGCGATCGCTCTCTTGGAACCTTCATGATCCTTGATCACATTGAGCGCGCGAAACGAATGGGGCTGCCCTATGTGTACCTGGGCTACTGGGTGCCGGGGTCACGCAAGATGGACTACAAGGGCCGGTTTTTGCCGCAGGAGCGCCTGATGCCGTCGGGCTGGAGTCGGGTCGAAAGGTAGCTGCTTCAGCCAAGCACAATGTCGTAAAGCAGCTTAAAATTGAGCGCGATGAGAATTACAGCCGTGACGGCTGCGAGTGCGGTTACCCAGCGCGGCGCAACGAGCTCGCCCAGTTTGCTGCGGTCGGCCGTGAACATTACCAGCGGCACGATCGAGAACGGGAGCGCAACCCCGAGCACGACCTGGCTGAGGATCAAAAGCTTCGCCGTCCCGGCCTCCCCATACCAAATCGTGACGATGGCAGCGGGCACGATTGCGATGGCGCGGGTCACCAGCCGCCGCGCCCAAGGCGGCAGGCGGATGTCTATAAAGCCCTCCATCACGATCTGACCTGCCAGTGTCGCCGTCACGGTCGAGTTCATACCACAGCAAAGGAGTGCGATCGCGAACAACATCGGCGCCATTCCGGAACCGAGCAGTGGTGCGATCAATTTATGGACATCGCCGAGTTCGGAAACGTCGGTCTGTCCGGTCTTGTTGAAGGTCGCGGCTGCCAGAATCAAGATCGAGGCATTGATTAGCAGTGCGAACATCAACGCGATGGTGGAATCGATTGTCGCAAGCTTGATTGCCTCGCGCCGGTCCTCGATGCCCTCTCCGAACCGGCGAGTCTGCACGACACCCGAGTGCAGATAGAGATTGTGCGGCATCACCGTCGCGCCGATGATGCCGATCGCCAGGTACAACATATCGGGGTTGGTAAGAATGTTAGTGGTCGGCGCAAAACCGCGAATTACCGCGCCCCATTCCGGATCGGCGAGTGCAATCTGGATGGCAAAGCAGACCGCGATGACTCCCAGCAGCGTGACAATAAACGCTTCGATCCAACGAAAGCCGAGGTTCTGCATCCATAGAATCAGGAACACGTCGAGCGCGGTGATCAGAACGCCGATCTCGAGCGGAATGCCGAACAGCAGGTTGAGGCCGATGGCAGTGCCAATCACTTCCGCGAGGTCGGTAGAGCAGATCGCAATTTCGGCGAGCACCCATAACGGCCACGAAACTGCGCGAGGAAACGCGTCACGGCAGGCTTGTGCAAGATCGCGGCCCGATGCGATCCCGAGGCGCGCGCACAGGGCCTGCAGAAGGATCGCCATCAAATTGGAGAGCAGCGCAATCGTAAGCAGCGCGTATCCGAACTTGGATCCACCGGCCAGCGACGTCGCCCAGTTCCCGGGGTCCATGTAACCGACCGCAACGAGGTAACCCGGGCCGAGAAAAGCCAGAAGCTTCTTGCCAAACGAGCCCGAAGGACGCGTAGCGATCGAACCAAAGACCTCCGCCAAAGGCGGCCGGCCGCGTTCGCGGCGCCAGCCCGGAGCGTCGGTCATCGATTGTCGTGTCGTTGCATCCATCAGACACTTTCGAAAACAATCAGAATCCCAAGATAATCGTAACTTATTGCGAATAATTTGCAATTGCAATTCTGATGGAACCTCCACAGTTCCAATGGGTTGTCGCATGCTTGGGTGGCGAATCTGGCAATGCTGCCGGGCGCTTACGTGCGTTCCGGTTGGAAAGCCACGGAACCCGGCGAAAGCCAATGCCGCGCAAGGGGGCCACCGCGCGTTATGGTTTCTATCCGCGTCCGACCATCATTGCTGCGCCGCTGGGGTGCCAGCGCGGGACTACTCGTCGGCCTGACGCTGCTGGCGACACCTGCCCTTGCAGCCGAGAGCGGACATAGTCCATCCGAATTCGTGTTCGTCGCACAGCTCGTGCTGCTGATCCTCGTCGGGCGGCTGCTTGGCGAAGCCATGATCCGGATCAAGCAACCGGGCGTGATGGGACAGCTGATTGCGGGCCTGGTGCTTGGCCCTTCCCTGCTTGGCGCGCTGGCTCCCGACTGGCAGCACGCGATCTTTCCGGCCGCAAAAGAACAGAAGGCGATGCTCGACGCCGTCTCGCAATTCGGCGTTCTGATGCTTTTGCTTCTCACAGGCATGGAGACCGACCTGAAGCTGGTGCGCCGGACAGGCGGCGCGTCGGCCATCGCCTCAATCGCCGGCATCATTGTTCCTTTCATTTGCGGAGTTGCGCTCGGAGAAGCTCTGCCCGACTCGATGCTGCCCGACCCAAGCAAGCGCCTGATCACATCGCTCTTTCTCGGCACCGCGCTCTCGATTGCGTCGGTCAAGATCGTGGCAACGGTGATCCGCGAAATGAATTTTATGCGCCGGACAGTAGGCCAAGTGATTCTGGCCTCGGCAATCATTGACGACACCGTCGGCTGGATGATCACGGCTGTCATTTTCAGTTTGGCGCTGCAAGGCCATGTCGACGTCTGGAGCCTTGCGCAGAGCGTCCTCGGGACACTCGCATTCATGGGTTTAAGCCTGACCATTGGCCGGCGGGTTGTCTTCATCATCATTCGCTGGGTCAATGACGTCTTCGTCAGCGATTTCGCAGTCATCACCGCAATTCTCCTCATTATGTGCGTGATGGCGCTTATCACCGACCTGATCGGCGTCCACACGGTTCTCGGCGCCTTTGTCGCCGGAATTCTCGTCGGCGAATCCCCGATCCTCACGCGCCATATTGACGAACAGTTGCGCGGGTTGATCATTGCTTTCTTCATGCCGGTTTTCTTCGGCACCGCCGGCCTCTCGGCTGATCTGACAATTCTGAAAGATCCAAATTTTCTGCTTCTCACCTGCGGTCTGATCGTAATCGCAAGTATCGGTAAATTCGGCGGCGCTTTCGTCGGCGGCAAGCTTGCGGGGCTTACTTTTCGTGAATCGCTGGCGCTCGGCACCGGGATGAATGCGCGCGGCTCGACTGAGGTGATTGTGGCAACCATCGGCCTTTCGATGGGCGCCCTGAGCCAGAACCTGTTCACGATGATCGTCACAATGGCTGTGATCACCACCATGGTGATGCCGCCGACACTGCGTTGGGCCCTATCCAGATTGCCGATGCGCAAGGATGAAAAACAAAGGCTCGAACGCGAGGAAATGGAAGCAAAAGGCTTCGTGCCAAAGCTCGAGCGCCTGCTGCTCACGGTCGACGAGAGCAACAATGCGAAATTGGCGACGCGTATCGCCGGGTTGATCGCCGGTGGAGGCGCCATGCCGACCACGGTGATGCATATCAAGTCCGGCAGCAAAACTGGAAAAGCTGCCGACGCGGCAGCGAAGCAGACTGCAGAAGAGCTTGGGAAGACCGTGCAAGAGTTTGCCCAAAGCGTCGAACGTGTGCAAAAGCCCGACGAAAAGACCGACGTCTCCCTCGATGTGACGACAATCGTCGAAAAGGCGCCCAAACCGGAAGCGGTCGCCGAAGAGGCAGAAAAAGGCTACAGCCTGATGATTGTCGGCCTTGAGAAGACAGTCGCCCGCCGAGGCGAATTCCACGACGATGTCACGAAATTGGCCTCCGGTTTCGAGGGTCCGCTTGCGGTTATCGATGGCCGCGGCAGACTGCTTGCGGAACCTCTCCATGAAAATCTCAACATGCTGGTGCCGATCAACGGCACCGAGAATTCACGCCGTGCGGCCGAGGTTGCGATTGCCATTGCGCGCGTAAGCCACGCACCGCTGACCGCCCTTTATGTCGCACCTGGGGGCAGAAAACGGTCGCGCCGTTACGAGGAAGCCATCCTGAAGGACATCGTGAAACTTGCTGAAACCTATGACCTCGACCTGCGCACCGCCGTGCGTGCCAATGTCGCGGCCGATGAAGCCATTCTCAAGGAATTATCGCGCAAAGAATACAACCTTGTCGTTGTCGGCGCCGGCCGCCGTCCGGGCGAGAAGCTTTTCTTCGGTGACACGGCCGCTACGCTGCTGGAAAAATCGAAGCAGTCGCTGTTGTTCGTCGCGAGCGAAGTCGCGCGCTAATCGGCGTCAGCGCCGTTGCTTTTGCCGCCGCTCGGGGGGCTGCGGAATTTGTTATTTTTCGGGAAGCCCTTCGGCGCGATGCGGCCAGCGTCGGCACGATTGCCGCGCCAGTCCTTGAGCTCTTTCATATCCAACGTGAAACTGCGACCAGCACCGTCGATCCAGGCCATCCCGGCGTCAGCCTTGAAAGTCGTGACGTCGGACAACCCTTTTTCCTTGTACCGCTGCAGCCGCACGCCACGACCGCGGCCCATCTCCGGCACCTGATTCAACGCAAAGATGACCATCTTCCGGTTTGCCCCGATTGCAGCCGCCAGTTCGCCGTCGACGGTGGTCATGGCTGCCGCTTTATCCGGCGCTTTCAAATTGAGCACTTGCTTGCCCTTACGGGTCGTTCCGAGCACATCATCCTCGGGGACGACGAAACCATTGCCGCCATAGCTCGCAACGAGGAATTTACGCGCCCCTTGGTACGCGAGCGCAGCGACCACGTCGGCATCCTCGAGATCGATGAAGAGACGGACCGGCTCGCCATGCCCTCGCCCGCCTGGGAGCTTTGAGGCTTCAATCGTGTAGAAGCGACCATTGCTGCCAAAGATCAGGATCTTCGCTGTCGTTTCGGTCGGGAAGGCAAACTTCAGTTCGTCGTCGGTCTTGAAGGTCACTCCGGAAAGATCGGTGACATGGCCGCGCAAAGCGCGGATCCATCCTTTCTCCGAAACCACGACGGTGATCGGCTCACGCACAACCATGGCCTCTTCAATCGCCGCCTCGTCATGCGCGGGCGCGATGCCGAACGTTGTACGGCGGCGTCCGAGATCGGTCTTCGGGCCAAAGGTGTTCTTCAGTTCTTTGATCTGGCCCGCAATCGTTTTCCACTGCTGGGCGGGCGACGCTATCAGCGATTTCAATTTCGTTCGTTCTTCGCGCAGGGCTTTGTCCTCGGCGCGGATTTCCATTTCCTCCAGCTTGCGCAAATTGCGCAATCGCATGTTGAGGATTGCCTCGGCCTGGACCTCGCTGAGCTTGAAGGTCTTCATCAGGACAGGCTTTGGCTCATCCTCTTTGCGAATGATCTTGATCACTTTGTCGAGGTTGAGATAGGCGACCAGGTAACCGCCGAGCACTTCCAGCCGATGTTCGATCTCAGCCAATCGGTGCTTGGACCGGCGGAGCAGCACTTCCCGTCGGTGGTCGAGCCATTCGCGTAACGCTTCCGCAAGCCCGAGCACCTGCGGGACGCGACCTTTCACGAGCACATTCATGTTAAGCGGGATACGGGCTTCAAGCTCGGTAAGCTTGAAAAGCGATTCCATCATCAACTCGGCGTCGACCGAACGCGAGCGCGGCTCTATCACCAGGCGAATATCCTCGGCCGATTCATCGCGAACATCGGCCACAAGCGGCAGCTTCTTTTCGTTGATGAGCTCGGCGAGCTTTTCGACGAGGCGCGACTTCTGCACCAGCCAGGGAATTTCGGTGATGACGATGACATATGTCCCGCGGCCAGTGTCTTCCTGTTTCCATCGCGCGCGAACACGGAAAGAGCCGCGACCGGTATTGTATGCTTCGGCGATTGCCTCGGGCGTATCGACGATGACGCCGCCGATCGGAAAGTCAGGCCCCTTGACGTACTTCAGCAGCGTCTTGCTGCGCGCCTTCGGGTTGTCAATGAGGAACAGCGCAGCGTCGCACAACTCAGCGGCATTGTGCGGCGGGATAGCAGTCGCCATTCCGACCGCAATGCCCTGCGAGCCGTTGGCGAGCAGATTGGGAAAGGCGGCCGGCAGCACCACCGGCTCTTCATTGGTGCCGTCATAGGTCGCGCGAAAATCAACTGCGTCCTCGTCGATGCCCTCGATCAGCAACCGTGCCACTTCGGTGAGACGCGCCTCGGTGTAACGCATGGCAGCGGCGTTATCGCCATCGACGTTTCCGAAGTTGCCCTGGCCGTCCACCAGCGGATAGCGCTGCGCAAAGTCCTGCGCGAGCCTCACCAGCGCATCGTAAATCGCTTGGTCGCCGTGAGGGTGGAAGTTACCCATCACGTCGCCGACAACCTTGGCCGATTTCTTGAACGCTGCTCCGGGGTCGAGCCGCAACAGGCGCATGCCATAAAGAATGCGGCGGTGTACCGGCTTGAGGCCGTCGCGCGCATCGGGCAAGGCCCGGTTCATAATCGTGGAGAGGGCATAAGCGAGGTAGCGCTCTTCCAGCGCTTCGCGCAGCGCGACCTCTTCAACGTCGCCTTTGTCGGGGGGAATCAGTCGCTTTCCCATGCCTGATAGCTAGTCGGTTGTGCAGCGATGAACAAGCGATGAACGCTCTGGCCAGCTAATCTTCCAGTTTTTTGCGTATTGTTGGTGAGCCTGTAGACCTTGACTGCGCTGGGTTGCGCAAGATTACGGGAGGGGACGACTTCTACTAGGTGGAGGAAACAATGCGCAGGATTGTACTTACGACTGCCGCCACGCTTGCCATTCTTGCGGCGGGATCAATAGCGAATCGCGCCGATGCCATGACGATCGCTGTGCCGGCCGGCATCGCTAAAGCGGTCGACGGATCCAGCCTGGCTCAGGATGTCGCTTATGTTTGCCGCCGGGTTTGGCGCTGTGGCCCTTGGGGCTGTGGATGGCGTCGCGTCTGCTGGTGGACTGGTCCGCGTTATTACCGCTACCGCTACTGACGGAAGGGCCATTCCCGAAGGCGTGCTGGTCGCCCTTCGCGGGCGACCAGTTTCTATGCAACGCTCGGCAACGCGCGATTGAGTGCGGCTATGAAATGCGCACGCTCGTCGCCCAGCGCAAGACCGCGCGGCTCGAGCAGATAACGTGTCAGGAAATGTCCCGTCAGCGCAAATCCATCGGCAAGGTCCGGCCCGGCCGGTTCTATTTCGCGATCCCGTAGGAACGCGGGCAGCCTTAACATTTTGTCCGCCCATGGCTCCCCCGCCAGACGGGATACGGCCCGTCCCGATTTCGGCGACACATAGACGAGGTCACCGGACACGCCGGTCGCCACGCATCTTTCGAGGTCGAGACCGAAGCCAATTTCGGACAGCAGTTGCAATTCGAACCGCACGACCATCGGCGCAGCGCGCGTAGCATCATCAAGCCGGTCGAAAATCGCATCCAGTGACTCATAGAGGCTCAAATGCGGGTCACGCTCGGGCAGCAGGCGCATCAGCGCCGCCAGATGACCGAGACCGTAAATTGCATGTGGAAGCGAAAAGAAGCCGGCAGCCCTCAGATTCAGGCCCTCAACGGAGTAGTTGCCGAGATGCTCATCGAGCCGGGCGCGCCAGGTCGCGCTCACGCAATTGCCCGGCTGGAGTACCGGCTTGAGGCGCGAGCCAGACCCGCCCCGCACAAGCCCAAGATGGCGGCCATGGTCGCGCGTCATCAATTCGAGGATGGCATTGCCCTCCCCGTGACGCTTGACGCCAAGCACGATGCCTTCATCAGTCCATTGCATGGCGCAGATTCTCTGCCGGCCCTTGTTCTACTTCACTCTTTTGGAAACTCCAGCCCCATGGCCCGATACCGCTCGGGGTCATCCCCCCAGTTCCCGCGCACTTTGACAAACAAAAACAAATGAACTTTGACATCGGCAATTTCTGCTATCTCCTTGCGCGCCGCCTCGCCGATGGCCTTGATCGTCTGCCCCCCTTTCCCAAGCACAATTTTCCGCTGGCTTTCGCGCTCCACATAGATCGTCTGCTCGATCCTGACGTCGCCGCGCCGAAGCTCTTTCCAGACGTCGGTCTCGACCGTCGAATGGTAGGGCAACTCCTGATGCAGGCGCTCGAACAACTTTTCGCGCGTGACCTCCGCAGCGAGCTGGCGCATCGGCGCTTCTGAGATCTGGTCCGCCGGATAAAGCCAGGGTCCGGGTGGCAAGCGCTGCGCCAGCCAGGCCTTCAGGTCGCCGACGCCGTCCTTTGTCAACGCAGAAACCATGAAGGTCGCCTCGAACTTTGCAGCCGTATTCGCAGATTTCGCAAGTTCGAGTAATTTTTCTTTTGAGACCACATCGATCTTATTAAGAACGAGAACGCGCGCCGTCTTAACGGCGTCGAGCTTGCGCAAGATATTCTCTGCTTCGTCATCAATACCGTTGCGCGCATCGATCAAGACACCAACCAGATCCGCCTCATGCGCGCCCGTCCAGGCCGTCGTGACCATCGCGCGATCGAGCCTCCGGCGCGGCGAAAATATTCCAGGCGTGTCGACAAATATAAGCTGGGCCTGACCTTCGATTGCGATGCCGCGGATCAATGCGCGCGTGGTCTGAACCTTGCGCGAGACGATGCTGACCTTTGACCCGACCAGCGCATTCAGCAGCGTCGACTTTCCGGCATTGGGCGCCCCGATGAGCGCGATGAAGCCGCAGCGGGTGAAATCGTCAGCCATCAAGCTTGTCCGCCGGCACACCGACGCGGGTAAGCATCACGGCGGCGGCAGCCTGTTCAGCGGCGCGCTTGGAACTGCCGATTCCCTCCGCCGGCGGCCGGTCCGGCAGCACGACGGCAACGCGGAATTCAGGGTCGTGATGCGGCCCCGTGCGTGCCAGCTCTCTATAGGCCGGGGTCGGCAGGCCGCGCGCCTGTGCCCATTCCTGCAGGATCGTTTTTGGATCGCGTAGCGGCCGCAGCGGCTTGAGCATTCGCTCCTTCCAGAAGCGCGCTATCAATCCATCCGCGGCGTCATAGCCTCCATCGATGAATGCAGCGCCGACCAGCGCCTCGCACACGTCAGCGAGTATCGTGGTCCGGCGCCTCCCGCCGGCATGGGATTCGGAATTTCCGAGCTTGAGCACGGGACCGAGATCCATCGCACGCGCAACCTCGGCGCAAGTTTCCTTGCGCACCAGGTCGGCCAGACGCCGGGACAATTCGCCCTCGTTCGCCTTTGGAAAGGTGCGATACAGCATGTCGGATATGACGAGACCAAGTACGTGGTCCCCGAGGAATTCGAGCCGTTGATAGCTGGCAGCGCGATTGCCGCCTGACAGCGCCGAAATATGCGTCAGCGCGTGTTCAAGCAAATTCTTGTCGGCGAACTTGTAGCCGATCCTGTCTTCGAGCGCGGTTCGGTCCTTCGCCTTGCGGCTCATTTGACGATCGTAAACAGCCTGCTCCAGCGCACCGACACCGGCCAACGCCAGAACTGCCAGGCGCGCTCGCCCTCATAGACGGAAAAGAAAATGATCTGCGCTTTGCCGACGATGTTCTCGAAGGGCACCATGCCGACCTGGCTGAAGCGGCTGTCGGTGGAATTGTCGCGGTTATCTCCCATCATAAAATAATGACCGGGTGGCACGGTGTATATCTGCGTGTTGTCGGCGAAGCCATTGTCCACCAGATCGAGCGTAAAAAAGCTTACGCCGTTCGGCAGCGTGTCTTTCCATCGCTTGACGGGTGCCTCGCGAACTCCTTCTTCAGTCTCGATGAAGTCCGGCGCGCGCTCATGCTTGACGGGTGCGCCGTTGATGCTCACGACGCCGTCGATCACCTGGATCTTGTCGCCTGGCAATCCGATCACGCGCTTGATGTAATCAGTGGAGGGGTCCTTCGGCAGCCGAAACACCACCACATCCCCACGCTCGGGGAGCCAATCTCCGGGAACACGCCCGGAAAAAATCGAGGGTGACAGCGGAAAGGAATACTTGCTGTAACCGTAGGTGTATTTCGACACGAACAGGTAGTCGCCAACCAGCAACGTATCTTTCATCGAGCCGGACGGAATATTGAACGGCTGAAAGAAAAATGTGCGGATCACCAGCGCAATGATCAGGGCGTGGATGATTACCCGCACCGTTTCACCGATGCCGCCCTCTTTTCGCTTTGTCCCAGATGTCACGCTCATAGGCCTTTCGTCCCGCCAAACGGCTTGCGCGCCCCGGCGACTTTGTAGCGGGTGGCCCTTCGACAAGCAATCAACAAGGGCCAGCGCATCACGCAAGCAATTGCCTGAATCAGCGTAAGTTTTCGGGGACCTTACCCGGCATGGGCTCAGCGGAGATAATGACGATGGCCTGCGCGGTGGGCCCTTCGTCTGTCAGAGAAATATCGATTCTGGCTTCGCAGCCGGCGGGTGTAATGGAGCGCAGCCGCTCGAGCGCGCCGCCGGTGAGCTTTATCGTCGGGCGGCCCCCTGAAAGATTGATGACGCCCATATCACGCCAGAAAACGCCGCGCCTGAGTCCGGTGCCGAGCGCCTTCGCGCAGGCCTCCTTGGCGGCAAAACGCTTGGCGTAAGTTTCAACAGCATTCGCTCTATTCTCGGCTCTGGCGCGTTCAGTCGACGTAAAGATCCGATCAAGAAAGCGGTCGCCGTGCCGCTCGATCACCTTGGCAATTCGCCGCACGTCGACGATGTCGGAGCCCAACCCGATAATCATGCGCGCGCCTTTTTCCGGCCCCGGTCCATGGCGGACCGCATGAATTTTATCGTTTCAACGAGACCCTCGAATACCGATTCACCAATGAGAAAATGGCCGATGTTGAGCTCGACTACCTGCGGCAGCGAAGCGATCGTTTCCGCACTGGCATAGTCGAGCCCGTGGCCGGCATGAACTTCAAGGCCCAGCTCATGAGCGCGTTTGGCGCCGGCGAGGATACGTTGCCATTCAGCGTCGGCCACCTCGCGTTTGCCTTCGCTGAGCGCATCGCACCAGGCACCGACATGAATCTCGACGACCGGAGAACGCAGCCTCGCGGCCGCCTCGATCTGTCGCGCATCTCCAGTGATAAAAAGCGAAACGCGAATGCCGGCATCATTGAGCCTCGCGACGTACGGCGCCAGTTGGTTATGCTGCCCTGCGGCGTCTAGACCGCCTTCGGTCGTGCGTTCGGTGCGCTTTTCCGGCACCAGGCAAACCGCGTGCGGCTTTGTTTTGAGCGCGATGCCAAGCATCTCGTCGGTCGCCGCCATCTCGAAATTAAGCGGCTTGTCAATCTCGGTTTTCAGCCGGGCAATATCATCGTCGCGAATATGACGACGATCTTCGCGCAGATGTGCCGTTATCCCGTCGGCGCCGGCGGCGATTGCAAGTTTGGCCGCCCGTACCGGATCAGGGTGACGGCCTCCACGCGCGTTACGGATGGTGGCGACGTGATCAATATTCACGCCAAGACGAAGCCGCTCCATGCTCTAGCCATTCACCCGTTCGGCCTTGGCCACCACGGACTTTGCGCGCAACTGCGCCAATATCGCGGTAAGATGTTTGAGGTCGTAGACCTCAAGATCAATTGTAACGTCAGTGAAATCGGGCGCGCGCCGTGTCATGCGAATATTGTCGATATTGCCATCGTGTTCCGCAATGACCTGCGCAATCTGTGCAAGTGAGCCCGGCTCGTTCACGGACTGCACGGCGATGCGGGCGGGAAAACGTCGCGGCGTGCGCTCCTCTTCGTCCCAACGCACGTCGAGCCAACGTTCGGGCTTGTCCTCGAATTCACTCAAGGCGGTCGACTGGATCGGATAAATGGTGATGCCCTCACCGGGAGAAAGAATGCCGACAATGCGATCGCCCGGTACCGCGCCTCCATCCGGAGCAAATCGCACCGGAAGGTCACCATTGATACCTCTAATCGGAATCGCCTGCCCTGCTGAACTGTCAGGCACCTTGAACTTGACCGACGAGATCTTTCTCAAGCCGAACCATCCGCTTTCGACCTTGGGCTTTGCCGCCATGGCAGCCGCGCGCTCTTCCTTGTAGTCGGGGTACATCGCCCTGGCGACGTCAGACGCCTTGAGCTCGCTTCGTCCGACCGCGGCCATTACGTCCTCGACCGAGGCTCGCGCGAGACGTGGCAGCGCGCCAGCCAGCTTTTCATCCGAAAAAGCAATCTTGGCGCGCTGGAACAGCCGTTCGACGATGCGCCGGCCGAGACCCGCATATTGCAGGCGCACGGCTTGCCGTGTCGCACGGCGAATGGCCGCGCGAGCCTTTCCGGTCATTACAATTGACTCCCAGGCCGCCGGCGGTGCGTGTTGTGATTTCGACGTTACGATTTCGACTTCATCGCCGTTGACGAGTTCGGACGTCAGCGGCGCGATCTGACCATTGATCTTGCAGCCGACTGCGGTATTGCCGACGTCGGTATGGACAGCATAGCCAAAATCGATCGGGGTCGCCTTGCGCGGTAGCGCGATAAGTTTGCCTTTCGGCGTGAAGCAAAACACCTGATCGTGAAACAATTCGAGCTTTGTATGCTCGAGAAACTCTTCTGGATTTGAGCCTTCCGCCAACAGCTCAATGGTGCGACGTAGCCAGGCGTAGGCTGTAGACTCGCGCGACAGCAATTCGGTCGGAGAGCCTGCGTTATCCTTGTACAGCGCGTGGGCAGCGATGCCGTACTCGGCGACCTCATGCATGCCTACGGTGCGGATCTGCAATTCGACGCGTTGCTTGCTCGGGCCAATCACTGTGGTGTGTATCGACCGGTAGTCGTTTCCTTTGGGCGTCGAAATGTAATCCTTGAACCGCCCCGGCACCATCGGCCAAGTGCTGTGAACAATGCCAAGGGCCTGATAACAGTCGGCCAGGCTCTTCACGATGACCCTGAATCCGAAAATGTCGGAAAGTTGCTCGAATCCCACCGACTTTCGTTCCATCTTCCGCCAGATCGAATAGGCGCGCTTGCGGCGGCCAACCACCCGCGCATCGATGCCACGATCGGCAAGCTTCTTAGTCAGTTGCTTTTCAATGTCGGAAATCAGCAGCCTGCTGCGCT
>Ga0310811_10004094_pt1 | contig 18348 bp, 10 predicted proteins | sample YCmetagenome_FD_207642 | JGI IMG/M metagenome (GOLD analysis project Ga0310811, IMG submission 207642) | Soil microbial communities from experimental microcosm in Duke University, North Carolina, United States - YC | ecosystem: Engineered > Artificial ecosystem > Soil microcosm > Unclassified ...
CCCGTGCCGAACTGAATTTTTCCGGCAACAGACCCGTCATTGAAATTTCCCACCATGGATGCAAACACCTCATTATGGGTCGGATTAGAATTATATATAATTGTCTTAGAAAGTTGATCCGTTTCGTCGAGGTGATCAAAAAATCGAGACATGTGCAATGCTTGCGGAAACTCACCGATCGAATCGAAACCGCTGTCTGCCCCGATCATTTTCGACAACCTTGTGTTATTGTTGCGTAATGCGCCCAAGTGAAATTGCTGTACCCATCCGAGTGCGTGATACATTTTGCACAGGTGGATAAGAATACCGCTTCTGAGTTGAAGATTCTCTTCTGGAGTAAGCAGTTTTCTTTCGCGCGCTTTCTTGAAAAGCAATGGGGCCTTGGTTAACGCATCTTTATCGAAATAAAGAAACTCTAGGCCGTGATCCGCGCTGCGACAGCCAAGGGTTTTAAAATAGATCGCCCGGTCGTTCAGGGTCTGCAGTAGATCGTCCATTGAGTCAATCGGCTTATGGCAAACTGCTGAGAGGAGATCTATATATTTATTATACGTATCAATGTTATCAGCAATCAACGCTTTATCCGGTCGGAACGAAGGGAACATCATAACGCTACCTGACTGCCTCGAATATTGCAGATGGTGGCTGAGGTCGTCACATGGATCGTCCGTTGTGCAAACCACCTTGACGTTCATCTTTGCAAGCAGCGGCTGCACTCTAAAATCTTCTAGCTGTAGTTTCGAATTGCACCTTTCATAAACATCATCGGCCGACCGTTCGTTGAGAAGGTCACGTACGTCGAAATAATTTTTCAACTCCAGATGCGTCCAATGGAACAATGGATTTCGCAATGTATACGGGACAGTCTTGGCCCATGCCAAAAACTTCTGCTTGGGCGATGCGTCGCCCGTACAAAATTTTTCTGCAATGCCGTTGATGCGCATCGCGCGCCATTTGTAGTGATCTCCCTCAAGCCAAGCTTCAGTGATGTTTTTGAATTTTCTGTTCTCATCAATGTCTTTGGGGCTCAAGTGATTGTGATAATCAAAAATCGGCATTTTTGACGCATAGTCATGATAAAGGGCAGAGGCTGTATCACACTCCAGGAGAAAATCATCGTCTAAAAAATTCTTTCCCATGTCTCTTTCAAATGGATCACCAAAATTTGATGTAAAGCGCCGATAAAAGTAATAGTGTTATCACAATCATGACTTTCGTTCGAGGTGCTACGGCAAACATACCTTTTTCAAAAATAAATGCCTTCTCGTTAATCGCAGGCCCCGTTAAGCTAACCAGCACCATCAATACCACAGTAAAGAAAAACGACCACCCCATACAAATAAGGAATGGAATTTCGTAACCGCCTTTGCCATTGGGATATGCGGTGTAAAGAAGTGCTTCGTTTCCAAACCAAGACGGGGCATAGTTGTTGAAAATAACAGACAGAACAAAACCAGTGACCACTCCCACAACCGCCGCAGCTCCGGTAGTTCGTTTCCAAAACATGCCTAATATAAACATCGCGAAAACACCTGGGCTGATGAAACCGGTGTATTTCTGAATGAACGTAAAGCCGCCTTCACCTCCGATACCGAGCATATCGTTCCATGTAAAAAAAATGGCAACAATCAGGGCAGCCCACACAGTGATTCTTCCTGTCCACACCAGTTGGGTTTCGCTGGCATCCGCCTTCAGGTATTTTTTATAAATGTCGAGGGTAAATATCGTGGAGATACTATTTGCTTTTCCGGCCAGTGACGCCACGATTGCCGCCGTCAGCGCTGCTACGGACAGTCCCTTCAATCCGCTCGGCAAAAACCCAAGTATGGAAGAATATGCCCCGTCTTTACTTCCACCCGCCAATTGCGGAAGGTGTCCATTCTTATACAACACGTAAGCGGCAATGCCCGGAAGCATGACAATGACAGGCATCAATAACTTAAGGAATCCGGCAAACAGGATTCCGGTACGCGCAGTTTGCAAGTCAGCGCCAAGGGCCCGTTGTGTGATGTACTGGTTGCAGCCCCAATAATTCAAATGCACAATCCACTGCCCCGCGAAATACATTGTGATACCTGGGGTGATCAAATAGCGCTGGATTTCTATCATCGGAGCATCCGGTGCCGGTTTGTCCAAAATCATTTTGAAATGCTCGGGCGCATCTTGCATCAAGAAATTAAATCCGGCCAACGCTCCTCCCCCCAAGTGAAACTTTTCGCTCACCAAGGTAAGTGCAAGATAAGTGGTTGCGAGTCCGCCGATGATGAGCACAGCTACTTGAATTACGTCGGTGAACCCAATTACCTTCATGCCGCCCAAAGTAATCACCAAAGCAAAAATGGCGAGCCCTATCATGATAACATGCAGAGACTGCCCGCCGACCAATCCGTTGATGGCAACAGAACCCAAATACAAAATCGAAGTAAGGTTGACAAACACATAAAGGAAGAGCCAAAAAATAGCCATGATCAGCGCCACCGATTCGTTGTATCGCGTTTTCAGAAATTGGGGCATCGTATAAATGCGATTCTTCAAATAAATGGGCATGAACCAAACCGCGATAATGATCAAAGCAAGAGCTGCCATCCATTCGTAAACGGAGATTGCAATTCCGACAAAATAACCCTCACCGCTCATGCCGATGAATTGTTCTGCGGAAATGTTTGACGCAATAAGGGACGCGCCAATAGCCCACCACGTTAGCGATCCCTCTGCCAAGAAAAAATCTTTGGTGTCGGTGACTTGCTTTTTTCTTCGTTGATAAATCCAATACCCGTAGCCGAGCACCAAAACAAAATAGATGAGAAAGATCACGTAGTCTATAAAAACAAGATGGCTCATGTGCGGACCGGTTAAATGAATTTTGAAATACCTAGTTCAAGTCCTCTCAGCTCAGCCAATCCTTTTAGTCTACCTATAGCGGAATATCCAGGATATGTTTTTTTATTGAGGTCATCCAACATCTGGTGCCCATGATCGGGTCGCATCGGAATAGTTTGTTTCGTGCGGTTCATGAGCAGCAATATTTCTTTCACCACTTGGTACATGTCCGTATCTCCTTCCAAATGATTCGCTTCAAAAAAATTTCCTTCTTCATCGCGCTTGGTGTTCCTCAAATGAAGGAAGTGGATGTGATCGCCGAATTGTTTGATCATCTTTATCAAGTTATTTTCTGATCGCACACCAAGTGACCCCGTGCAGAAGCACAAACCATTGGCCGCACAAGGAGCTGACGCAATTATCTCTGCCAGGTCTTTTTCGGTATTCACCACGCGCGGCAATCCCAAAATTGAATAAGGTGGGTCGTCGGGATGGATGGCCAGTTTTAGTCCAAGTTCGTCTGCCACAGGCGCTACCTGTTTCAAGAAATAAAATAAATGCTCCTTCAATTTCGCATCGTCAATCCCGTCGTAAGTTTTGAGCGCGGATAAAATTTGCTGGGGTGTAAATGGCTCATCGCTTCCTGGTAAGCCAAGCAAAGAATGACGATACAACCTTTCTTTTTCCGAGTCATCCATTTTTGCAAAACGACTTCTCGCTTTTTCAATCTCGTCTTTCGTGTAATCTTTTTCAGCACCTGGGCGCTTCAGCAGGAACAAATCAAACGCAATGAAAGCGGCCTTCTCAAAGCGCAATGCTTTACTTCCGTTGGGCAATTCATATTCCGGGTTAGTTCTCATCCAATCCAGAAGGGGCATAAAATTGTAGGTCACCACCTTCAGTTCCTCTGCTGCCACGTTGCGCAAACTTTGCTTGTAATTCTCAAGGTATCTTTGAAAATTAGGTGATTGCTTTTTAATATCGTCATGAACAGGCAGGCTTTCGATTACTGTCCATGTTAAGCCAGCTTCTTGGATCACTTTTTTTCTTGCTCGGATTTCTTCGATCGGCCACACGTCGCCGACGGGGATATGATGAAGTGCTGTGACCACGCCTGTGCAACCGGCTTGGCGGATATCTTGAAGGCGGACGGGATCTTTGGGTCCGAACCAACGCATGGTTTGCTCCATCAAAATCATTCGCAATAAAATTTTTGTGCCATGATTATTTTTTTTTGACCGACGATTGTCTCACAATAAGTTCGTGATTGATGATCACCTTATTCAGCTTTCCGGCCGATAAATGCTTGAGGCTATTGATCAGCGTCGTGGCGGCCATCTCCCCCATTTCCTCTCCGGGATAATGAATTGTCGTAAGATTGGGCTCGATCACTCGCGAAATCGGATCATTATTGAATCCTACAAAAGCGATGTCCTGGGGGATTTTAATACCGGCTCTTTTCAGTTCGCGCATGCACGCGACGGCGGATGTGTCGTTGGCCGTGAAGATGCCGTCCGGTTTTTTCGACATCGACAAAATTTCGTTTGCTACGTCGGCTCCGGCGGCATCGGTAAGGCTGTCAGTGAAAACGAGTTTTGGATCATATGCAATTTTCTTTTCGGAAAGCGCTTTCTTGAAACCTTTCAACCGATCGGCATAAACATTTCTATTCAAGCTGCCCGTGATGTGACCAATACGTTTGCACCCGTTTTCGATGAGGTGCATGGTGGCATCATATCCTGCTTTTTCATTGTTAATGATAATACTTGTGCAATGTGGTAACTCGATCACGCGGTCGAAAAAAATCAGTGGGATCTTCTTTTTGAAAATCAGATCAAAGTGATCGAGGTTTTTTGTTTCCGATGAGAGAGAAACCAGTAACCCATCCACGCGACCATGAAACAAAGTCTGTGTGCTTGCGATTTCTTTTTTTACAGATTCCTGTGATTGGCTGATGATGAGATTGTAACCAGCACCGTTCAATACTTTTTCCATACCCGCGATGACACTCGACATGAAATAGCTGTCGAGCCGTGGCACGATGACGCCCACTGTTTTTGAAGTTTTCTTTCTGAGGTTACTTGCGAAGGAATTATGTTGATAGCCCATTTTCTCGGCTGTCTTCACGATCCTTTTTTTTGTATCTTTTCGAATGCCGGGATGATCTTTAAGTCCGCGACTCACGGTGGCCGGCGACACATTCAAGACCTTGGCGATGTCGTAAATCGTGACTTCCTTGCTCTGATTCATTCAATCGTTTTCATTACAAAACACAACAAAAATGCATTAAAAAAAGCATTTTTGAAAGTTTTCTATGCAATCGGTTGCAATAAAAATTTAACTTTTGCACCTTGCCTGTCCATTTCGGCAGCAATAAACAATCCATCCTTATGTGCAAAGCTTTTTTTTCCAGCCTCCTTTGTCTACTCCTCGACCTGACGTGCACCGCTCAAACAGCGCCTTACCTCGACTCTTCCAAACCCATTGATGTGCGGGTGAATGATCTCATCGGAAGGCTCAGTCTTGAGCAAAAAGTCAGTCAGATGAACTACGCCAGCCCCGCGATTCCTTCGTTGAAAATTCCGGCATACAACTGGTGGAGTGAAGCTTTACATGGTGTGGCCCGATCGGGTGTCGCTACTGTTTTTCCACAGGCTATTGCTTTGGGCGCCACGTTCGACGAGAATCTCCTCTTCCGGGTTTCAACGGCTATCTCTGATGAAGCACGGGCAATGTTCAACGCTTCCATTGAAAAAGGATATCACCAACATTACGGCGGCTTGACTTTCTGGACTCCCAACATCAATATCTTTCGCGATCCACGGTGGGGCCGCGGCCAGGAAACTTACGGCGAAGATCCCTTTCTTACCGCAACCATGGGCGTGGCTTTCGTAAAAGGTTTACAGGGCGATGATCCAAACTATTTGAAGGTGGCTGCGTGCGCAAAACACTTCGCTGTGCATAGTGGACCAGAGCGGCTACGTCATGAATTCAATGCACAGGCCTCGCCGAAAGATTTGCGTGAGACGTACCTGCCCGCCTTCAAAGCCTTGGTCGATGCAAAAGTGGAAGCGGTGATGTGCGCCTACAATCGTACCAATGGGCAGCCCTGCTGTGCAAATAATTTCCTGCTCACTGAAGTGCTACACAAAGAGTGGGGGTTTCAAGGACACATCGTAAGCGACTGCTGGGCTATCGCTGACTTTTATGGCGGCCACAAAACGGTTGCCACTCAAGCTGAAGCCGCTGCATTGTCAGTCAAAAGTGGAGTGAGTCTGAATTGCGGTGATGAATATCCTGCATTGGTCGAGGCCGTGAAAAAAGGCTTGATCACCGAGAAAGAAATCGACAATTCGTTAGCGGTTCTTCTGCGGAGCCGGTTTCGTCTTGGCCTTTTCGATGCGAAAGAGAAAAATCCGTACAATTCAATTTCGGTGAACGTCATCAACAGTGAGGCGCACCGTCAGTTGGCGAAAGAGACGGCGCTGAAATCCATTGTGCTTCTGAAAAACAACGGCGTCCTTCCTCTAAAAAACGATCTATCCAAATACTTAATTACGGGGCCCAACGCGTCGAGCGTAGAAGGCTTGATCGGGAATTATTATGGCGTGAATCCAAAAATGGTGACGATCCTCGAGGGAATTTCGGGAGCGCTGCAACCCGGTAGTCAAATGGAATACCGGCCTGGCACATTGCTCGATTCGGAAAACACCAATCCGATCGACTGGACTACTTCACTGGCAGCAAAGTGCGATGCTACATTCGTGGTGCTCGGAATCACTGGTTTGATCGAGGGCGAAGAGGGTGAATCCATCGCTTCAAAACATTTCGGCGATCGGCTGGATTATGACCTTCCAAAAAATCAAATCGAGTTTCTAAAAAAATTGCGCAAAGACAATGCTCGCCCCATCGTGGCTATTGTGACAGGTGGCAGTCCTATGAACTTAGCGGAGGTGCATGAGCTGGCCGACGCAGTGATACTCGCATGGTATCCCGGTGAAGAGGGTGGCAACGCAGTAGCTGACATTATTTTCGGAAAAGCGTCGCCATCAGGAAGATTGCCAATCACATTTCCAAAATCATTTAGCCAATTGCCACCGTACGAAGATTATTCGATGAACGGAAGGACTTATCGGTTCATGAAAGACGAACCGCTTTATCCATTTGGGTTTGGTTTGAGTTACAACAAATTCACTTACTCAAATATTAAAATTTCAAAACCGCAACTTAAAAATGGCGAATCGACGGAGGTTGAAGTGGCCGTCACGAACAATGGAACTGCAAATGGAGAAGAAGTAGTTCAACTTTACATTACCGATGTGCAGGCAACCGCGCGCACGCCTTTGTATGCACTGAAAGGAATAAAGCGGATAAAATTGAATGCGGGCACAACCGAAGTAGTGAGGTTCACCATCACACCGCAAATGATGACGCTTATCACTGACAGGGGTGAATCAATTGTGGAGCCGGGTGATTTCAAGATTTCGGTCGGCGGATCACTGCCAGGAAACAGAAGTGAGGCATTAGGCGCTGCAAAAGCGCAACAGATCACGTTGACCGTAAAATAGCAGTCAGCTTTTTGTCCGGGCTACGAAATGCATCACTGTCCATGCAAACAGATATGCACAGCCACAGAAAACAAAAATAATATTGTAGCCAGCACTGATGTTGCCGAGGTCCTTGAAGTGGTCTAGTACGATACCAATGACATAAGGGAACACGATCGCGCTGGCCGATCCCGCCATGCCGCCGATACCCACTACGGTGCTGACGTCTTTGTTAGGAAAATAATCCGAAGCGGTTGTAAAAATATTTGCGCTCCATGCCTGATGAGCGGCTGCTGCTAAACTGATTAACGCAACGGCAACCCACGCGTCGCTTGTAAAGCGGATCAAAACAATTGGCAACGCAAAGAATGCATAGATGAGCATGGCACGTTTTCGTGCCAACATTACTGGCCAGCCTTTGCGAATTAACAGCCCGGAAAAATACCCTCCAATGATACTACCAAAACTTGCCACAAAATAAATCGTGGAAACATAGATCCATGAACTCTTCAGATCGATGTGGTAGGTACTGTTGAAATACGTTGGAATCCAAAACAAATAGAAGTACCAAATCGGATCAGTAAAAAATTTTCCCATCGAGAAAACCCACGTTCCCTTTTTCGAAAAGAGCACAGAAAGTTTGCTTCTGTTTTTGTTCTCTTGCGACGGCTCGGGATCGCTATTGATGTATTCCAGCTCTGTTTTGCTTAATCGTTTTTGGTTTTGAGGAACATCGTAATACAGTTGCCAAAGAATCAGCCAAATAAATCCAAGCACACCGGTCCATATAAACGCCTCACGCCAGCCGTATTGGCTGTAAATCCACATCACCAGAAATGGTCCAAATACGGCTGCGATATTTGTGCCACTATTAAAAATCCCGGTGGCAAATGCTCTCTCTTTTTTAGGAAACCATTCGGCGACGGCCTTGATAGCGGTCGGAAAATTTCCCGCTTCGCCCAGACCTAAAATCGTCCTCATAAATCCAAAACCAAAAGTCGACCGCACAAAACCATGCCCGACGGCGGCAAGGCTCCAGGTGATGATCGAAATTTTGTAGCCCCATTTTGTTCCTACGAAATCCACGATACGGCCAAATAGAAACAAGCCTACCGCGTACGCCGCAGTGAATGCCATCACAATGGCACTGTAATCCTGCTCCGACCAATTCAATTCTGAAGCCAAATTGTCCTTGAGCAAACCGATGACTTGCCGGTCGAGATAATTGATTGTGGTCGCGAAGAAAAGCAACGCCACAATTACCCATCTGTATTTGCCGGAATCTCTCATTAGACTAAATGTTGATCAAGATCAGTGTTGAATTATTCATCCTGTAAATTATCATATTTCCACCGACAATAATGACGGAAGCGATTTCCAATGACCTTTTTATTTTGCTTAAAAATTAACGACTTCCGCGTAAACCTTTTTTGGTTTCAGGTTTTGATCGAAGAGCAGCGGGTAATCCTTCCGATCTTTCACAGGAAAGCTATCGAGCCAACTGTGGCGGTCAGATACGTTCCAAAAAGTAACGCCAGAAATTGAGCCGTTGTACATCCTGAATAATTCGAAGCACATTTTATAGACCTCGATTTGTTTCTTTTCCCTTTCGGGAGTGAATGCTGCATCATTGTCGCCTGGTTTTCTTTCACGCGGGTGGTGTTCCTTCGGGTAAACGGAGATGTCGAGTTCTGTGATTTGCAATTTCAATTTCAGATCAGAGAATCGCTTTAATGTTTTGTCCAATTGGCTTCGGGTAGGTTCATTTATTGCCCAGTGCCCCTGCAGGCCAACGCCGTGAATTGGAACTCCCGCTTTTTGCAGGCCTTGCACCATTTTGATAATCTTTTCTCTTTTCGTTGAGTCGATCTCATTGTAGTCGTTGTAAAAAAGTAAAGCAGTAGGATCTGCTTCGTGCGCGTATTGAAAGGCCCTCGCCACAAATTCTTCCCCGCAGATTTCAAACCATTTCGTTTTTCTAAAATATTCGTCAGGCTTGTCGGAGATCACTTCGTTTACCACATCCCACGCATAGACTTTTCCCTTGTAACGGGTAACTATTGATGTAATGTGATCTTTCAGTCGCTGGAGTAAGCCTTCTTTCGTTACCTGGTCTCCGCTCTCGCTTTTAAAAAACCAATCCGGTGTTTGATTGTGCCAGCACAACGTGTGACCGCGCATTCTTAATCCATTGGCTTGTGCGAAATCGACAATCTCGTCAGCGGGCGCCCAGTGGTAGCGGCGCTCTTCAGGATGGATGGGTTGTGGCTTCATCGCATTTTCTGCCGTGAGGCTGTTAACTTCGCCTCGTCTCCTTTTAATGACTGCGGAGAGACTGAAACTCCGATGGGGAAAAATCCTTGAAAGTAGTCTTTCAATCCCTTGGATTCCTGTGCTTGACTGTTGACACCAAACATGCAAGCACATGTAAAGCATAGTGTTCTGATTTTATCTAAAAAGAAATTCCCACGCATTCTTTAGTTTGATCTATAGTTCTATGTGTTTAAAAAATTATTTCACCCTAAAGCTTTCCGGCGGGCCAAGATAACTCGGCTTCAGGCCGCCTGCATCGACAACAATTTTCTGCAGCACTACACCTGGATCGATCATCCAATATTTCAGTACATGATTACCTGAAGAAGATACTTTCCATTTTTCAGAAATCAATCTCATATTGTCTTCCACTGTCTTGCCCCAAGTTTTCTGCGTCTCGTTTTCATGAATATAGACGACCCGTGGTGTCTCGTCATCGATAGAAATGGCTATTCGCAAGCTTTTGCTTCCATTGCAATTCAGCGTTGTGCCTAAGTACCATAGGGTATTGACGGAAGCAGTATCGCTCAAAAACAAATTGTACTCGAGGTGTGGGCTCGTCGCAGATATTGTTTGCGCCGTCGCCGTTACCGGAAATGGCTCAACTCCAGATAGCGTGCGACCGTAATCGGGCAGGGTTTGCCAGCTCACTTCTTTGCTACCCACCGCTTTATCAAAATGCTCTGCCTCGATGGATATGTATTTATTTGTCTCAACAAAACCAAAGAAATCTTTCGGCACCGACCGTCTGTTTGCATTTACAATCACATTGACAAGTTTGCCGTTACCTAAAATAGCAATATTGGTTTGAGCTGACTCCTTGGGAGCCAACGACCAGTCGACAGAAACGTCGATGCGGAGCTCATTTTCAATTTTGCCATTGGTTTTAGACAACTTGATCCAGGGGACATTTGCAACGGCCGTGAAATCAAAGGGAGTTTTCCCGCGGTTGAAAATCTCCATATAATAATGTTGTTGGTCGATTGAATTGAATTCAGGAAGAATCGCTTTCTCTGAAGATGCCGGCCACCATTCTGTAGCGCCTTCAATAGCGACTCCCATTTCCCCTGCCAATGGTAAGTCGATCTTTTTTATTTCAGGCATTATTCGCGCCAGTGGATCTTGCCAATAGGTATAACCAATGTGAATTTGATTCATCATGTGGTTCCATTTTCCAGCCGCCAATGTCTTGTTAAAGTAAGCGGAGATCGAAGAATCATTTTGGTAAAGCTCTTTCGCTCGTTCACCTAATTCGTTGGTAGATGGGCGACCTTGTGATGCATACAATTTATTTTTGCCAAGGATAAAGTACATGTCGGTCAAGTTTGCACAAGCACTGACCGGATGCATTACCAGTTGGTAAAACGCATCTTTCAGTGACGGATCGATTTTTTGAAAAATGTCGTGTGCTTTTTTTGTTAGGGCACGGTATTCCGCCACAATCCTTTCTGCTTCATGATAGTTGACCAAACTGTAAGTCTCGGGCGATAGCAATTCGGGTTTTCTGCGCGCATTGAACTTCGAGTATTTTGAAATGATGTCCGCAGTTTCTTTGGCGTATGTTTTGCCGAACTGTTCCTCGCACCATTGTTGGGTATACTCTTGTAAGTTATTCTGATTCCACTTTTTGGGGTTCCATGCATAATCCAAAAAAAAACTGATCGGGAATTCCATTGGCTTCAAGTCACCCACGTTCACAATCCAAATACGGTCTACGCCATACTCATAGGCCATGTGCATTTGCTCCCACGTTTTGGTGATGGGATTAGTGTTGAGCCATTTGTAATTGCGAGGGTCTCCAACATAATCGAAGTGGTAATAAATTCCGTAGCCACCGGCCCGTGGCTTATCGTTTGGGTTGGGAAGCTTGCGGATGTTGCCCCAGTTGTCGTCACAAAAAAGGAGTGTGACATCATCAGGCACGCGCATTCCCTTGTCGTAATAGTCTTGCACTTCTTTATAGATAGCCCACACTTGCGGCGTTTTCGCGATGTCCTTTCTCGTGACATCAGCAATAATATCGCGTTGGTCCTTTACAATTTTTTCAAGAAGAGCTGTTTTCGTTTCTGCGGACATTGCCATGTCTCCGTCCCCTCGCATCGCCAGAGTGACAATGCTTTCTTTTGACCCCATTCGCTCTACGCCTTCGCGCCAAAATTTCTGAAGCGTCGGCGCATTGGTTTCATAGCTCCAATCCCCTGCTTTTAATTTTCTCCATTCGGCATGTGCTCGCATCATTGGCTCGTGATGTGAAGTGCTCATTACTATTCCATATTCATCGGCGAGAGAGGCGTTGAGCGGGTCATCCGCATTGAAGGCGGCCCACCACATCGCAGGCCAGAGAAAATTTCCTTTCAACCGAAGCAACAACTCAAAAACTTTCTCATAAAATTCATGCGTGAAGCCACCGTATTTTTCAACGGCCCAGCGGCCGAGCGATGGCTCCTCGTCGTTCAAAAAAATCCCTCTGTATTTCACGGCAGGTTCACCCGAAACGAATTTGCCTGAAGACACGAAAACATTTTTGTTTTTTTTGACGGGCACATCCGCCCACCAATACCAGGGCGAAACACCGATCTGCTTTGCTATTTCATAAATTCCGAATGTCGTTCCCCGCTTGTCACTGCCAGCAACGACCAAAGCACGAGCCACTTTGGGAAAAGGTTTTTCTACAATCTCTATAATAAAGGATTCCCATTTACCCTCAAGATTGGCAGCGTCGAGTTTTTTACTCTTGATCATTTGATCAATCAATGGATTCATTCCAATTGTCCCTACAATGATGATTTCGTTCATCGATGGTTCTTGATCAAAAAGAATTTCGGGTTCTACATCCGTGACTTTGCCGATGTCAGCTTTCAGGTTTTTTGCCGCACGCAATACACCGGGGAAATCTTTCGTACTTACTAGCAGTGCAGTAGATTTGCCCGCACCGGTAATGGCAAAATCGGCCGGTGCCTTCTTTGACGAAGAGAAATAAAAATTTTGAGCACGGGCGAGAGTGGTGCTGAGCACCACGATAACACTTATTCCAACTCGACATCTCATCCTCGATAAAAACATAGATTAAAAATTAATTGTATTTGCTGAGAGTTCAAATAAAAAATAGGAGAGCGAAAAATTCCGCTCTCGCTATTGCACTTCCTATTAAAGAAACCCTAATCAGTAGCCATGGTTTTGAGGGTATTTCGGGCCAACGCTTACGCGGTCTATTTCATCCTGAGGAATAGGTCTCAACATAAAATCCGTGGTCACTTTAGGAGAGGCTGCCGGATTCCACGCAGTCACTCGGGCCACCAATTTCTGTGTGCGCACAAGGTCTTGCCAACGCAAGCTTTCGCCATAAAATTCCCGCGTGCGCTCATCCAAAATAAAATCGAGTGTTACTTGAGCTGGCGTTATGGTTTGCACAGATACTGCAGAAGCGTAAGTCACTCCGTTAGGATATGGGTCGCCCACCATCGTCGCCGGTGTGGTCGATCCAAACACGCCACCTGCCACATATGCCGCCCCAGAGCGATAGGCCGCACGCTGCCTGATGACATTCAAGTAAAGCGCAGAATTAACATTGTCGCCACGCATAAGGGCCGCCTCAGCCGCAATCAAATAAACTTCAGAGAACCGTGCAATGACGACCGGTCTTGTGGATGGATCGTTTTGGTTCACTCGACTTGGGTCGGCTTGTTTCTTCATATAGGGATAAGCGTTGGGGAACTGCATGCTCGGAGTAACAATGACTCCTTTGAAATCCCTCGTTCCAAATTTCTGTGGAGCACCAACGACCTCATAGTCGGGGAACCAAATGGCGGTATCGACGCCGCATTTCAAAAGTCCACGAGAGCTAGTCGGTCCATCCCCGCTATATTTTCCTGTGACGGCTTGCTGACCGCCTCTGGTGGATGTTGGATCGCTGGGTGGCCCGCCATTCACCAACCAAACCGTTTGAAATGTTTTGTCGTATCGTGAATCGTTCTTGCGATCGGCAAAAGCTTGCGTCAAAAGATAGTTTATGTTTGGCCTGATACGGCCGAACGGTCTTCCAAACTGAACATCACGCATCAACGGCAACTGACCACCGCTGACAAAACCCGCCGGATTAAAAGCTAAGCTCGTTGGATCCGAAACTATTTTTGTGGCATCTATTTTAGAATCCACTCCAACATTGGAAATCAAATTATTCAAGCCCATCCATGGGGTAACGTTGATGGCCGCACCACCTGCTTGTCCACCCCCTGGCGTGTAATATCCGTATTTAGGATCGTTGCTGTGATCACTTACAAAAATCGTTTCTTTATCATAGTCATTCGCGGGACTGAACGCACTGGCATAATCTTGCCACAAATCAAATCCATAGGTGGCCTTGTTGTCGATCAAGTCTTTTGCGGCATTGTATGCACTGTCGTAATCCGCGGACGTCGTGGTCAGCCACGCCCTAGTTAAATACACTTTTGACAACAACCATTTTGCGGCTCCTGCTGCAGCCGCTTTACCCAAAAAAGGAGCAGTGGGTTTGGCCGGTAAATTAACGATCGCGTTCTTCAAATCGCTTACGATCACCGCATACACTGCTTTAGGGTCAGCCGGGCCATCCGCCTGCGAAGGTGTGGTAATGAAAGTCGTGTGCAATGGAATGTTTCCATACGTCTGCACCAAATAAAAATAAAGGAAAGCTCTGAGGAACTGCGCCTGCCCCAAATACGCTTTCAACGTCGTAGCATCGAGTCCTTGCGTTGAGGGGCCGAGCGAAAGAATTCCGTTCAACACATTGATATCGGAATAAAAACCAAATCCGCCGCTAAAAGTCGATCCGGTGATTCCATTATAGGTGCAAAGAATGTGATAGTTTGAAGCACCGCCTCCTTCGAGGCATTCATCGGTACCTGTCACTTGTTGTACGGTAAATCCTTCTGTGCCCCAAGTGCCACGGATATCATTGTAAACTCCTGCTATCCCGCTAAGTATGCCGGACGGAGTTGCAAAAGAAGCAGGAGTGATTTTCGACTGAGGGTTTTCTTTCAATAAATCCGTGCAGCTGTTACTAAGCAGCAATGCGGCTATCCAAAGTGCACTGCTTATGATCTTTTTGTTTTTCATATTCGTCGGATTTTTAAAATTTAAGATTTACGCCAAACAAGAATTGTCGAGTAGCTGGATTATTGGCGTTGACAGTGACTTGGCGTCCTGCCACCGCATTCTGCCCACCTGATCCGTAAGAGGAAATCGCGCCGCCATACCCATTGCCTTCAGGATCCGGTCCATAATGATCTCTCACAAATGGGGCCCAGATCACGAATGGGTTGACAACAGATGCATACACATGAAGGGAAGTGATTCCCGCCTTGCCCAACGCAGCTGTAGGAATGTCATATCCCAAATTGATGTTTCGGCATTTGATGAATGATCCGTCAACATAAGAAAGTGTGGATCCAAAATAAGGAACACCAACACTGGTAGGTTGTGGGAACGCATTCGTCGGATTGGTCGGAGTCCAGTAATCGACTTTCAACTGATTGGATCTGCCTGAATTGAAAAAGTTATAACCCGTGTAATTTGCACCCCCCGCTTCGCTCGCCACATATGGCACTACTACTTTCATACCCATCCGTGCATACACGCTGATCGAAAGGTCGAATCTCTTAAACGTTACTCGGTTGGTCATACCAGCGTCGAACTTGGGTTGGAAATTTCCAATGATCATGCGATCGTCCGGTGTAATCTTATTGTCAGGCACTCCATAACCAGCGGCGTTCGATACGAGTCCTGCACCAGAGGTGTTCCAGTCAAGCACTTTGATCTGACCCGGTTGTTGTGTTGGTGATGCTTGAGTACCAAGTCCCGAGTCATTGGTCTGCCAGATGCCGATCTTCTTATAATCATAGATTACTGAAAGTGGTTGTCCCACAAACCATCCGTTCGCGATATCATACGACTGGCCTGATGTAAGTGCGACGATTTTTTCCCTATTAAAAAAATAATTGAATTCGGTAGACCAAGTCAGCCCACTCTCTGTTTTCACGTTCACGCTGTTGATACTTAGTTCAAGACCTCTGCTTTCTGTTTTCCCCGCATTGATAATTGTTGAACTTGCTCCGTTACTGATGGGTAGATTGATCGGCAAAAGGATGTCTGAAGTTTTTTGTTGATAATATTCAATAGCTCCCGTGATTCGGTTTTCAAGAATTCCAAAATCCAAACCGATGTTCCATTGCGCGGTGTTCTGCCACTTCAAGGAGTGGTTGGGCAAATTACTCAGCGTGGTTCCTACCTGCTGCCCCGTGGTGCCCTGCCCAAAATTGTAAGCCGATGTTCCAAGTAAGCCGAGCGTTGAATAAGGATCTATGTTTTGACTCGCGGTGATCCCCCAACCTGCTCTCAATTTCAGATTGGTTATCAAAGGCAATGAACTCATGAATTTTTCATTGATAATATTCCATGCCGCAGCAAAAGCGGGATAAGAATAATATTGGTTGCCCACTGACAAAACAGAGGAACCGTCTCTACGCCAAGTCGCCGTTGCGCTGAATCTGTTTTCAAAGCTGTACGTCAAACGTGCCATGTACGAAATCAAGCCGCGTTCCCACAGATAGCTGTCGTTATTTCCACCCACGTTCACACTCTGCGCCGGATAAAAGTTGGTGTTCTGCATGTAGTCGAAGGGAACTCCAATAGCGGCAACATAATTCGCTTGTCCATGCGATTTTTGGAAACTGTACAGCCCTGTGAACCCAATCTTATGCTTTTGATTAAAGGTGCGATCGTAGATCAGCAAGTTCTCGACGGTATACTGCCAGTTTTCTGTATTTCTGGTGCTTGCCTGCGATGACGATTGACTGAGTGCGTTGTTTGTCCACGTAGCCGGGCCTGCGTAGTAGTCATCTTTTTGTTGCGAATAATCGAGGCCGATATTTGCTCGGTATTTCAGTCCCTTAATAATGTCAACTTCGCCATAGAAGCTGTTGAAAGTTCTTAGTCTTCGGCTACTATTAAGAATGGAGCCCGATTTTGTCTTCAAGGTAAGCGGGCTGATTTTAGATGCATCGAGACCTGGCTGAGGTTGCAGGTTGACTGTGCCGTCGGAATTGTATGCTGACGCCAATGGGCTCAATTGCATCAATCCTGAAGTCACGCCAGATCCGCCGGGCAAGTTTTGATAAGAAACCGTATTTAAGGTATTAAGCCCAACTCTGATTCGGCTAGTGACCTGATGATCCATGGTATTCCTGATCGTGTATCGTGTAAAATTTTGGTTGGGGATAATTCCGCCTTGCTTGAAGTATCCACCGCTCAACGAGTACTTGCTCTTGTCGTTACCTCCCGACACACTCAGCGTGTGGTTTTGCATTGGCGAGCTTTGGTAGATCAACTTTTGCCAGTCGGTAGAAACCCCTGCGTTTAAATTATCTTGTTCTGATTGCGCGATAGGGTAAGTACCAGTGCCGAGCCCGTTGCCCGCATCTTGTTTGAACTGGTAATATTCCGCTCCGTTGAAAACCCGCAGTTCCTTCATGACGGAAGAAAAACCGACGTATCCATCATAGCTAAATAAGGTTTTTCCGGAATTGCCTCTTTTGGTGGTAACCAGAATCACACCCCCGGCACCTCTCGAGCCATAGATTGCGGTCGCGGAAGCGTCTTTCAGAATTTCCATGCTCGCGATATCACTTGGGCTGATGTCGTTTAGATTTCCGTTGTAGGGAATTCCATCAACCACCAGTAATGGCTGATCTGCATTGTCTGCTGTGGCGGCGTCATTGGATGCGCTCGTGGAGGTGACACTGTTCGCATTGCCCGCCGAGTTTTGGGTCATCGTACGATTTCCCCTGATTCTTATTTGAGTGGGGCCTCCAGGCACTGAGCTTGCAGAAATAATATCAACGCCGGCAGCGTGCCCTTTTAGCTGATCGAATACGTTCGCTGCAGCCGTCTGCTGCAACACCTCCGAATTCACTTTTACTATGGCGCCCGTGATGTCCCTCTTTAATTGAGTACCATACCCTACCACTACCACCTCACTGAGCTCTTTGGCGTCTACGGCCATCTTCACATCGATGATCGTTCGTCCCTGAATAGAAATTTCTTGTGTGGAAAACCCAATGAAAGAAAAAACGAGAAGAGATTGGTTATTCTCGTTGGGTACTTCCAATGAATAATTTCCTTCCGCGTCGGTAGTGGTACCCAGCGCAGTGCCTTTAATTACAATGTTCACACCGGGGATCCCTGTATTGGAGTCATCGGTGACTTTGCCTTTGATGGTCGACTGCGCGAAGAGCGCATAGTGACTCAGGAGAATGGTGCACACCAAGAGAATCATCCTTCGAAAACTTCCTGCTCGACTAGGCAAACGTGTGTCTGTTCGTAGACTTATTTTTTCCATAGATTTTTGGTTTAAGCTTTGGTGGTCGATGGTTACGCCTGTACTAAGGTCAGTTATTAAATTAAATTATGCAACCGATTGCATTATTTTTTATTAATAAATTCATTATTTTCAATTATTACGCATATTTGCAATGCAATCGATATATCAAAAATTTGGCAAAAGGCTCTATTTTTAGAACGCTGAATCCGTTAAACTTGAACTTGTTCCAATGAAAAAATCATCCGAAAAGAAAATCGCCTTGATCACGGGAGGTGCGTCAGGCATAGGCTTCGCCATCGCTCAAAAATTTGT
>Ga0310811_10004095_pt1 | contig 18342 bp, 17 predicted proteins | sample YCmetagenome_FD_207642 | JGI IMG/M metagenome (GOLD analysis project Ga0310811, IMG submission 207642) | Soil microbial communities from experimental microcosm in Duke University, North Carolina, United States - YC | ecosystem: Engineered > Artificial ecosystem > Soil microcosm > Unclassified ...
CATCTCACCGGTACCGTGCGGATCGGCGCGCCGGACGGCTTTGGCAGCCACTTCCTGGCTTCACGGCTGGTGGAATTCGGCGAGCGGTACCCCGATCTCGATCTGCAACTTGTGGCCACCGCGCGGCTGTTCAGCCTATCGAAGCGCGAGGCGGATATCGCGATCAGCCTCTCGATGCCGAAGGTAGGACGGATCGTCGGTCGCAAGCTGCTCGACTATAGTCTCGGGCTCTATGCCGCACCCGGCTATCTCGACCGGGCGCCGCCGATCACCGCGCGCGGCGACCTCACCCGGCATCGGTTCGTCGGCTATATCGACGAGTTGCTGTTCACGCCTGAGCTCGACTATCTGCCGCTGGTCTCGCCAAAAATCTCCGCCAAATTCCGCAGCGCCAACCTGATCGCTCAGCTCAACGCCACGATCTCCGGATTCGGCATCGCCGTGCTGCCGCATTTCATGGCCACGGCGCATCCGGAGTTGCGTGCCGTGCTGCGCGACGAAGTCTCGATCACGCGCACGTTCTTTCTTCTGATGCACGCCGAGAGCAAGGACCTCGCCCGCATCCGCGCGGTCGCAGATTACATCCACGAGACCGTGGAACGGGAGCGGGTGCTGTTTAATCCGTAGATCGTTCGTAGGGTGGGTTAGCGAAGCGTAACCCACCACCTTTCTTTTCCGCGGCGACGCGGTGGGTTACGCCTTCGGCTAACCCACCCTACGCATTTTGCGCATCTTAGTGCGTTTTGACGCGCGCCTTCTTCGCCACTTTTGCCTGCGCGGCACGGCTGAGCACCGCCTCGCGGCCCGCAGCGAGAATTTCGTCGGAAAACACGCCGCTGCCGGCAATCCGCGCCAGCACCAGCGTGCCCATCATGGTGGCGAGCGCGGCGGCGGCCTGCTTGTGGGCGGCCTTCGGCGGCAGATCGATCATCGTCTCGGCGATCATCTCGATCATCTGCTCGAGCTTGGCCGCAAAGGCCTTGCGGGCCTTCGGGCTCTCGCGGACGATCTCGGCGCCAAGCGTCGGAACCGCGCAACCGCGGCCGGGGTCGTCGCGATGGATAGACGTCAGGTAGGAATCGACGATCGTCGCCAGCCGCTTTTCCGGCGAGGTCTCCGCAGTAGTCTTGCGCCAATATTCCATCGAGCGGTCCATCGCATAGGCAAAGGCCTCGATCAGCAAAGCCTCGCGCGAATCGAAATGAGCGTAGAAGCCGCCATGGGTCAGCCCGGCCTCCTTCATCAGGTCGGCGACGCCGATGCCGTGCGCTCCCTTCTCGCGCAGGCGTACCGAAGCCTTGCGCACGATTCGCGCATGGGTTTCCTGCTTATGCTCCCTGGAATAGCGCATAGATCGTCCTATGAAATGTTCATGGTCATATAATAGCGATTTCCGGCGGAAATGCTGCATCTATTTCGTTAAATCGCCGTCATGCAAGGGTTCAGCGGTTGCTTGACAAGGGTGCGTCCTCCCGCGGAAGTAGCGGTTCCAGACCGCATTTTTCACCGGAAACCGCCATGGACATGCTCAACCATCACTGCGGCATCGACCGCGACGCCCGCGGCGTCGTTCGCCTCACGATCTCAAATGCCGGCTCGCTCAACATCCTGGGCTCGGCCGTGACCACGGCCGTGCGCGAGGGCATCGAGAAGCTCGCGGGTGACCGGACCATCCGCGTGCTGGTGCTGGCGGGCCAGGGCGAAAAAAGCATGATCGGCGGCGCCGACATCAAGGAGATGGCAACACTCGACCAGAAGTCGGCGGAGGCGTTCATCTCGCGGCTGCGCGACCTCTGCGAGGCCGTCCGCGCCTTTCCGGCGCCTGTCATCGCGCGGATGCCGGGCTGGTGCCTTGGCGGCGGGCTCGAGGTCGCGGCGGCCTGCGATTTCCGGGTCGCCGCGTACGACGCCAAATTCGGCATGCCGGAGGTGCGGGTCGGCATCCCCTCGGTGATTCACGCGGCCCTGTTGCCGCGGCTGATCGGCACCGGCCGCGCGCGCTGGCTGGTCATGACCGCGGAGAACATCGACGCGCCGACGGCGCTCGCCTGGGGATTGGTCGACATCGTCGCGCCGCCGGATGGCCTCGATGCCTCCGTCGAGCATGTCATCAGGATGCTGCTCGAATGCGGCCCCGAGGCGCTGCGTTCGCAGAAGGCGCTGATCCGCCACTGGGAGGAGTTGCCGTTGACCGAGGCAGTCAACGCCAGCGTCGGCGTGTTCGGAAAGTCCTTCCTGACTGACGAGCCGAAGCGGCTGATGCAGGGCTTTATCGACCGCAAACGCTGACGCCGGCCGCCATTCAAGAGGCTTCGCGAGCTGGCAGCAAGCGTAGGATGGGTTGAGCGCAGCGAAACCCATCTCTTTCGTTCACAACCGCGATGGGTTTCACTTCGTTCAACCCATCCTACGAACTCGCCGTCGTCGCGGGAGACCGACGGGCAAATCACTTCGCCTTATCAGAAATCATGTCAAGCCCCGTCGACAAAAATATTGTGCTTCCGTTTTTCAGAAATACATGATTATTCTCCGCCCATCCCGCCTCCGCTGGAGGGGCGTATCGCGATCGTCACGGACGTTGGAAGCGGGATGCGGTGGACGCGATGGTGCTCAGCGCGCAAGAAGCGCGCCGACGAAAGCATCCTCGCGGACGGCGAAGGCGTGTGGTCCTGGTCCCCCGATGCTGGGATCAAGTCTCGCGGGTGATGATCCCGCGCGGCGACGGAGGCAATCAAAGCCCGGTCTCCGGGGAGAGCGCGCGATAAGCCGTTAAAACCATCGCGCAGGGAATGCCGGTTGTTCCGGCTGAACCTGTGGTGACTGCCGCCTGCTTTTTTTGTTGCAGGCGGGCCATGGGTGCGGCCTGCATCCGGCATTCCCTGCGCCCTCCTCTTTCGAGGGCGATGTTTGGCAAGACTCGGGCAGATCATGCCGCGGGAATGCAGAGTTGTGGCCTCTCCTCGTCATTGCGAGGAGCGGAAGCGACGACGCAATCCATGGCTCAGCAAGTGGCGATATGGATTGCTTCGCTCCGCTCGCAATGACGATCCGGCGGCGGCCCTAGGCCATGCAATCGTCCCTGCGGCAGTTCATGCGAAACACGACATTTTGTCATGAGCGGCCGCGGTTGCATTTTTTGCAGCGCATCATATGATGAATATCATGCAAAGCTAATTCGACACGCCATCGATACGTCAAGGGAGTTCCGCCATGGCCACCTCCGATCCCGTCGTCATCCTTTCCGCCGCCCGCACTCCGCTCGGCCGTTTCATGGGTGAGCTCACCCCCTTTGCCGCCCACAAGCTCGGCTCGCACGTCATCGGCGCCGCACTGGAACGCGCCAAACTCGCGCCCGAGAAAGTCGACGAAGTCTTCATGGGCAATGTGCTGCCGGCCGGACAGGGCCAGGCCCCTGCCCGCCAGGCCGCCCGCGGCGCAGGCCTGCCCGATGCCACCGGCGCCACCACCGTCAACAAGGTCTGCGGCTCCGGCATGAAGGCGACGATGCTGGCTCACGACATCATCAATGCCGGCTCCGCCAATATCGTCCTGTCCGGCGGCATGGAGAGCATGTCGAACGCGCCCTATCTGCTGGCGAAAGCCCGCTCCGGCTATCGCGCCGGGCATGACCGCATCATCGATCACATGATGATGGATGGCCTGGAAGACGCCTACGAGACCGGCCGCTCGATGGGCGATTTCGGCGAGGCGACGGCGGAAGCCTATCAATTCACCCGCGCCGACCAGGACGCCTATGCGATGGAGACGCTGACGCGCGCCCGCAAGGCGGTCGAAGGCGGCGCGTTCAAGGCCGAGATCGCGCCGATCACGCTGAAGGAAAAGACCGGGCCGCGGATCATCGCTAACGACGAGCATCCGCTGAAAGTGGATCCCGCGAAAATCCCGGGGCTGAAGCCGGCGTTCCGCGCCAACGGCACCATCACGCCGGCAGCCTCGTCAGCCAACGCCGACGGCGCCGCGGCGCTCATTCTCGCCAAGCGCTCGCTCGCCGATCGCAATGGCCTGCCCTATCTCGCCGAGATCAAGGGTCATGCGACCCACAGCCAGGAGCCGCAATGGTTCACCACCGCGCCGATCCCGGCGATCAGGAAGCTGCTGGACAAGGTCGGCTGGAAGGTCGGCGACGTCGATCTGTTCGAGATCAACGAGGCCTTTGCGGTGGTCGCGATGGCCGCGCAGAAGGACCTCGGGATTCCCCGCGACAAGCTCAACATCAATGGCGGCGCCTGCGCGCTCGGCCATCCGATTGGCGCCACCGGCGCACGGCTGATCGTGACGCTGCTGCATGCGCTGGAGGCGCAGAACCTCAAGCGCGGCGTGGCGGCGCTCTGCATCGGCGGCGGTGAAGCCACCGCCATCGCAGTCGAACGCGTCACGCATTAGCGTTTCGCGCTCATGTCCCAAAATAAGGGAACTATGGCATTCAGGTCGCCGGGCCGACATGGCATGGTGTCGGCTCGACAGACCGCAAAACTTCGCATGGCAATCTGAGGCTCAATGATTTCGAACTGGCTCGCGGCAGCGCTCGCCCGCCGCAACATCCATTATGGCTGGGTGATGGTCGGCGTCACCTTCCTCGCCGCGCTGATTTCGGCCGGCAGCGTCGGCGCACCCGGCGTGTTCATCGTGCCGCTACAACGCGAATTCGGCTGGTCGACCGCGGAAATTTCCTCGGCGCTGTCGATCCGCTTCATCCTGTTCGGATTGATGGCGCCGTTCGCCGCCGCGCTGCTCAACCGCTACGGCCTTCGCAACGTCACCCTGACGGCGCAGCTCATCGTGGTCTCCGCCCTCGTCACCTCGCTCGGCATGACCAAGGTCTGGCAATTGGTGCTGCTGTGGGGCGTCGTGATCGGGATCGGCACCGGCATGACCGCGCTGGTACTGGGCGCCACCATCGCCACGCGCTGGTTCGCGGCACGGCGCGGGCTCGTGGTCGGCATCATGACCGCCAGCGTCGCTACCGGGCAATTGATCTTCCTGCCGCTGCTCGCGAGCCTCACCGAACGTTACGGCTGGCGCATCGGCCTCGGCTTCATGTGCATCATGCTCTGCGTTTCCGCAGTTGCCGTGCTGATGATCATGTGCGACCGCCCGAGCGATGTCGGTCTGCGCCCGTTCGGCGACAACGGCACCGAGCCGCTGCCGGCGCCGCCGGCCAATGCCGGGCCGATCGTCGCGGCCGCGCTCGGCACCCTGCGCGAGGCGTCGAAGTCGCCGGTGTTCTGGGCGCTGTTCATGACCTTTGCGATCTGCGGCGCCAGCACCGCGGGCCTGATCCAGGTTCACCTGATCCCGATGTGCATGGATTTCGGCATTCCGCAGGTGGAGGCCGCGAGCCTGCTCGCCGCGATGGGCATCTTCGATTTCTTCGGCACCATTTGCTCGGGCTGGCTGTCCGACCGCTACGACAACCGCTGGCTGCTGTTCTGGTATTACGGCCTGCGCGGACTGTCGCTGGTGTACCTGCCGTACAGCAATTTCACCTTCTACGGGCTGTCGGTGTTCGCGATGTTCTATGGCCTCGACTGGATCGCGACCGTGCCGCCGACGGTGCGGCTGACGGCGCAGCGCTTTGGCGCCGAGCGCGCCAATCTGGTGTTCGGCTGGATCTTCGCCGGCCACCAGCTTGGCGCCGGCGCTGCCGCGTTCGGCGCGGGCCTGTCGCGGACGCTGCTCGCGAGCTATTTGCCGGCCTTCTTCGCCGCCGGCGCGCTCTGCATCCTCGCCGCGCTGACGGCGCTTTCGATCGCGAAGGTGCCGAAACCAAAGCCGGTTACGGCCTGATGCTCATGTTCTTCGCAAGCCCCGGCGTGCGCAGGGGCTCGGCAAGGCGGGCAAATTCGCAGAGCAGCGAGCGGGTCTTGCGGGGATCGATGATTTCCTCGACCCAGAATTTCTCGGCCGAGCGGAACGGCGAGCGCAGCTTGTTGAGGCGGTCCTCGATCTCCTTCAACTTCGCCGCCGGATCCTCGGCCGCTTCGATCTCGGCGCGATAGGCCGCCTCGATGCCGCCTTCGAGCGGCAGCGAGCCCCAATAGGCCGACGGCCAGGCGTAACGCATCGAAAACCGGTCCGCCGGCTGATGCACCACGCCGGCAACGCCGAACGAGTTGCGGACGATCACGGTGCACCATGGCACAGTGGTCTGGTTCACCGCCGCCATCGCGCGCACGCCATAGCGGATGGTCGCGGACTTCTCCGCATCGAGCCCGATCATGAAGCCGGGGCAGTCCATGAGATAGACGACCGGCAGATGGAAGGTTTCGGCGAAGTCGACCCAGCGCGTCACCTTTTGGCAGGCCTCCGCCGTCCAGGAGCCGCCATAGTGGAAGGAATCGCTCGCGAGCACGAGGACGGCGCGGCCCTCGAGCCGTGCCAGACCGACAATGACCGGCCGGCCGTAATTGCTGTTCACCTCAAAGAACGAGCCCTTGTCGACCACGGACTCGATGATCGGCCGCATCTTGTACACCTGCCGCCGGCTGCGCGGCACGGCCTTGAGCAGCGCCTCGTCGGTCCGTTCGGGATCGTCATGGCACGGCAAGGTCGGCGGCAGCTCGAAGACGGAGGACGGCAGGTAAGACAGGAACCGCCTCGCCTTCGCAAACGCCTCCTCCTCGGTATCGACCGCATCATCGACGCCGCCGGCGCGGGTCTGGATGTCGGCGCCGCCAAGCTCCTGCTTGGTGAGGTCCTGCCCCAGCCGCTTCACCACCGGGGGACCGGCGACAAACATCGCCGACGCTCGCGTCATCACCGAGTAGTGGCTCGCGGCAAGCCGCGCCGCGCCAAGGCCCGCGACCGAGCCGAGGCCGAGGCCCACCACCGGCACATGCGCGAGGTTTTCGGTCGTGTAGCGATACCAGCGCGTGCCGCCGATGCCGCCCGGCAGATTCGCCGCGCCCTTGGTCTCGATGGTCTTCACCGAGCCGCCGCCGCCGGAGCCCTCGATGATGCGGATGATGGGCAGGCGGAAATCATGCGCCATCTCCTCGGCCATCAGCGGCTTTGCGGAGATCGACGCGTCCGCCGAGCCGCCGCGTACCGTGAAGTCGTCGCCGACCACGACCACTGTGCGGCCGTCGACCTTGCCGCGGCCGAACACGCAGTTCGCCGGCGTCACATGTTTGAGTTCGCCCCGCTCGTCATATTCGCCGGCGCCGGAGACGGCACCGATCTCGTGGAAGGAATTGGCATCGACCACCTTGTCGATGCGTTCGCGGACGGTGAGCCGGCCCTGGTCGCGCTGCCGCTTGACCTTCTCAACGCCGCCCATCTCGCGCGCGAACGCTTCGCGCCGGGCTAGCTCGTCGAGTTCGGGCTTCCAGATCATTCGTCTCCTCCGTCTTGATCATCGTGTTGTTATTGTTGGTCCGCACCGGAAGCGGCTTCCGGTCGAGACGGTTGTGGAAGATGTCGCCTTCGGCGCCTTCGAGCAGGCCGCCGACGGCAACGCCGAGTTCGATCATCGGCGGAGCCACCTCCTGGTGCAGCCGCTTCTCGTCGAACATGGCCGACAACAGGCCGATCGTCACCACGACGAAGGTCTGGTATTGCGGCGCCCACAAAGGCACGGCGAGGCCATTGATATGCGGGCTCCACAGGCCGCAGGCGACGACATAGCCGTGCTCTCTCAGGAAGCGGCGGTTGTTCTCGATGCGGGGACGCAGCGTCCTTGCCGCATCAGGAATCTCGCGCTCCATCTCGCTCAGCAACGCGTCGCCGACTTCCGGCGCGAGCGCCGCCATGTAGGCATGCCCCGCCGCAGTGGTCGCCATCGCAATGCGGCTGCCGGTCGCCTCGTGCAAACCCAGCGCATTCGCGGCGCGCGCATATTCGAGATAGACGAGGTGGAAGCGATCCGGGATGACGAAGCCCACGGTGCCGGGTAGCTGCTCGGCGATGTCCTGCAGGCGCAGCCGGATCAGGTTGCGGAGCTGCAATCCCTTCATCATCGACGTGCTCATCGCCACGGCGCTCGGGCCGATGCGGTATTTCTGATCACGCGGCAGGTAGACCAGTTGTCCCATCCGCGTCAGCGTGTGGGTAAGACGCGACACCGTCGATCGCGGCAATCCGCAGCGGTTGGAGATTTCGAGATTGCCGAGCCTTGCCTCATGGCCCTCGAAGCATCGCAACACGTCGAACGCGCGCGACACCACCTGGATGACGTCGCCTTCGCCTGTCAAATCGCCGGCCAGCATCCCCTGCCTGCTCAGGCGCTCCGAGCGTCGACCCATTCGCTCCCCCGCTTTTTCCATTATACGGAATATAATTCCACTTGCAGAACAAGCTAGCTCAGTCATTCTGCTCCTACAACAAGAAGCCGATTGGCATGCCAGATATCAGAGTAGTCACCGAAGTTGCCGGGCGCGTCTGCGCGCTTCCCGTGGATACCGGCGCCAGGGTCGGTGATGGCGACGACATCGCCTTCGTCGAATCCATGAAGATGGAGATCCCGGTCGCAGCTCCTGCGGCAGGAAAACTCAAATCGATCCTCGTTGCCCTCGATGACGTGGTGGCCGAGGGTCAGGCCCTCGCGATCATCGAGGTCTGAAGAGGACCGGGCACCCTGCCCATTTTGTGAGCCGGTTGCGCGCGCCGCCCTGGCGCGGCACAACTCGAAACCATGAAACCGGTCTCTCCTCTCGCCACCGCCTGGGCCAGCTCGAAGCCGCCGCTGCTGCGGTTTCTCGACCGCTGCCATGCCGATTTTCTCGCCGAGAGCGGCGGCGAGGTCGCAAGCTATATTCCGGAATTGTCGAAGGCCGACCCCAGCCATTTCGGCATTGGCCTCGCCACGCTGGACGGCCACGTCTACGAGGTCGGTGACACAAGGGTGCCCTTCACCATCCAGTCGATGTCGAAGCCGTTCGTGTTCGCGCTGGCGCTGGACAGTCTCGGCGCCTCGCGGGTGGAAAGCGTGATCGGCGTCGAGCCTTCCGGCGATCCCTTCAACTCGATCCGGCTCAACACCGACAACCATCCCTTCAACCCGATGGTCAATGCCGGCGCGATCGCCTGCTCCGGCCTGATCCACGAGGCCAAGGGCGCGGGCGCCTTCGAGCATATCCGCAGCGAGCTGTCGCGCTTTGCCGGGCGCGACCTCGACGTCGACGATGCCGTCTATTCCTCCGAGAGCGCGACCGGCGACCGCAACCGCGCGATCGGCTACGTGCTTCGCACCAACGCCGTGATCAAGGACAATGTCAGTGCCGTGCTCGACGTCTATTTCCGGCAATGCGCAATCCTGGTGACGGCGCGCGATGCCGCGATCATGGCGGCGACGCTGGCCAACCGCGGCATCAATCCCGTGACCGGCGAGCAGGTCACGACGCCTTATGCGATCGCCCGCACGCTGTCGGTGATGACCTCGTCGGGCATGTACGACTATGCCGGCGAGTGGATCTACCGCATCGGCATCCCCGCCAAGAGCGGAGTCGGCGGCGGCATCATGGCCTCGCTGCCGGCGCGGCTCGGGCTCGGCAGTTATTCCCCCCGCCTCGACAAGCACGGCAATTCGGTGCGCGGCATCAAGGTCTGCGAGGCGCTTTCGGCGCATTACGACCTGCATATGCTCAACCGCAGCGACGACGCACGCACCTCAATCATCGCCGACTACACCATCGGCAAGAACCCGTCGCGACGCAGCCGCAGGCGGCATGAGCAGGAAATTCTCGCTGCCCATCACCAGGACGTCCGCGTCATCGAGCTGGTCGGCACGCTCTCGTTCTCCAATGTCGACTACGTGTCGCGCCAGCTCGCCACCAAGCCGCGCCCGCAATTCGTCATCTTCGACCTCCGCCGCGTCACCGCCGTCACGCGCGCCGGCGCCCGGATGATCGCGGAGGAATTCCGCGAGCTCGCCGGCCTCCACGTCACCGTCATCCTCTCCGGCATCAAGCGTTCCTCCGAGGGCTGGAAGATGGTGCGCGAATGGACCGAGGGCCTGAAGAACATCCGCGACTTCTATCTGCTCGACGCCGCGATCGAATGGGCCGAAGACCAGGTGGTGTACCGCCATGGCGGGGCGATCGACTTCCACGACACCACCGAGCTTGCCGAGCAGCCGCTGCTCGCGGGACTGTCGGCTGGGGAGATCGAGGAACTGGCAGCGCTCGGCACTACACGAACCTGTCGCCGCGGCGAGAAGATCGTCGGCGCTGGCGAGCCCGCCAGCTCGCTGTTTTTCCTCCGAAGCGGGGTCGTGCACGTCACCTTGCCCGACGGCGTTCGGCTGGCGACGCTCACGGCCGGCATGGCCTTTGGCGAAATGGCGCTGCTGGAGGCGGAACGCTCCGCCGATGTGCTGGCGGATGCCTCCGCCACCGCCGTCGAGATCACCATTGCCGATTTCGAGCGTTTTCGCGATCGGCATCCCAAAGCCGGAGAACGCATCATGCGCAACCTCGCGCAAATCCTCGCCGAGCGCCTGATCGTCGCCAACACCAAGGTCAACCTTCTGACCTCGACCTAAACGGCCGCCCTCTGCCATTCCATCACCACGAACCAGGGCACGCGGTGATGGCGCTCGCGATAAACTCCTGCGCCGGACACGGCATCCGGCTCTGCGAAAAATTTCAACGCAAGACCGTTTTCCAGAAACGCCGACATGTAGGCCGAAAGCGGCCGGTGGAAATTCTCGATGCGGATACCGGACCATTCGAGCCACAACGAATGTTCATCGAGATAACGATCGACGGGATAATGCGCGTGCTCCCCATCGCCGCGCTTGACCCAGCCGCGATCGGCGCAAGCCGAGGTGAAGCTGGTGAGGTTGGCGATCAGGACAGAGCCGCCCGGCCTCAACACCCTCGCCATCTCGCCGATAGCGGCACGAAAATCGGGAATATCAACCAGCGTGATATAGCTGACGACGAGATCGAAGCTGCCGTCGGTGAAGTCGAGCTGCTCGGCGCGGCCAAGCCGGTAGTCGCCGGAGGGATCGCGGCACCTCGCCATCTCGAGAAGCTGCGCCGTCGGATCGATCCCTGTGGCTTTCACGCCGGCCTGCTGGAGCATCCGGCAAAAGCGTCCTTCGCCGCAGCCGACATCGAGTGCATTTCCGAAGCCGCCCTTCGCAACCCGCGCCATCATCACGGGATCGAGCACATTCTGACGTCCCCAATCGCCGCGATCACCCTGCTCGCCCATGGATTCGATCCATGCGCGTGCCGAATTATCCCAACCATTATCCATGATACCGTCCCCAAAAACGCTTCGTCACTGCAATAACAATAAAAAGGATTATCGCGTTACCGTCGGCAACCGCGCAACATACATCCTTTGTACCTCCAAATATCCCTTCAGCTTAAGGTTGCAAGGCTCGGCTGCAATCAGCCGCGCGCCTAACCGACCACCTCCGTCACCGGCTGCATGTCGATCTCAAACGTCTCCAGGAATTTCGATGTCATGATGTAGAAGCCGACGGAAAGCTGCAACTCGATCAGCGCGGCCGGCGTCAGCTTCGCACGGATGGCGTTGAAGGTCGCATCCGTCGGACGCTTCAATCTGACGATCTCATCGGTGAAGGCGAGCGCCGCGCGCTGCACCTCGTTGAAGCAGGTCGCGGACTGCCAGTTCTCCAGCGCCGCGTTCTGCTCGTCGGTAACGCCGACATTCTTGCCGATGCGCTTGTGGGCGACGATCTCATACGGCGCCTCGCACAGGATGCCGGTGCGCGTGATCGCAAGCTCACGTACGACCGGATCGAGCTCGCCCTTGTGGCGGATGGCGCCGCCCAGCCGGCAATATTGCTCGAGATAGCTCGGCGAGTGCGCCATCATTCGAAAGATATTGGCGTTGCGGTTCTTGCCCAGGAGGTCGCGGGTGCGATCATTGTAGGCAGCGGGATCGCTATAATCGATGCGGGCCATGATTTTCCTCGGGTTCCATCCTGTCGCAGGTTCTTATTTAGCCAAAAGACTATCCGCCGGCGGCCATGACGGAGTCAAATTGCCGCCGCAATACTGTTCGACGCTGATACAATCGACGTCGCCGAGTGGGGACTCATCAGGCGAATGCTCGATGTGGGGTGTTCCGAGTATAATTCTGACTGATGTAGCGCATCGCTGCGCCACGGAGAGTCGCGCCCAGGTTTAGGGAGAAAACCGGCATGAAAGACGCCACCAAGAGGGCAACCTCGGCGGCACTCGCACAATTGCTGGCGGTGACGGCTATGCTCGTCATCGCCAGCGTCCTCTTTTATGGCGCCGGCAGCCAGCGCCAGGGCCTCGCCGCGGCTCAAGTTGAGTTCTCGAAATAGGATGAGCATCGCGCCTTCTCCTCGTCATTGCGAGGAGCAACGCGACGAAGCAATCCAGAGCCGAGCACGAGACTCTGGATTGCTTCGCTTCGCTCGCAATGACGGGGACCTCATGTGACCTTCTCAAAAAATGGTACGAGGCGGCCGGTGAAGGTCGCATAACGCGCGGTGACAGCATCGCCGATCTTCAGGCCCATGGCGCCATGCGCCATCATGCGAAAGCCCTCTTCGGTGTCGACCAGCACGATATTGTAGGGCACATGCGCGCGGGTTTCAGGCGTCGCGGCGCGCATGACGACGGAGGTGGCATAGACCGTCCCCTTCCCGCTCGCGCGCTTCTCCGACAGCTCGGTTGAGCCGCAGGCGGCGCAAAATCCGCGGCGGAAATATTGCGGCTTATGACAGCTGCCGCAGAGCTGATAGAGGATCGCTTCCTGACCCGTGGTCCAGTCGGCCGGCTTTTCCATCACAGATGCTCCAGGAACATGCTGACATGCGACGACAGCACGCCGCCGTCGCCATGCAGCAGCGCGACCGAGGCGTCGCGGACCTGGCGATTGCCGGCGCGTCTCGTCATCTGCAAATGGGTCTCGACCAGATGCGCCATCGCGCCGCCGACGCCGCAATGGCCATAGCTCAGTAGTCCGCCATGGGTGTTGAGCGGCATCGCACCGTCACGGGAAAAATGCCCGGCACGAACGCGAGCCGCCGCCTCGCCCCGCTTGGCGAGGCCGAGGTCCTCGAGCAGCATCGCAAGCGTGATGGTGAAGCTGTCGTAGACGGCGGCGTAGCGCACGTCCGAGATGGCAACGCCTGAAATTTCCTTTGCCTTGGCGATTGCGATCTCGGCGCCAAGCTCACTCAAGGCAGGCGCCGCCGTGACATGCTGATGGGTATGGGCCTGCGCGCAGCCGCGGATTTTCACCCGCGCCGCATTGGTCGGCTCACGGCTGATGACAAAGGCCGCGCCGCCATCGGACACCGGACAGCAATCGAGCAGTTTGAGCGGTGACGCCACCGGTTTGGAGGCCATCACATCGGCTATGGTGATCGGCTCGTGAAATTGCGCGCCGGGATGAGCCAGCGCATGCGTGCGCATCAGCACCGCGAATTCGGCGAGATCCTCTTCGGTCACGCCATACTCGTGCATGTAGCGCGAGGCGACGAGGCCATAATAGGCGGGAATGGTCGGGCCGAGCGGCACCTCGTAATCGGGATGACCGACCTGCGCGAGCGCGACGATCGAGGCGTCACGGCTCTGCCCCGTCAGGCGGTTCTCGCCGCCGACCACCAGCACATGTTTGACAACGCCGGCATCGACCAGGTGATGCGCGAGCATGGTCATGGCAAGCCCGGTGGCGCCGCCGACCTGGACGGCGTGGGCGTAGGATGGGCGGATGCCAAAATGCTCGGCGAACACGGTGGCGAGCATGATGTGCGGCGAGACCGTGGAATAGCCGCAGAGGATGCCGTCGATCTCGCCGCGCTTGAGCCCGGCGTCCGCGACGGCGAGTTCGGCCGCCTTGCTCATGAGGTCGAGCGAGGTGAGACCCTCATGCTTGCCGTAGGATGTGAGCCCGACGCCGGTGATGTAACTCATGTTCTCACCTCCCCTTGAAAAGGGGAGGTCGAGTTGTGCGTCAGCACAAATCGGGTGGGGATCCTGCCTCCACACACGCCCGCGCCCGTGGCTGCCCCCCACCCCAGCCCTCCCCCTTTGTTCAGGGGGAGGGAGAACTGAGAACCTGCGTCCCTGATGTTCATCTCGCGCATTGTCAATACGACTTCGGCAACCCCAGCGCCTTCTCGGCAATGAAGCTCAAAATCAGCTCCCGGCTCACCGGCGCGACGCGCGGGATCAGCGACTCCCGCAAATAGCGCTCGACGTGAAACTCCTTGGCGTAGCCGAAGCCGCCATGGGTCATTACCGCCTGCTCGCAGGCATGGAAGCCGGCTTCCGCGGCGAGATATTTCGCGGAGTTTGCGGCGGGCCCGCACGGCAAGCCCTTGTCGTATTGCCAGGCCGCCGAGAGCGTCATCAGCCAGGCAGCCTCCAGTTCCATCCAGCTTTTCGCCAGCGGATGCTGGATCGCCTGGTTCATCCCGATCGGGCGATTGAAGACGACGCGGCCCTTGGCGTATTCGGCCGCGCGCTTGAGCGCGACCTCACCAAGCCCCACCGCTTCGGCTGCGATCAGGATGCGCTCCGGATTCATGCCGTGCAGGATGTATTCAAAACCCTTGCCTTCCTCGCCGAGGCGATCCTCGACCGGGATCTCGAAATTCTCGAAAAACAGCTCGTTGGAGTCGACGCTCTTGCGGCCCATCTTCTCGATCTCGTGGACAGCGATCTTCTTGCGATCGAAATCGGTATAGAACAGGCTGAGGCCGTGGGTTGCGCTCTTCACCTCTTCCAGCGGCGTGGTGCGCGCGAGCAGGAGAATCTTCTCCGCCACCTGCGCGGTCGAGATCCAGACCTTCTGGCCATTGACGACGTACTTGTCGCCCTGGCGCACCGCTCGCGTCTTGAGCTGCGTGGTGTTGAGGCCGGTGTTCGGCTCGGTCACCGCAAAACATGACCGCTCCTTGCCGGAGACGATGCCGGGCAGCATGCGCCGGCACTGCTCCGGGGTGCCGAACACGACCACCGGATTGAGGCCGAACACGTTCATGTGGATGGCAGAAGCGCCCGACATGCCCGCGCCGGATTCGGAAACCGTCCGCATCATGATCGCGGCATCCATGATGCCGAGCCCCGCCCCGCCATATTCCTCGGGGATGCAGATGCCGAGCCAGCCCGCATCGGCCATCGCCTTGTGGAAATCGGCGGGAAAACCGCCTTCCTTGTCCTTCTTCAGCCAATAGGCATCGTCAAAGCGCGAGCAGATTTTCGCGACCGCATCGCGGATCGATTCCTGGTTGGCGTTAAGCTCGAAATCCATCTGAAGTGTCCTATGCGAGAGGCCTGGTGACGCCGTCGCGGATCATCGCCGCGATTTCATCAGTCGAAAATCCGGCCGCGCGAAGCAGTTCCTCGCCATGCTCGTTGAGGCTCGGCGCGAGCCGCACCGTTTCCGCCGGCGTCTCCGACCAGGAGGCCGACACCTTCATGCTCCGGATCGGCCCCTCGGTCGGATGCTCGACGACCGGGAAATAGCCGGTCGCGACCAGATGCGGGTCCTCGAGCATGCTTTCGAGATCATGCATCGGCATCACGGGAATGTCGGCCTTGGTGAGCAGCTCCTGCCACTCGGCTGTAGAACGCGTCTCGAAAACGCGCGCGAGCTCGCCATAGACGATATCGATGTTGGTGGCGCGGCCGGCGAAGTTGGCGAATTTCGGATCCTGCCGGAGATCGTCACGGCCGGTGGCCTTGAAGAAGCTCTCCCACTGCTTGTCGTTATAGACGATCACGCAGATGTAGCCGTCGGAGGTCTTGTAGGGTCTGCGGTCGCGCGACAGATGCCGCGCGTAACCACCCTTGTCGAGCGGCGGATCGTAAGTGAGGCCGCCGAGATGGTCGCCGAGCACGAAGCCCGCCATGGTCTCGAACATCGGAATGTCGACCCGCTGGCCGCGCCCGGTGCGGTCGCGATGCACGAGGCTGGCGCAGACCGCGCCGACCGCGGTCAAGCCCACGATGCGATCGACCAGCGCATTCGGCACATAGCGCGGCGTGCCGTCGGACGTTTGCGCCATCAGGGCCGGCAAAGCCGTCGCGCCCTGGATCAGGTCGTCATAAGCGGGCTTTGCGGCATAGGGCCCATTCTGCCCGAAGCCGAACACGCCGGCATAGATCAGGCGCGGATTGCGCTCGGCAACGACATCATAGCCGAGGTCGAGCCGCGCCATCGCCTGCGGCCGCACGTTGTAGATCAAGACATCGGCGCTCTCGATCAGGCGTAACACCGCCTCGCGGCCCGCGGGCTTCTTCAGATCGAGCGCGATCGAGCGCTTGTTGCGGTTGGTGTTGAGGAACACCGGCCCCATGCCGGGATGCCGCGTCGGCCCGATCAGCCGCGTGACGTCGCCCTCGAGCGATTCCACCTTGATGACGTCGGCGCCGTAATCGCCGAGCATCTGGGTCGCATAGGGCCCCATCAGCACGGTCGTCATGTCGATGACCCTTATGCCCTGTAATGGACCCATGGCGTCGTTCACTCCCGTTTATCGTGTTGCTGGGCCAAGTAACGGCAGGCGCGAGCCGAGATCAAGCGTGACGGGCGTATGGGGGTATGCGGTTGGGTTCCAGCGGGGCCTGCCCCACCGTCATTGCGAGCGCAGCGAAGCAATCCATCGCGCCGCAAGCGGAGATATGGATTGCTTCGTCGCTGCGCTCCTCGCAATGACAACGGGACAACCCGCCGCATTCTCGCGGCACGGAATGCCCGAGTCTTGCGTCAACCAGAACCCTCGAAACATGAAGGGCGCAGGGAAAGCCGGATGCTACGATCGCACCCGCAGCCTCGTGTGCGAGGTATACAGCACAGAATGCACACGAGTTAACAGGTACGCCGAAACATTCCGGCCTTCCCTGCGCAATGGTTTACGGCTTATAACGCGCTCTCCCCGGTGTCCGGGCTTGATAGCCACCGTCGCCCGCAGGTCATCGCCTGCGACTTGATCCCAGCGTCGGGAGATCAGGACCACACGTCTTCGCCGTCCGCGCGCTGCATCCCTCGTCAGTTGATGCCGCTCGCGTCCATCGCAACCCGCGCTCAACGTCCGTGACGACGCGTACGCCCCTCCGATCGAGGCGGGATGAGGCGCAAACAACCACACAATTCGGAAAAACGGAAGCATATTATTTTCGGCGTTGCCCCTTGAAACCGGTGAATTGATTGAGCGGACTTGCGAAATCAGTTTTTTGGCGCAGCCGATTTTGCCGCCAAATGCGCCCTCGCGCGGCACGACTTCGACGAAAATTGCACACTGATTTGCCCCGTCGGGCAGGCTTGTACCGTAGCCGTAGGATGGGTTGAGCATCGCGAAGCCCATCACGAAGCAAGGATGGGTTTCGCTGCGCTCAACCCATCCTACGTACCGCGCGTGTTGCACTCGGCATCCGACTGTCGAATACTGCCCGCGCCACCGGACAAGAAACACGGCTTAGGGAGCAAGAAAAAATGTCATTTTACCGAGGCATGATCTGCGAGAACGTCACGATCAAGGGCGACGGCGGCACGCCGATCACCGCCTATACCGCAAAGCCGGCCGGCGGCGGACCATTTCCCGGCGTGGTGCTCGTCCATCATTTGCCGGGCTGGAGCGAGCTCTACATCGAAACCACCCGGCGCTTTGCCCATCATGGCTATATGGCGATCTGCGCCAATCTCTATGAGCGCACCGGGCAAGGCAATCCGGACGATGTCGCGGCAAAAGTGCGCGCCGAAGGCGGCATTGCGGACAGCCAGATGGTCGGCGACACCGAGGCGGCCGTGAAATGGATGCGGGCGCAACCGGCTCACAACGGCAAGGTCGGCATCTTCGGATCCTGTTCCGGCGGCCGGCACGCCTTCATCTATTCCTGCCAGAAAAAAGACGTCGATGCTTGCGTCGAGCTGTGGGGCGGCCGCGTCGTGATGGGCAAGGAAGAGCTCAACGCCAAGACTCCGGTGGCGCCGATCGACATGACCAAGGACCTCTCCTGCCCGCTGCTCGGCCTGTTCGGCAATGACGACCGCGCGCCCAGCCCCGAGCAGGTGAACCAGCACGAGGCGGAGCTGAGGAAGCACGGCAAGAATTACGAATTCCACCGCTATGACGGCGCCGGCCACGGTTTCTTCTACTGGCACCGGCCGCTGTACCGGCCCGAGCAATGCATGGACGGCTGGAGCAAGGTGTTCGCCTTCTACGGCAAGCATCTTTCGAAATAGGAGGCCTGCATGTGCACATCGATCATCGAAGTCACTGATGCCGAAGGCATGGCCAAGCGCGGCGACGAATGGTTTCCGCTCTCACATGCGGTGGTCGCCTATGACCATGCCCGCCATGCCAATCTCGGCGATGTCATCACCCTCGATTTCATCAACACGGCGCTCGAGCCCGGCGCG
>Ga0310811_10004096_pt1 | contig 18338 bp, 25 predicted proteins | sample YCmetagenome_FD_207642 | JGI IMG/M metagenome (GOLD analysis project Ga0310811, IMG submission 207642) | Soil microbial communities from experimental microcosm in Duke University, North Carolina, United States - YC | ecosystem: Engineered > Artificial ecosystem > Soil microcosm > Unclassified ...
AGTCGGTGACGATACCGGCGCGTGCGGGCGCGCCGTATACCTGAGCAATGCGGGGGAGGATGTCAGGCTTGTCGGAGATGATCCGAGCCCAGCGATTCCAGCTCTCCTGCTGGGCACCGAAGAACGCTCCGAACTGGCGCAGCATGTGAGACATCTTCGTCTCGTAGTCCATGGTGAACGTGTTCTTCTTGACGTCCTGAAGAGCGCGCTGACGGGCAGCGCTCTGCATCTGGAGCCGAAGATCCTCAGTCATCCTGGACTCGCCACGCTTACCAGCGGCGGTCATTAGGTCCTTCAGATGGACGTTGTACCGCTGAGCGAAGAGAGGATTCCTGAGCAGGAACTCCTGCGGCAACTGGCCCATAAAGTGGTACCACTTGCTCATACCGTTGTCTATCATCTGCATGGCCTGGTGCGACCCACGGGCATAGCTCAGCGCCTGAGCGTTGACCAGGGGCCGAGCATCCATCGGAACAGCCTTGAGCATGTCGTCAGTGACTTCGCCCTTAGAGGCCGCGAGCCTGAGAGCATCCCCGTCAGGGAAGGCAGGGTTAACCCACTCATCGATCTGAGCGGTAACCCGCTCCACAAGCTGATCATTCGGAAGGTGTCGAGCCTGCGGATGGCCACGTAGATAGTCGCGACCGGCCGGAGTGCTGAGCCAGTGCTCAAGCTGCTGTGGAGTCTTGCCCTTGAGGTAGTTCACCGCAAGAGCATCATTCGCCACCTGCTGATTCAGGATCTTCTTCCACTCGTCCAAGTGGAAATCTTCCCCATGCTTAGCCGGGGAGATCTGAGTCCACTCAAGGCGACGCAGCCGGTTCAGGTAGGAGTCCGAGGCAGAGCCCATCATGTTCCGGTAGTTGTGCTCGCCGGAGGCCAGATCCTTAAACAGTCCACCTTCTGCCCCGCCATAAGCGGGGTCAAAGACCTGTCGCCCGATCTTCTGGTTCTTCGTGGCCTGACCACCTTTGACCAGAGCATCGAAGTCGGCATGGTCAGACCTGGCCTGAGCCAGGTCGTCAAGGTTGGTGTTCAGCTGATCGGTAAGTGGACCAATGTCACCCGTGCGCCCTTCGTGCCTAGCAAGGGCGAGGTCATCTTCGATGACGCGGTTCGCATTCTCCAGATCCTGGATATGGATCTCCACGTTGCCCCTGGCTACCATGGCATTCTCGAGCTTGCCCTCGGGGGTCATCGCGCGACGAAGTGTGCCGAACGAGTACTTGCCACCCTGAAGCGCACGGCTCATCATGGCTGCACCGCCGAACCTGGCAACCTGCCCAAGGGCATCGTCGGACAGGGCCCGAGGGCCGTAGCCCAGACGGAACAGCTGAGAGAACTTCCAGATCGAGTTGACGTAGTCGGACAGGCCGACAGCCTGCTGCCACTTGTCCCCCGCCTGAAGGAAAGCCTTCTGCCAGGTAGACCCCTCGGCCTGAATGGCCTTCTGGTACAGCTTGAAATCCATCATGACGTGGTTGTTCGCCATCTGGCTCCGCAGTAGCGGAGCTACAACGGTCTTACCTCCGTCAGGGGTGATCTCGTCTACGCGGATCTGAGTCCCAGGGAGGTTAGGGTTCTCCACCGTAGCGGTACCGTAAGCCTCCTCGCGGATGGAACTCTGTGCGGCGGCCCTCTTGGACGCAACCTCCTTGTACAGACCCTGAGCAACCTCATTAGAGATCTCGTCAGGAGTGCCAAGAAGACCATTCTTCAGGTTATGCCGATCAACAATGTTCTTGGCGACGTCGCTTTCGATGTCCGTTAGAACTGCCGCTCGCCCCTCCTCCGGAGCCTCCAGGAACCGAGAGACATACATGTTGCGAGCGGCAGGCGTAAGACCCTTGACCTGCATGAGACTGGCGTCCAGCTGGCGCCAGCCATCCCTGTCGTGGATATCCACGAAGTGGCTGGGCTTGATGTCGTTGTACGTGTGAGCAAGCTTGACAACGCCGCCCAGGCTAAGGCTGTAGATGTTGTTGGTCTGAGCGGAAATGAAGTTGCCGCCCTTGAAGGGCGTCCACGTGCGAGACGCGTCAAACACGCCGCGAGCCTTCAGGCCAGCGGGGGAGGTGATGGCGTTGAAGTTCATGTTACCGATAACGCCGAACGCCTTGAGCTTGTCCGAAACAATCTGACGGTCACGATCCAGTCCAGCGATCTGCTGGCTCTTAAGGTCCATCAGAGCCTTCACGCGCTGACCGAACGGAGACACCTGCTGTGCAGGCGACAGACCGGAGTAGTAGTTGCCGATCGAGGAGACTCGCTGGTTAAGCTCGTCTACCTGGAATGCAAGTTCAGAGTTCTGGAACTTCAGGGCCTCTCGCGCACCCGGGTCACCCATGGTGACTCGAAGAACGTTAGCAACCTCTGTCTTGTCGGTTGCCTGGGCGAGCAGCCTTGCGGCTGCCGGACCGTTAGCGCTCTTGCTGAGCGTGGGCACGCTTCTGGTGAGGACAGCGGCAGCCGTGTCGGGGTTGGCCGCCTTGACGCTCATGATGTGGTCGGTCAAGCTCTCGAACTGGGACTTCTGGGAGAAGTTCTCCCAGGCCAGCCTGTTGACCTGCTCCTCACTAAGCGAGGCGTTGACACCCTTGACCGCACGCTCTTCCCGGGCGATCGCAGGAGCGATCGGCCTGGTGTACTTAGCGCCCTTCAGGGCGCCCAGCGTCTTGCCCGCCACAACCAGAGGGTCGGCATACCACGATACGGCGAAGTCTGTGGCACCAGTTACGTACTTGGCGGCGCCCTGCCCGAAGTATTCCTGACTGCGAGTCTTGATTCCGAACGGGTCGTTAACCGTGGGCGTGTCTCGGTACTGGCCCTTCTTTTGAAGGGCTGTGTCATGAGCGATCTGATCGGGGCTGATACCCCGATCCTTCAGCTCCTTGTTGTTGAGGCCGAGCATCCAAATAGACTGCCCTGGAGACACATTGTGCGAGTAGTGCCAATAGTCCTTGAAGGCATCCCACTCGCCCTCTTCGCCAATGTAGTTCGGTCGACCGTAGATGGCAGAGTGGGCAGCCATGGCAACGCTGGAGACAGCGGGAGAGATGGTGGCAGAGTACACCTGATAGATCTTGGATCCGATCCACTCGATCGGCTTGAAGATCGGAGAGTTCAGTATGCCGCCCTGCTGAGCCTCGCGCTGCTTCTTAAGCTCCTCGAGCTGGGCCTGCGTGATGGCAGAATCGGGCTGGGTCATGTCAATACCCATGCGGCCCCAGTACTGGAAGAGCTGAGCCCTCACATTGCCGGGCAGCTGATCGGTCGTACCGAGCCCGTCGATGATCCCGTTGGAGATAGTCTCCATGTCCTTCTGGGATGCCTCGCCTGCCATTAGACCTCCACGGTGCCCTCTTCATCATAATAGGGCGATAGGCCAGAGCCTAGGAGGCTCTTGGCTACATCGTTCGTCTGGATCCTGTCCAGAGGATTGTTTGCCAGTTCTACGCCAGTGATCGGTGCGTCCGTGAAGGACATCGCCAGGGCACCCATGTCATCGAACCACTGACCACCATACTGATATTCGAGATCGCTCATTGGCCAGCCTTGACCTGTCGCAAGTAGTTGCGCATGGCCCAGGAAGCTCCAGGCTGATTGGCCATGAACTGGAGCACCGGCATCCAGTCGTTGAGGCGCTGAAGGTCCTCACTCCTCTGATCTGCCAGGTTGAGAGCTTCCACGCCTGGGCCCGCCCCGGAGGCGGCGCCCGAAGTCACAGGCACATCAGGCTGAGTAGTCCCCTGGGAGAAGGGAACGACCCGAGAGGCAGCATCCCCGAAGAGATCGTTGAAGTTCATCCCCTGAACGTTGACCTCTTGGGGCTGCTGCATTCCCTGCTGGGCTGCCTGGTACTGAGCCTGCTCACCATAGCCAGCATCGGGCAGGCTACGGTTAGCTTGGCTCACGGCCTTGTCGGTCCGCTTGCTGAACTGGCCGGGGCCAGAAACCTCTGCCATAGCCTACCCTCCGCTCACTTAGGCATGTGCTTGTCGGTACCCCGAGTAAGGCTGTCCGGATCGAACTGACCAGACGTGATAGGGCCCTGATCGGTCCATCCGTGACCGCTTACCGAGACCTCCTGGTTAAGGCGGTCGGGGCCGATGTTGCCATCCTGGTCGTAAGCAGACAGCTCGGGAGCGTCGATCATGCGACCCTTCTCCGAAGACCAGACGCCATCCGGACCGTGATCACCGGCGAACCAGCCACCACGGATGTTGCCTTCGTGGCCAGAGCCACTGTGAGTCTGAGTAAGACCCATGTCATCCTCCTATGATGTGTATCAGATACCAAGTGGCGAAGGTGATCCACGCCACCGAGAAGACGATCTTACCCGCCTTCGTTCTGGTGTGGAACCATGTGCGAGTGCGCTCGGAGAGCGTGTCACCGTTCTTCTTGTTCAGAATGGTGTACGCCTCATACGCGACGCCCGCTCCAAAGAGCGTGCTCCATACGATGTTGGAATCCATCAGACCGGCTGCTGCCTTCTTGTCTGTGCGCCCATGGTGGCCTGGCCCTTAGAGTTGAGGCCAGAGAGGAGGGACATTAGGTCCCTCCCCTGCTGTTGTCCTGCTTGGGGTGTAACGCCTGCCATATTGGCTTCTGCGGCCCCTCCAGCCCCTCCGGGTCCTCCAGGTCCACCGGGGCCCTGCCCACCGCTCAAAGCGGCTTCCAGGGGGCTCATCGCTTGGGCTTGAGCCGGTTGCTCCTTGGGCTTGAATACCTCAAGGACGGCATCGTGAACAGCCTTCCCCTTCTCTCGAAGCTCGATGAGCTTAGCCACCTTCTGGAGTTCAGGGACGGGATCAAACTGTCCCTGAGCCTGTAGGGCCATCTGCGGGATGGCCTGCATGTAACCCATGACGCCCTGCTTGAGGGCGTCCGTGAACTGCTCGTTGTCTATCTGCTGCTGCATCTGGACAACGTCGATGTTCATGGGCAGCTGTCGCTGGAAGAAATCGCGGGAGATGAGCTGGTCACCGCGAAGCTGAAGTAGCCCCACGATCGCCCTTGCGGGATCTTGGCCAGCGGCAAACCCGTAGGTAACGTCAACGGTGTAATCTCCGTCGATGTCCTTGGAGGGAAGGTAGGTCTCCTCGAAGGGACTTCCCTGCACCGTGCCGCGTATAGTCTTCTTCTCTGCGCCCCATAGCTTCTCGTCCATCTCGAAGGCCAGACCGATAGCGATGCGGAGTGCCTCTCCGATCACAGACTGGCCGGTCGTGATGACCGTGTTGAATCCACCCATCAGGGCCTGGACTCCACGACCGGTGATGATCGAGGCATCCATGTTGCCCGAGCGAGCTTCGGGAGTTCGAGTCCCTGTGCGCAGCTCCTGTTCGAGAACCTGCGACTCTTGCATCGGGGCCACGTTGTTGGCCAGGCCTACACGCTGGATCTTCTCGGGATGATCTGTGCGGATCAGGGCGTCGTCGCCGAAGGTCATCTTCTGGACGTCGCGGGGAACGGCTAGGGGAGCACGAGTGTTCTTCTCCGCAGCCTCCAGGCCGAGGAGAGCCATACGGCTCTTGGCGAGCTGCACCCAGATGGCATCATCGAACGCGCCTCGAATCTCGCTGTCATATCCGGGACGCTTGCCAATAGAGATATAGATCCTGCCCAGTGGGTTCTCCATGCGGTCAACAACTTGGTTGCCGTGCTGCGGCAGGTACATGATGATCTGCTCGTCATCTACGTACTTGATGACCTCGATCTCACGCTCCTGCCAGCCAGCATCGGAACCCCTGGAGTTGTTGCCAACCAGGACGCGCATGAGCTGAGGGAACTTGGCCACCAGATGGATGGCCTCTTCTCGCCACACCTTCGAGTAGGAGCGGAGCCGACCGAACATGTCCCACTCCGGGTAAACGCCCATGGGGTTCTCTACCCGGATGTGTGGACGCTTCTCCCTGAAGTCCGGCTCGATCACATAGATTGCCATGCCGTATGTCAGATAGTTGTCTGACGCGGTGATCTGCTTCCCGGCATAGAGCCGGGATTCGATCAGATACCAGTTGGCAATCTTGGTCTTCTTGGCGTTGAAGTTCTTGGACTTCTGGGTAGACATGATGGCAGTGGTGCAGTTCACCGACGGCATCACGCCCATGACCTCGGCCATGTCTCGGGCCGAGGTGTCCACCAAGTTGGCCACGATGGGCCGAGGCCACGCCTCGGGCATGCTGCCGGGGATGACCGTATCAATGTCGCCAGACCGAACGTCGTGAACGTCGCGGTGCCGCTGATCCCTGTCGGACGCAGCCCTTCTCAGTGACTCAACCTTGCCGAAGATGTTATCGAGTGTGAGGGCCATGGCTGCCTCCTTAAATCAGGGCCCGAAGGCGCTTGTACTTCTGTTCCCAGACGTACAGGTCATTGCGCGACACGTGATTGAACAGGTCCATGTCGTCACGAGCTATGCTCATCGGGGCTTCGCAACCTTAAGCAGCTTCCAGGTCAGGGGGCCGAAGTGCCCGTCAGCGTCACCGGCGAGCTGGGAGTGATGCTCCTGGAACCACTTGATGCCCCGGCGGTCGGCCGGGCCGAAGACGGGACCAGGGCCAACCCTGTAACCCTTGTAGCCAGCCCGGACCAGAGCCTTACCGACCTCGGTCACAAGCTTGCTGGTGCGCCCATAGAAAAAGTACTTGTCTCCCGGAAAAGGAGCATAGATGGGGGAAGGCTTGGGAGGAGCCCCTCCCCCGAGGTGAAACAAATCTCCGAGCGGGCCGGGATCCACGTGGTCATTGCCGGGGACCTGGTTGTGGCCATAGTGGCCACCATTGCTCAGCCAGGTATCGATGCTTACCGTGTCGCGAGAGAACGAAACAGGGGCACCACCAGGCCAGCCGTCAGCAATGCCCAGACTACGAATCCAGGAAATGATGACTCCAAGATTCTTGCGAGGAGTCTCCGCCACCGTGTGGTAGACCTTGCCATTGACGGTCTCACCTGCCGTAAAAACGATCTCGATCTGAATGTTGTACTTGCCGGTCCGGTTGGTCCGGACCGTGCCAGCGTTCTGGAGCGAGAGCGAACGAGAGTCAGCGGGGAAGAACTGGGCGATCTGTCCAGTAAACGGATCCCATAGAAGGTGGGGCGCCACTCCGGCGCCGCCACCCGTAAACCAGCCCAGTTCGTTCCCGAAAGACCAGTCCTTAGAGTTCGAAGTAATATGCCAGGTGGCCCGCGAGGGGCCACCCTCCATCGCTCCGAAGTTGCCCACCGAGTGCTTCTCCGCACCGGGCAGCCAGAGGTCAGTCATCAGCTCCACCATTCTCCAGTGCCGGATGCCGTACCGACCTGGCTCAGATAATCCAGGTCCACTGTGACCTGCTTGCGTCTGTCTCTCTCCGAAGAGAACTCGTTGCTCACATGGAACACCGACTCAATGTCGTTGACCAACTCTCTGGCCCGCGTCTCCGCAAACCATAGCGCCATCACGGTGTCCTGCTTAGCCTTGGTCTGGGGAAACCAGGTAGTCAGCTGCTCAACGAGGGCCTTGACGCCCTCGTTCTGGGAGCGGGAAGGGAGGCGGATCAGGCCCCGGTCCTCCTTCGCTCCGTCGAAGAGCATGCTCATCGAAGCAACGCCGAAGTCGGCGTCGTTCTTGTTATTGCCGGTGAAGTGCTCCTTCAGGATCGTGCCACGGCTGCCGAGGAAGTTTCTCAGGTCACGGTTCTGCGTGACCATCAGGTTCATCGCGTTCTTCTCGATGACCCACTCGTGCATGTGGTACTTGACCGTCCAGTCCTTCAGCTTGTCGAAGAGGTCGTCTGGCTTCTGGTTGGGGGCAGTCCAAACATCAAGGACGTACCGCATCCCGGACATTCGGTCAACCCCGAGGACGACAGCAGCAGCGTGTCCAGTGATAGCGGGGTCGAAGCCTCCGACAACGTACAGTCCATCCATACCGTGAGGCCGGTGACCAGGAGCGCCTGATGACATGAGTCCAGCCGCACGCATTCCGTCAATGGAGGCAGCAACCTTGTCAGCGGGGAAGATCGCATCCTCGACCACCTGCTCCTGCTGGTAGACCATCTTCCAGTTCTGGGGCGACGACGTTGCCCGTCGTCGTGCTAGCGCCTGACCCGAGTGCCAGGGATAGAGTCCATCCTCGTTCGGCTGAACCAGCTTTCTTGTTCCGAGCGACACTGGGGGTCGGTTGGTCCTGGGTGCGAGAACCACCCAGTCGTCGGGAGACTCGGCGAACTCCAGGACGGCAGGCTGGGTGAGGTATGTCCAAGGGGATTGCTCATCCTGTCCGTACCACTCTGGCTTCTGGATCTCGGAGTAAAGCTCAACCGGAGCCAGCCGAGTGCCAACCAGGAGGAGTACGCCTCCAGGGTACGTGAGTCGGTTGATGACCTCTCGCTGGATCCAGTCGATCTGCTTGGCAAACTCATGGGCGTTCTTTCCCGTCACTGTATCGTCGAGGATGATGAGGTCAGCACGGTTACCGTAGATCTGGCCGTTCATGCCCAGCGCCTGCACCGTAGGCGTAGCCTCACCGGAATCTCGAGCTTCAGCGTTCACGTAGATAGAGTCGGCCGTCCACGACGCGCTGTTCGCGTCGAAGCCCCCCTGTGGAGCAAAGTCATACTGAAGCTTCTTGTAGCTCGGGTTGGCCCCAGCCAGGCGATCCTTGATCGCCCGGAGAAATCGCTTAGCCATCTCCTGGGTCTGAGACACGATGATAATACGGATATTCGGGTCCTGGCAGATTCTCCAGGTCGTATAGTTCACCGTAATGGTCGTAGACTTCGCGTGCTCAGGGGGTGTGTTTACGATAAGCATTCCAGGGTCGCCCGGCTTATATACCTGACTTGGATGCAGGTCGCGCGGATCGCGACCTTCCAAGAGGTCGTACCACTGAAGCTGATGGCCGAAAAGCTGAGTGTCCAAGTACTTCTCGCAGAACTCAGGGAAGTCCGGAACAGACACCTGATTCTTGGCGTCTGACGCTATGGACAAATTTGACAATCTTGCGTATTGTTCCCTGAAGCTCTTGTCGCTAGTCTTGTAGTACTGGATAGCCTGAGTAGTAATACCCAGATCCTCGCAAGCCTGCACCACAGGCACACCAGCCTTGAGGTACCGAAGGATAGTATCCTTCTTTTCCCTTGTCGACCGGTTGACAGGTCTAGCCACTTTGCCTCCCTTTGGTCTGTAGCCTTGCTCCCCGGCCGCAGGGCCGGGAGCCTAGAGCGGGGAGAGATTCCGGTAAAGGAGACAGGCTTTAGGCTAAGTATCTATAGTATCTATACTGTAGGGCAACCCCCTGAAGGGGTTGCCTATAGTTAGGTATGTTGTACGACTACCTCCCTAGAGGTCGGTAGTCTGTAAGGTCTCTGTGTTGTAAATTTATTACATATACATAGAGGACCTGTGAACGTACTCCCAGGAGCCCGTGTGTGGGAAACGTTACCAAATCTTTACCAACTATGACTCTCCGTGTGGCAAGGCTGGGCTGTCCGGTCACTCTGGGTGCATCAAGTTTGATGGGAAATTTATGTGAGGTCTCACTCCCCTCCCCTCCCCGCCACGTTAACAACCCCGGGTCCGCTGTCCGATTTGCCCCACATGTCAGCATTTGTCGACCTGTCCGACTTGTCCAGCATGCCCAACTTGCCCCAGTTTGAGCAGGGAGAGAATGTCCGATTTGCGGGGATGGATGGCAATCATCGCATAGGCGTGGATATGTGTGATATAGGGCGAGATGTTTCAACAAAATGTAGATAGTTAGGCTAGCTAACGAAATGGGGACTATACCCCTCCATGGTATCCCCATGGTGCTCCCATGATGGCCACGCATGTCATGACATGTGCACAAGCCGAATGTCAGCATGTTATTACATGCGAACACAGGCATGTTATGACATTAGGACCAAGGCGCTCCATGGCCTGCATGTTATGACATTAGGACAGCCCTGTACGCGCCTACGCGCGCGTGACGCGCGGTGTTATCGAGCCCTGCCCGTACGCGCGCGTGAGCCTTGCATTCGAAGGCCGAGCATGTGCTCTTACCGAGATATCCATGGAATGCAGGCCGAGGCGCCCGAGATAAGCAGGTCAGCGAATTGGATGACCATGGATGTATCAAATCTGACAGCGGCTCTCATGTTTGCTCTCGTGTTCGCAGTAGCCACATCAGGGCCGCCGAGGTGGCTCATTCAGAGGTTTATCTCCTTCTCGCGCCCCGCTGACCTGCATGTTCTCGGCGTTTGCGCAGGTGCTTTCAGGTTTCCCGGAGGACTTCAGACTTTCTTCCCCCGCAGGTCAGAGCGCTGTAGGCGCTCTGGATCACAGCCTTGCGTGTCCGTTTTGCCCCAGAATGCCGGCTCTTTGCCTTCGGTGTTCCAGACTGCGAAGAGGAGGGTTATCCCTGTCAGCACGACGGACCGGCCAGGACGGCGGCGAGGCGGGCGAGGCATCGTTCCTTGACTAACTCAACAGCGACTCGACAGTGTGTGCAGCACGGCCCGTTAGGGGCGTGCGGAGAATCGAGCAAGGGCGTCAAGAGGCGGCTTATACCAGCGTCGCAACGACTGAGCAAGCGGTAAGCGTTGCATCCTTCAAAGGGTGGCGTGAGGCCGAAGCAAACTTGTTCGAGGGTGTCCGGGAGAAAGCACACACACGCCCCCTAGGGGCGTGAGGCAGTCGAGTTGTTGGTGAGGTGCCTCAGGGGACCTCATGTACGAGGCCTAGGTGCTAGGTACGGCCCCCTTCCGGGGGTCCGGGGCACACGGGCTGGGTGGGACCTTCCAAGGCGCTGTAATGGCGCTGAGGGCCTTCGGTGAACGTTACTGCCGGTCATAACGGTGGGACGGGACAGCATCCGGAGGAGTCGAGAACACCAGGGCTGTTACTTGAAACCTCAATATTGCGTCGCGTACGAGCTGCGACAGAGCGCGCCCTTGAGGGGCGCGACATGCGAGACCACCTGACAAACCGGGTGTGCAGCTGAGCGGTTCGTACGCAGTCCAACATTCCCTGTAAGAGCCAGGGCCAGGTGTGAGCCTGGTCCAACTGCTCAACAGATTCCCTGTTGAGTCATCGGGCAGACAGGAGGTGACGGCAGGCCCGTAGGGCCGCCCGAACTGTTCCCTGTCTGCCCTCTTGGCTTCACAGTGAAGGGGAAGATCAACATGATCAACTACCAGTTCCTGGGTACTCACGGCGACCGTCGCTCGGCCGTCCTGACAGACGACGTCGCTTACCGGCGAATCGGTGAGCGAGTGATGTGCGGCTTCGATGTCGTCACTCGCTTCGTTAACACCCCGGACAACAGCACAGTCCTGGTCACGTACTTCGCGAGCGACTTCACGGGGCACGTGTGGGCGATCTATTACGACCAGATCTAGCTAGGCGGTGATCCACCATCTAGGAGCGGAGGAGTTCTAAGCTCTCAGGAGAGTGCAACTCTCTCCCCGCTCACGCAGTGCTTCTGACAGGAGGTAAGGACATGAACGCATACGAAGTTGCGTCCCACTTGTACGACCTCACCCTTAGGGGCGAGGCTGGAATTGTGGCGGACGACGGACTTTCGCTCCCCTCTGACGGCTACTACGTTGCCGGTAGGGGTGAGGTTGTCTTCGATCACGACGAGTTCGATCGTGGCGAGGCAGCGTGGTTCATTGGCTCGCATCGCGCAGTCTTTTACGCTGTCACGCAGGACGAGAGCAAGAAGGTCCACGTCTGCTCAATGTCGCATCTCGCGACCGAGAGGGCCGCTGTCGCGATTGCCAAGATCCGCAAGCAGTCCGAAATCTGGGATGTAGCTGCCGGTGCAGGGATCCCTGTGGATCCCTCGGCGGCGTTCTAAGAGGCTTTCGGGTCCCCGGTGAAGGAAGTACACCCGGAGGCTTGAGAGAGCGCCCGTGAGGGGCGCACAGCGTGGCTGGCAGGCATCTACGTTCGAGCCGTAGACACGCACTGAGGGCTCAGCCCTCTCGAAGGAGGTTGGACATGAGTGAATATAGGTACATCGTGTACCTGCACCAGCCCTTCCCCGGCGCGTTCGATATCGATCGATGCACTTCGATCGCGGACGCCAAGAGGAAGCTGGAGCAGTACGGTAACGACACGTGTACATACGAGCTGGCTACCGCCACCCTCTACGCCTACTCCGATGAGGATTGGGCAGAGGCTGAGGAGCACGCCACGATCGGCTGTCCGTTCGACTATCCGTGGAAGGTCATCGAGTGGGGCCCGAGGGGCGGCATGAAGGTGGTCAACGCATGAACATCAAGCGGATGCATGCGTTCGAGGAGCGCATGCTCAAGATTAACGGCATCATGTATCGCTTCACCCGGGATATTTATTTCCCGGGTGATGGCGCGTACGTCGACCTGTTCGCCCACAAGTGGACAGGTCATACCTGGCTGCTCGTGCACCACTGGGGAGGTAGGAAGTGAACGAGTACCAAGACCAAGGCACCTGGTGGGAAGTCCAACGTCGGTACGTCGGTTGGAACGGCGTTAGCTGGATCAGCATCTCTGATCACGATAGCCGAGAGGAGGCGGAGGCCGCCCTCGGCAAGATTGTCGCTAGCCGCTCGGAAGATGACTACCGGGTGAAGCGAGAGTCTGGGCTGCTCTAAAGGCAGCGGGGTGACTAGCAGGCACTCAGGTGCGAGCCCTGAGCACCCACTGGAGCGCCCGTAAGGGGCGCTCTGGCTCATGGGAGGTTTCTTAATGCGCAAGAGTCCAGACACGGCCGGTGCACTCGCCCTCATTGTGGGTGTGTTCATCGCGTTCTTTGTCTTGGTCGCTGTAGCAGCCTGCAACGACACCGGCGGTGGTACTACCTACTACCCTCGGGACACGTCGCACGGCTATTACGACACGCATCACCACTACCACTACTACCCCCGCTATCACGGCGGGGTGAAGGTCCGGCCTGCACCACGGCCGAACTTCAAGCCCAAGGCTCCTTCCTTCAGGAAGAGCACTCGGCGGTAAGTAGCACCACCTGAGCAAAACAGGGCGGAACGGTTCACGGGAGGGTTCGATTCCCTCCCCGCCCACTGGGCGCCAGAAGGCGCCCGACCTTACAGGAGGACAATCATGGATCTTGGCAACGAGCAGGACGCTAGGCTTATTCGTGACTGGTACCTGCTCATGCAGGACCACCGCCGCAGTAGCGAGCGCCCCCCTGTGGGTTTCGAGGCCGTCGGCGATGGCGCCTACCGAGCAGCCTTTGCCGGTCCCGGCAACGTGGTGTACAAGGTGCAGCACAACTACGAGAACACTGGCCAGTCGAACGCCGGAGAGGCTAGGGCGATTCGCTACTACTACCTCAACCTGAAGCTCCCCAAGGGTATCCGGCTTCCCAGGTTCAAGCTCTACACCCTTGACGGTAAGCCGGTCATGGCCATGGAGCGTTTCAGCCGAACGCTGAGCAGCTACAGCAGCTACAACCTCGAAGGCGCCCACTACTGGCGCCTTCGGGAAAGTGTGTGCTCCGCTCTCAACAAGTCGTGGGACTTCCACGGCGCAAATCTCGCCGTGGATGAGGCGACTCGTCAGCTCGTCCCCATCGACCTCGGTGGCTGGGGCGACGAGGGGGGTTACGAATAGCAGTAACAGCCCAGTCCCTGGAGGGGTCTGGAGAGGGTTCGATTCCCTCCCTGGGCACGCAAGTCCGAACATTCAAAGGGAGAATGGACATGCACGAAATCGGGAATTACCACGACGCTCTCACCATCCGCACTTGGGTGAGGGAGTCTGGTGATGACTACCTGCCCAGGTGTTCTCTGACGCGCGAGGCGCCCGAGGGCTGGACCTTCATGGGTCGGGGTTCGTACCGTTCCGTGTGGCGCTCCCCGGAAGGGGTGGCTTACAAGGTCTCGCACAACACTAGGTATCACGACCAGCAGGGGGACGAAGCGAAGGCCCTGAAGCGAGCATGGGAGGAGATTGAGCCTCTCGAAGGGTGCCGTGTGCCGAAGTTCAATCAGTTCGACGTCAACGACGAGCTGATTCTCGCCGTCGAGGCAATCGACGGCACCACCCTGGATGAGTATAAGGGTGATGACCGGGACGTGTATTACGAGATGCTGCATGCGCTCGAACAGCACTACCGGGTTGGCGATCTGCACAACGAGAACGTGATGATCGACAGTGGTGGTCAGCTTGTGATCGTTGATCTTGGTGGCTAAGTCCACCAGCCCGACTAGCAGGCACTCAGGTGCGAGCCCTGAGCGGGCGCTACCCCTGCCATTCCGGCGGGGTGCGAAGGGAAAATGATGGACGATTATTGGGACTCTGAGGACCAGTGGCTGGAGGAATCCAGGTGCCTGGTCTGTAAGGCCAACATCGGACTCTCCGATCTGTTTGTCTGCTCCGCGACATGCGAAGACCTTTTGGCCCTTCGGGTCACCAGGGCAAGTCAGCTCATCTAGACTGGCAGATGGAGTACACTTGTATCTGTCCAGCCACGATCGGAGTGAGAGCATGACCGATAATTCTGCGGAAAAGGAAGCCGAGCGGATCCTTCAAGAGGAAGCCGACAGGATCCGGGCTGAGCAGTGCCCGCAGGGCACTGCTTGTGCCGTGCACTTCCGCAACGATGAAGTGATCATCGACGACGATGAAGAGTACGCTCGACTGATCACCTATGTCGGTGATTACGTGGTGATCACCGAAGATAACCCGAAGTTTCACGACCCCATCCTTATGGCTATCGCGATCTCGGACGGGAAGCGTTATCCCCCGACCAACGTCACCACGGTGCTTCATGTGGGGCAGGGCGTGATCGGTGACCTTGCCAACGGCGACCATCGCCGATACTGGCGTGAGCACGAGTACGAGGAAGCCCAGGAAGTGCACAGCTTCGTTGTGTCTGGCGTGTCCAGCGGCCTGTTGGATGTGTCCAAGCCCTGGAAGGAATGATTCCCATCCGTCGCAGCCCTTCGGGGCTGCGCGGTCTAGTCAGCACGAGTGCCGAAAAATAAGTAGGCCCCGGTAGGGTTCACGCCCCTATGATCCGGTTGTTCGCTCGTGCTGGCCAGTCCGCAGAAGCGGAGGAAGGGCGCCCGGAGCCTAGCTTCAAGGGTCCCCACAACAACTACGAGTGAGGTTGCGTGGCACTGCCAAGCCGACCCCAGCAGATAAAGGCGGTGACGGAGTTCTTGGACTCCGACCGCAACGAGGAGCGACCTCTTGAGGAGATCGCTGCCGAGATAGTGGACGGATACCACGAGTTCCTGATCAAGGGGCTCAAGGCTCCAGCTTCCCCCGCTCGACTGGGCATGCTGTTCACCACGCCGCTGGATGGCAAGGTGAGACGCTATGTCTGGGAGGGTGAGGGCAGGGTATGGATAGTCAGCGAAACGGACTCCTACGGCTGGCTAGGGCCCTTGCAGGGGCCCTTGCTGGAGTACGCAGAGGAGTATCATCCCGCCACCTTCAAGGAGGTGGACGGGAAGCGCAAGCGCGTGATGCTGACAGAGCAGGAGATCGAGGAGAAGTGGTCAAATCCCGATTGGAAGGTCGGGGACCGAGTCTCCCAGCATCAGAGAGAGTTCAGGTTCGAGATCATCGCTACCGCTCCGTCGTGCGTGCTCATGCGACAGGAAGGTGGCCAGCTGGTCGTGGACAGTAGCAAGAATCTTGAGGCGTACTATCGCCGAGAGAGGACGGAGGAAGGCTGGTGACCAAGTATGATTGGGTCGCAGCCGTGGGCATGGCGCTAACGAGCGCCACGGCCCTGTGGTACCAGGTACGCTATTACAGGCTGGTCGACGATCTGATCAGCGCTCTGTCACAGGACAGCAAGGAGGAACAGCAGTGAAGGCCTTCAAGCAGTGGCTCTTCTCTCCCGCGTTCACTTTTACCGTGAATGAGGACCGGTACTACGTGAAGACTTGGACGGTGCTCGTCGCAGTCTTCCTGATCGGCTGGACTATCGGCTAACAGCAAAAGGGCCCGGCTGTACCGGGCCCTTCGAGGGTAGATTGGTAGCGTTAACCGGTTCGATTCCGGTCTAGAGTCTGGCGACTGGGGTGGGTTCGATTCCCACGATTAACCGAGGTGATCCCCAATAGCGGCGACGGCCGCGCGCAGAGAGGTTCAACTCCTCTCCTACCCACTCAACCATCGTAGTCGCGGTCTACGATGATCTGCGCACTCTCGCCTCGCCCGATATTTCCTCGGGTCAGTGCGTCCTGTGTACGGCCATCGTAGCCACTGCGAATTTCGCTCAGGGAGAACTCTCCGAGCGACTTACGGATGGCGCTGTAGGCGCCATCCAGGAGGCTCTGAGCCTGCCTTGTGGTGACGCCCATAGCCTCCCCGATAGCCCGCTGCGTGTAGTGGTACTTGTACTTCCACACGATGGCGTTGTACTGGTTTTCTGGAAGCTCTGAGACTGCCCGACTCACGTCGGCGTATGAGGCAAGGTTGTTACCTGCCGTGGCGTGGTCGCTCTTGCCCTTGGGCATGGCGTCAAGCGCTGTGGCGAACGACTGCCAGTCTTCATGGTCGAAGACGACTTCCAGAATGCTCTTGATCAGGTCGAGCGAGTAGAAGAACCTGTCTGCCTCATCGTACCCGTAGGTCTGTGCGTCTTCCTTCTTCAGGAAGCTGTTAGCCGCTCGAACGAGGAGCGGCTCTAGCACCATCTCGGGAAACTCTGTCGATTCGAGGACTCTGGTGACTGTGTTCTTGTTCTCCAGGATCCACACCCACATCTCCTGCTTGACATCGGAGAGCGTGTGGTGTGCAGGGAAGTTGGATATAGCGATGCCTGCCGCACGCTCGACGGCAGGTGTCAGCAGTTCATAGTTCATCATCAGGTGCACTCTCCCAATTCGTCGATGATTTCAGGCAGGGTCTCTCTGGGTTGGGTTGGCTCGACCTTCATCAACGCCCCCTCAGGTACCAGATGAAGACCGCCCAGCCGACCACCACTGCAAGCAGCTCCACCATCTGCATGTCAGATTCTCGCTCCCTTGAAATATCCGAGTCGGTCTACCAGTGTAACCAATTCAGGCCACACTCTCTTCCCGTCATCCTCCAGCCATGCAAATGACTGTTGCCAGGACACGGCGCCGTCCTTGACGTACGTCGCCGCTACGGGATCCATAATACTCCCCGCATTCATAGTGAATCGTGGGGAGACCTTCCCGGAGTATCCGAAAGCACGAGTGAGGAGGAACGGTTGGTGCGTGTGACCGAAGATCACATTTTTGTCACTTCCGTACCGCTTCTGGAACTTGGCATCCCAGGCGGCAGCGGAAGCGCAGTACCCGCCACTTTCGTGGCCGTGTACTACAAGCGTATTGGTGGCTATACGGAGCGGACCGCGTTCGTAGCGGACGTCGAGGTTGTTCAGGGCGAACAGGGACTCTACCTCAAGTGCCCGGAGCGGGGAGAGTGGCGCTGCATATTTGCGCACGAAGTCCCGCAGACGCAGATCATGATTACCTTCGATCCAGACGATGTCCGCATCTGGCGCAGCCTCCCGAAGTGGGACCAGAAGGTCTCGCCGATAGCCGTCTATGTGCTCCTGTAGGGTGTCGGCGTACTCACCGGCAGTTCCCTTGGACCACTGTGACACTTGAGGGAAGTCGATTCCGTCCCCGATCTGAATGATCTGGTCCGGCTGCCTGTCACGTACTACAGAGATGATCTTCTGTAGTACAACGGCATCGTGGTAGGGGTACTGCACGTCGGGAACGATGAGTGTAGTACGAGTTTTGGCCATACACGTAGTATAACAGGGAGGTCTGTCCAGTATGGCGTGGTTGGACATGCGTAAGAAAAAGCAGGTAACAGCACGTATGACAGAGTCGTTCGCCCGGGATCTCAACCTGATCGCGGCGACCTACGGTCTGGACAATGTGTCGTACATCCTGCATGGCAGTGTGGCGGCTCAGGCTGATGCCATACGAGCACGCCATACATCACGTCTGGCAGCCCGACAGGCTGCCCAACAGGAGGTAGTACGCCCGACAGAAGGGCTGTGACCTACGTCACAAAAACTTCCTATAATTTTTCTGGGAAGTCCGGAACAGAACACCATGATCAAATTGTTTCCTCTAGTGAGTAGGTCAAGAAGTTGTTGACTTGCTCGGGACCGACCCCCAGGGAGGGCCCAGAAGGTAGAGGTACGGAAGCACTGGGAGAGCTGCGTGGTCAGAGCTAACAACCTGTACCGCCCCACCTCAGGGTGGGGCGTGACAGTAGACGACTGGACTCTTGACGCTCTATGTAATGGGCTTGATCCGCAGCTCTTCGAGCTGCAAGATCTAGACTGCATTACTTTTGAGCAACAGGAAGAGCTGATAGCTGAAGGATTGAAGATCTGCTCAGGCTGCCCCGTAAGGGCAG
>Ga0310811_10004097_pt1 | contig 18330 bp, 15 predicted proteins | sample YCmetagenome_FD_207642 | JGI IMG/M metagenome (GOLD analysis project Ga0310811, IMG submission 207642) | Soil microbial communities from experimental microcosm in Duke University, North Carolina, United States - YC | ecosystem: Engineered > Artificial ecosystem > Soil microcosm > Unclassified ...
CCGCCTTGGCGCCGTGGTGCGGGCCACGGAAGATGGCTTCGACCTGGTCGAATGTTTCGACCGCGAGCGCAACCACTGCATCGTGACGCCGGCCTGCGGCCTGCGCGGGCCGCTGGAAGAGGCGCTGCTCGCCTTCCTCACCACGCTCGATAACTACACGCTGGCCGACCTCGTTGCCCGCCCCGGCATGTTGAAGCGCATGCGGCATCTGCTGGCGGATACGGCGGCACCGCTCTGAACATCCAGCCGCAGAGTCCTTTCGGGCAGAATGTCGCAGATTTTAAAAGAGTATTGAAGATACCTCTTTGTGCGCATATTACTTAGTCTGAGGGTTGCAACGTGGAGAGGATCATGTCCGACCAGAGAGATCAGACGGGGGAACACCCAGCCACAGCAGGTGAAGCTGCCGCCGGCGCGTTGCGCGTGCTGCCGAGCCTCGATGGGCCTGGGCGTCGCGCCGCCATCGTCGCCGCTCTGCGGGCGGAAACCGGCATCGATGAGGCGATGATCGAGACGCTGGTGCGGCGTTTTTATGCGGCGGTGCAGGCGGATCCCTTCATCGGCCCGGTCTTCGCCGCGCGGATCGCGGACTGGGAACCGCATCTGCAGCGCATGATGGCCTTCTGGTCGTCGGTCGCCTTGATGAGCGGCCGTTATCATGGCCAGCCGATGCAGAAGCATCTGCCTTTGCCGATCCATGCCGATCACTTCGACCGCTGGCTGGCGATCTTCAAGGAGACGGCGCTGGAGGTCTGCCCGCCCAAGGCTGCGGCACATTTCCTGGAACGGGCGCAGCGCATCGCTGAAAGCCTCGAGCTTGGCATTGCCGGGCAGCAAGGCGTGATGCTGGCGAAGGATCAGCGCTACCGGCCGGCTTCTGCGGGCTAGCGCATGCCGATTGTCGGGCTGCGCCGAGCTTGCTTCAGCTGTTCGGCCGCTCCGGCACGCGGATCGGCCAGGGCGCGATCAGCGCATAGATGACGGCGACGGCGAGGCTGACGATCATCAGCCCGTTCGGCTGCCAGGTATCGAAGGCGAAGCCGGCGAGCGGCGGCCCCACCACATTGGCGAGCGTATAGGTCATGACGAAGGCGGCATTGGCGACCGCCAGCGCTGAGCCGGTGAAATAGCGCCCCATCGCGGCCAGGGCCACGGTATAGGCGCCCCAGACCGACCCACCCCAGAAGAAAAACATCACCGCGAGCAGGACCGGCTGGCCGGTGCACAGGATGATGGCGACCGGCCCCAGCAGGCAGAGCACGGCGCAGCCCAGCATGACCGGTCGGGGGCCGGTCTTATCGGCGAGCCAGCCCAGCGGGAATTGCAGCAGGATATTGCCGGCGATGAAGATGCTGAGCAGGGTCAGGGAATACTGCCGGTCGAGGCCGGTCTGCAGGCCCCAGAGTGGCAGGAAGCTGAACAAGGCGGCATCGAGAGCGCCGGACAGGAAGGCGGCGGCGAGCAAAGCCGGGACGGCGCGAAACACGCCCAGCACATTATGATCCGGCTCGTCATCGAGCGGCGGCATGAAGCGGCGCAGCAGCACGATCGGAATCGAGGATGCGATGCTGAGGCCGATGAAGCAGGAGATCGCCGCCAGCCCGTCGGTGCCCACCAGCGTGAGGATGACCGGGCCGGTGGCGAAGCCGATGGCGATCACCGCGCCATACATGGCGAAGACGCGGTTGCGGTGCTGCTCGCCCGCCACCAGATTGATCCAGGTCTCGCTGACGATCCAGGGCGTGGCGCTGGCCATGCCGCCGACCAGCCGCAACAGGAACCAGGCCGGCACGCTGGTATAGACCGGCAGCAGGATCATGCTGAGAAGCGTGATGAGGGCGCTCGCCAGCATGCAGGGGGCGGTGCCATAGCGCCGCACGATGCGGGCGACGAAGGGGGCCGCGCAGGCGACGCCGATGGAATTGGCGGCTGCCACCAGGCCGATCCAGATACTGTCAATGCCCCGCGCCTGTAACACCAGCGCCATCCAGGGCACAAGACCACCAAAGGCTGTACCAAAGGTGAAGACGCTGGCGAACAGCCCGCCGAGAATCAGACGCCTTTGCCGGGCGGTGGGCTGAAGGGAAACGCTAAGCTCGGCCATCACGCGAATACGCAAACGTCATCGTCTTGCAATACCATGATTATTTTCCCGGCGCAGCCGGGTTTGGCGGCGGATACTGGCAGAGGAAGTAGGCCGAGACAATGACTTCGGCGTCGCAGCTGATACGGCTTCCGCCGGTCGTCGCGCTGCATTGCCGCCGACAGAGTCTCCATATTGCCATTTTTTCGACATATGCCCGCAGAGGCTGTGCACTAAAAGAGCGCGTCGCATTCGTTTGCGATTGCTAACGGATCCCTGCGGCCGGGCCTGACCGGGGTAGTCAGGCCGTGGGGATCCGCCCCGCTTTGCCGGCGGGCATATCCCCAGCGCCACGTATTCAGTGCCAGGCATTCTCCGGCCCAACAGGGCGGAGCATATCAAGCGAGCGCGGATATCAGCCGCGCCACTCGGCCAATTCGCAATTCATCAGGTGACGGCCAAGCAGCCGATGGAAGAAGTCGCCATGGCCGACCACGGCGATTCGCTGCTCGACACGGGCGGCGATCATGTCCTTGAAGGCGGCCACCCGGTCCAGCAAGGCCTGCTCGGGCTCGCGGGCAAAGCCATGCTCGTTGAACGGGGCCTGGTGATGCCACCAGGGATCGCCGAGATGGGCGAAATCCAGGGTCGGGAATTCAGCTGCCAGGTCGCGGGTGCTGCGACCGACATCGCAACTGCTGTTCAGCCATTCGCGGTGTAGCGGGCTGATGACGATCGGCGCCGTGTCGCCGAAAATACCCTGCGCTGTCTGGATCGCCCGCGTCAACGGCGTCGCGATCACCAGGTCATAGCGGGTCCCATTGAGGCGTTGGCGGGCCGCCGCGACCTGGGCCTGGCCAAGTTCGGTCAGGCGCGCATCGAAATGGATGGGGGCCTCGCCGGTCGCTTCGAAATGCGCGTTGAAAGTCGATTGGCCATGGCGGATGAGATGGATGACTCGGGACATGACGGCGGGTTCTCGGACGGGTGAGCTTCGCGCCCGTTATAGGCAGGGTTTATGACGCTGTGAAGACGGCAGGACGGGAATACCGTGCGCTGCTGGCGATCCCCCGCTATCAGTTTGAGAGGCTTTCCATATTCTGCAGCGTGAGATCGAGGATCAAGGTGAGCAAGAATACCTGAAATGCGGCCGGCAGCGAGGATGGCATATCCATTTGCAATTGGCGGGTGAAGAACTTCGCCTGCCCGACCGTGCCCAGCGATTGTGCCTGTCCTTCGGGATAGAGTTCGAACAGGCGCTTGAAGATGCCCGGCTTACGCAAGGTGTAGCTCTCATCGCCACGGGTGACGACGAAGCTCTCGCCCTGGCGTTCGGCCAGGGCCAGGACCTGATCGCCGGCATCCTTGAGGGCGAAGGGATTGGCCGGCGGCTTGGCGGCACCGCTCATCAGGCGAAACAGCGTTTGATAGAGCATCTCGTCCGGCTTTGCTGACAGGCGCGTGGCAACGAAATTCGCCTTGTCGATGGTGATCGCACCGCTGCGCTGCTTGGGGTCGAAGACGAGGCCGCCGCGCGATTGCGTGCCTTCGCAGATCTCAAAACGCAGATGACGGTCGAGCAGGCCGACATTGTCCCGCTTGGCTGGCTTGGTGATCAGCATGGCCCCCATCCGCAGCATCGTGCTGGCTGAGACTCTCCGCTCGTTCCGCTGCGCCGGCAAGAACTTCCGCCACCTTCTGTGCGCATCGTCGCAGCTTTTGCGATGGCGCGCCTGCGAGGAGCCTGTCAGCGCGGCATCAGCGGCAGGTTCGGCCGTAGCACCGCGGCGCGCGCTTGGCCGCCCGGTGGCAGATGGCGGTAGAACCAGTTCTTCGCCCATTCGGCGAGGCAGAGATAGACGGCGACCAAGCCGGCCAGAGCGGCCAGGAAATCTGGCGGCAAGGGGGCGAAGCCGAGCCAGGGGGCGAGCGGCGTATAGGGGAGCGCGATCGCCAAAGCGACGACTCCGAGCGAGCAGAGGGTCAGCACGCGGCTCGGCCGGCTCTTGAACGGATTGCGGCGAGTGCGGATGACGAAGATCACCAGCACCTGGGTCGCCAGGCTCTCGATGAACCAGCCGGTCTGGAACACCTTCTCGCTGGCATGGAACACGAAGAGCAGCAGGCCGAAGGTGAGGAAGTCGAACAGTGAGCTCACTGGCCCCAGCAGCAGCATGAAGCGGCGGATGAAGCCGATATCCCAGTGATGAGGAGTCGCCATCATCTCCTCATCGACCTCGTCGAGCGGGATCGGCACCTCGGAGAGATCATAGAGCAGGTTGTTGAGCAGCACCTGTAAAGGCTGCATCGGCAGGAAGGGCAGCATCAGAACGGCGCCGGCCATGGAGAACATGTTGCCGAAATTGGAGCTGGTCCCCATCATCACGTATTTCATGATATTGCCGAAGGTGCGCCGGCCCTCGCGCACGCCCTTGGCCAGCACGCCGAGATCGCGATCGAGCAGGATGATATCGGCGGCATCCTTGGCGACATCGACGGCGCTGTCGACCGAGATGCCAACATCAGCGCTGTGTAGTGACGGGGCATCATTGATGCCGTCGCCCATGAAGCCGACCACATGGCCGCGCCGCTTGAGGGCGATGAGAATGCGATTCTTCTGCGCCGGCGTTACCCGGCAGAAGAGATTGGTATCCTCGACCCGGGCGCTCAAAGCCTCGTCGCTCATGGTTGCAAGATCGCTGCCGGTGATCAGGCCGCTCACCGCAATGCCGAGTTCGGCGCAGACATGCTGCGTTACCAGCTCGTTATCGCCGGTCAGGATCTTGGCGGCAATGCCGGCCTTAGCCAGCGCGGCGATGGTGCGGCCCGCACTTTCCTTCGGCGGGTCGAGAAAAGCGGCGAAGCCGGCGAAGACCAGCTCGCTTTCGTCGCTGACATCGGCATGGTCATGGGCGGCATCGACCTCGCGCCAGGCGACGCCCAACACACGGAAGCCGTCGCGGCCGAGATCGTCGAACACCGCCTTCGCCTTGGCATGGGCGGCATCATCGAGCGGATGCAGATCGCCTTCGCCGGCTTCCTCATAGCGGTTTGAGAATTTCAGAATGTCTTCCGGTGCGCCTTTGACGACCAGCAGCCGTCTGCCGGCGCGCTCGACGAGAACGGAGACCCGGCGACGCTCGAAACCGAAGGGAACCTCGTCGAGCTTGAGCCAGCCTTCGCGCGCGACCGCCGAAGGCGGGGCAGGCGTATGGTCCAGAATGGCGTCGTCCAATGGGCTCCGGAGGCCGCTTTCGAAATGACTGTTGAGCCACGCAAGATCGAGCACACGCTGGCTCGTGGCGCCAGACAGCGTCATTTCCTTGATAAGTTGGATCTTGGCTTCAGTCAGGGTGCCGGTCTTGTCGGTGCAGAGCACATCCATGCTGCCGAGGTCATGGATCGCCGCCAGGCGCTTGACGATGACCTTCTCCCGGGCCATGCGCAGCGCACCCTGGGCCAGGGTCACGGAGACGATCATCGGCAATAGTTCCGGCGTCAAGCCGACGGCGAGCGCCAAAGCGAAGAGAAAGCTTTCCAGCAGCGGGCGATGGAAGGCGAGATTTATCAGCAGCACGAACAGAACGAGCAGACCGGTGATCCGCACGATCAGCAGGCCGAAATCATACGTACCCTGTTCCAGGGCGGCCGGTGGCGGCGTGTGGCGCAGGCTGCTGCTGATCTCGCCGAGCTGTGTTTCCTTTCCCGTGGCGCAGACCAGGAGCCGCGCCGAACCGCTGACCACCGAGGTGCCCATGAAGGCTGCGTCGCTGGCCTCGGCGATGGCGGTGACGGCTATGCCGTTTGCCGAAGGCTGTTTCTCGGCCGGATAGGATTCGCCGGTGAGCAAGGCCTCATTGACGAAGAAGTCGCGCCCTTCGATCACCCGTCCGTCGGCAGGAACCAGATCGCCGGCGGCCAGCAAGACGACATCGCCCGGAACGATTTCGCTGGCTGGCAGGACCACGGTCTTGCCGTCGCGCAAGACCTGCTCGCGCAACGAGACCGAGACGCGGAGTTTCTCCGCCGCCTGCTCGGCGCGGAATTCCTGCACACTATCGAGTAGGACACTGATGCCGACGACGATGGAAATGATGACGCAGCTGCTGACATCGCCGGTCATGGCAGAAATCACAGCGGCAACCAACAAAATGAGCACCAGCGGGTTGCGGAAGCGGCTGGCAAATTTGCGCGCCAGGGAGAAGCGCCGCTTCGCTTCCAGCCGGTTGGGTCCGTAGCGCCGGAGCCGCTCGGCAGCCACTCCGGCACTCAATCCGCTGGCGGCATCACCCGTCAAGCCGAGGCGGCTGGCCAATGCTGTGGTCGGCCATTGCCAGAACTGACCAGCGGAATCGTCGCCATCCATCGCCTACACCGTCGCCTATATGCCTACCCTGACGCTATCCGGGCATCGGCGGGCTCGCCTTGCGCTGGATCAACTTCCTGTTTGCGGTCCGGATATCGTCATGGCTGGGGCGGCGCGAAGATCCGTTGCTCGCCGGCCACGTCGCGCAGGGAATGGAGGCCGAGATCGCGCAATTCGACCGCGGCATCGGCCGCGAAATCGGTGGAAATGACGATCGGCTCGCCAAGTTTCTTGGTCAGTTCCTGCAATCTAGCGGCGCGGTTGACGGCGGGGCCAATGACGGTGAAATCGAGCCGGGTGGCGGCGCCGATATTGCCATAGGCGACTTCGCCGACATGCAGGCCAAGACCGAAATGAAGGCTGCGCTGGCCCTCGGCTTCGCGGCGCGCATTGAGCTTGTCGATCGCCGCCCGGAAGGCAGTGGCGGCGGCGAGGGCTTGGCGACAGGCGCCTTGCCGACCCCCGTGATCGCCGGCGGCGAAACTGGCGAGCACGGAATCGCCGATGAATTTCAGCACCTCGCCGCCATGTTCCTCGATCACCTTGACCATCGGCCCCAGCCAGGCGTTGAGGGAACCGATCACCTCGGCGATCGGCGCCTGTTCGGAATAGCGGGTGAAGCCGCGGAGATCGGTGAGCCAGATCGCCGCCTCGATATAATCGATCTGGCCAAGCTCGATCTGGCCATCGGTGATACGCCGGCCGCTGCGATGGCCGATATACGTGTCGAGGAGATCGATGGTCATGCGCCGCAGCACATGACGCTCGGCATAGGGACTGAAGAGCTTGGCGGCCTGGTACAAAGCCGCAATCTCGTCTTCGGTGAAGCCGCCCGGCCGCTGGGTGGCGAAGGAGGTCACAGCGGTACGCTGCTTGTCGAAGAAGGGCAGGGGGAACATGACGTAATCGGTGGCACCCTGCTGGCGCAATTCCTCCAGCAGTTCCATGCTCTGCGGTCCGTCCTCCAGCGATTTGCGGAACGGCTGGTCGGTCGTATCGACCACCCAGGTCGGGCTGTTGGTGTAAAGCTGCTGCCCCAGCACCTCACTGCGCTTGCGTTCGCGCGTCGCCAGCTGCTCATCGAGCCAGATCAGCATCCAGCCGGATTCCTCCGGATGCAGCACCTCGAGGCCCAATTGGGCGCGCCAAACCGGCAAGCCGCGCCGGGTGAGCTCCCGGCTGAAGGCGGAGAAGAGCTTTTCCAGGGCGGGTGATTCCGCCGCCAGCGCCACCAGTTGCTGCCCCAATCCTGCCAAAAGATCCTGGCCCGTCAAAAGATTCCGCTCGTTCATCACCGCTCCGCCGCGCCCTGACCGGCTCAAGGTGGCAGCTCGGCATCGTGCTGTCGATGGTGGATTTGCTGCCGGAGGATCGAAGAAGGTGGCTTCGCTCAGGAGGCGTGGCGGCTTAGAGCTGCTTGGTGGGGTCCAGCTGATCCGAATAAGGTTCGCGGCCGGCATAGTCCTCGAGGCTGAGAAATTGCCCGACCGCGTCGCCGCCGAGGCTCAGCGGGAAGATGCCGAATTCGTAGATGAAAAAATCGCCGTCGCGCGTGGGGCTGTTGATGCTGCCATAGACCGGGCAGCGACGCTCATAGGCCAGGCGATAATAGGCCTGCCAGTCATCCGGCAGGTCAGGGCGCAGGATCTCGTCAAGATAGCGGCCGGTGAAGTCGAAGGCGGAGACGCGGGCGATCGTGGTACCCACCAGCCGATAGCGCAGGCGGAAGGGGTCGGGCTCGACTTCGACGATCATCAGATTGGCGAGCACCTGCTTGAGATCGGCTGGATCGAAATCGCAGCGACGGGGCAAGGCGCGCCCGGCACGTTTCTGGTCCCATATCTGATGCAGCTGTCTGACCAGCGGCATCGTCACACGATCGAATTCCAGCCAACAGGGCATGCTATGGTGTGCAACTCGTGATCGATGAGCAAATGCGGCAGAACAAGTGACACGGTATCAAGATAAGCCGGTCATATCGTTCAAGGAACACACCATCTATCTGCTGCCTCACACCCTGACGTCAATAGGGGGAAAATTACCACCTCGTCTGCATATTATCGAATGCAGATTGGCTTGCGATGGTGTGACCCCAGCGAGCGGAGCGCGCGTGAATCGAACGAGTGTGAATCGAACCCGGAGGTGTCGAGGTGCTGGAAGCTTGGGGGCCACCTCCAGGGGGTATCCACCTCGCGCAAGCGCTTTGCTGGGAAGCGCCGCTATCCTCCGGGCCGATAGGGAAAGCGCTAGTTACTGCCGGTGCCGGTATCGCAACGGGAAACCTGGACGGCCATCGCGCGGCCGATACCGAAGGCAGGCTCATCGCTCCCTGGCGTTCGATCGGTGAGGTTCTGGGAGATGCACCGCCGAACGGTCTTCATCCTCGCATGATGCTTCTCTCCGGCCAGTACTTTTTGGCTTTCGCCACCATTATGAGATATAGCTCCGGCAACACTATTTTGTGATCCCGATTTCCTGTTGTTTTGCGCGCAATCGCTTTGCCTTTGCGGGCAGCGCAATGGGCTGTCGCTTGGTATTCGCGTGGCTATTCCAGGCTCCGCTTGCACTTGGTCTGCATCCGCACGTAGCTTGCCAGCAGAATCAAAGAGGCGGCCCAGAGCGGGCCGCCTCCCGAGAACGCGACTCGGCCGGCGACGATCGCGCCGCCGCCGACCGGCTATCTGCGTTTAATGGAACAGATCGCGGTTGGTCTCGCGGAAGCGTTTGACCTGCTTCTCCGCTTCGTCACGGGCAATGCCATAGCGTTCCTGAACCTTGCCCAGAAGCTGGTCCTGGTTGCCCTCGATGACCGTCATGTCATCGTCGGTCAGCTTGCCCCATTGCTCCTTGACCTTGCCCTTGAGCTGCTTCCAGTTGCCTTCGATACGGTCGTTGTTCATGTCGGGCTCCTTGCTTGAAGATAACGGCGCCAGTCAATCGCAGCGCCTGCAAGAAGAACTGGTCGGGACAGGTGTTGTTCCGGCCGCTACACTCACAAATCCTTCAGGTCAAAGCCGCGTGAATGCCCTTGTCTTATGGCGATATCACCCTAAGCGGCGACGGAATAACAACGTAGCGAAACCGAGTGTCACGGTGCCGATGATCATCATCGGCCAGAGCTGGTGCAGGATCAACGGCACAGTTGGATCGCGCAGATAGAGGCTGCGGGTGAGATCGATCATATAGCGCACCGGATTGATCAGTGAGAGGGTCTGGCACCAGGGCGGCATGTTGTCGATCGGCGTCGCCATGCCGGAAAGGATGATGGCCGGGGCAAGGAAGATGAAGACACCGAGGATCGCCTGTTGCTGGGTCTTGGCGACCGAGGAGATGGCAAGCCCGATGCCGATCGCCGAGAGCAGGAAGATGATGAAGCTGATACCGAACCAGGGCAGGGAGCCGCGGAAAGGCAGGCCGAAGGCGAAGACGGCGACGGCCAGGATGCCGAAGGCTTCGGCGGCGGCGATGATCAGCGACGGCGTCACCTTGCCGATCAGGATCTCGAAGGGCCGCAACGGCGTCACCAGCAGCTGATCGAAGGTGCCGAGCTCGCGCTCGCGGGCGACCGAGAGGGCATTGATCAGCATCACCATGACCATGACGACCAGGGCATTGAGCGCCGGCAGGATATACCACTGGCTGTCGAGATTGGGGTTGTACCAGGCGCGGACCTCGATCTGCGGCCCTGCATCCGCCATCAACGTGCCGGCGGCCAGCGTCTCGCGGTTATAGGTGGCGACGATGGTGGCCGCATAGTTTTGCACAATCAGCGCCACATTCGAGCGCCTTCCGTCGATGATCAGCTGCACCCGCGCCGGCCGGTTGGCGGCGAGATCGGCGCTGAAGCGGGGATCGATATGGAGCACGGCCGAGGCCTTCTGGCTGTCGATCCAGTCGCGCAATGCCTGCGGATTGTCGATATTGCCGGCAAAATCGAAGGCATTGCTGTCGGTGAACCGTCGCACCAATTCGCGCGAGGCCGCCGTGCCGTCCTCGTTCCAAACGCCCAGCGGTACATGGCGGACTTCGAATGTGGCAGCGAAGGTGAAGACCAGCACCTGGATCAGCGGCGGCATCAGGACGACGAAGCGCATGCGCCGGTCCTTCCACAGCAGCAGCATCTCCTTGACGATGAGCGCATAGATGCGGCCGAACATTCAGCCCTCCAGGTTGCGGGTCATGCGCCGCAGGGTGATCAACGAGAAGACAACCGCGAAGCAGAACAGGATGAGCGCATTGGGCAGCAGGATCGCCCCGACATCGCCGGCCAGGAACAATGTCTGCAGGCAGGCGACGAAATAGCGGGCGGCGACGATATGGGTCAGGTCCTGGACCCAATGCGGCATGCTGGCGATATCGAATAGCAGGCCGGAGAGCATCAGCGCCGGCATATAGGTGGTGATGAAGGTGAGCTGCGCCGCCACGAACTGGTTGCGGGCGATGGTCGAGATGAAGAGGCCGAGGGCAAGGGCGCTAATCAGGAACAGGGCGCTGACCAAAGCGAGGACCAGGAAGGAGCCGCGGAACGGCACCTGGAACAGCAGCAGGCCGAGGATGACAGAAACCGCCATCGCCATCATACCGAGGACGAAATTCGACAAGAGCTTGGAGAGCATGATCTCCAGGATGCTGGCGGGAGAGGCCATCAGCGTTTCCATGGTGCCGCGTTCCCATTCGCGGGCGACGATCATGGCGGTCAGCAAGGCGCCGACCAGGGTCATCACCACAGCGATCAGCCCGGGGACGATGAAGGAGGTGCTGCGGAGTTCCGGATTGAACCAGTAACGATGCTCCAGCTGCACGCCGGGAGCGAGATTGCTGAGGCTGTTGCTGGTGGCTTCGCGCTGGTACCAGCCGCCGAGCACGCCGACGGCATAGCCTTCGACGATGCGGGCGGTATTGGCATCAACGCCGTCGACGACGATCAGGTAAGGCTGCGGCTTCAGCTCGTTGGCGAGATTGCGGATGGTCTCCGCCCGCACCACGATATAGCCCTTGATCTCGCGCCGTAGTAACGCGGCCTCGGCGGCGCTGTCGGTGTAATAGGGGCGGGCCGCCAGATAGGGCGTATCGACGAAGGCGCGGTAGAGGCTCATGGTGCGCGGCGTCTGCGCCTCGATCACCACCCCGAAATCGACATTCTTGGCATCGAGAGATAGCCCATAGCCATTGAGCAGCAGCAGGGCGACCGGCATGACGAAGGCAATCAGGATCGCCGAGGGGTCGCGCAGGATCTGGACGAATTCCTTGCGCAGCAGGGCGAAGAGCCGGCGTGGGCGCAGCAGGCGGTTCATGATCGTTGCTCGGCTGGCGGTTCGGAGCGGCGGACGATGGCAACGAAGGCATCATCCAGCGACGGCTCCGGCAGCGCCGCGGTGGCGCAGCCGGCCCGCAGCTGACCCGGCGTGTCGAGCGCCAGCAGCTTGCCGCGGTTGACGATGGCGATGCGGTCGCAATTCTCCGCCTCATCCATGAAATGCGAGGTGACGAGGATCGTCATGCCGCTTTCGACGAAGAGGCCGATGCGCAGCCAGAAATCCCGACGTGCCAGCGGATCGACGCCGGAGGTGGGTTCGTCGAGGAACAGCAGGTCCGGCTCATGCAACGTGGCGGCGGCCAATGATAGGCGCTGCTTGTGGCCGAGCGACAAGGTGTTGCAGACGGCATCGAGGATCTCGCCGAGATCGAAAGCGGCGACCGCCCAGTCGAGGCGGCGGACAAAGCGCCGGCGGTCGAGGCCGTAGCTACCGGCCATGAAGCGCAGGTTTTCGCGGCAGGTGAGGTCGCCATAGAGCGAGAAACGCTGCGCCATATAGCCGATGCGCTGGCGGGCATCGGCGCGGGCGCGGCCGAGATCGATGCCGGCGACGGTGGCGCTGCCGCTGCTCGCCGGCAGCAGGCCACAGAGGATGCGGAAGGTGGTGGACTTGCCAGCGCCATTGGGGCCGAGCAGGCCGAAGACCTCGCCACGCTTGACCGCGAAGCTGACATCATCCACAGCCGTGAAGCTGCCGAAGCGCTTGGTGAGATGGTCAACGGCAATCACCGCCTCGGATGCTGCCGGCTTCTTTCCGGCAGTTGGCGCAACGGCGCCGATATTGCCGGCACCGGTAGTGTTCAGCAGGCGGCCATCGGCCGGAACCTGCCGCCGCAGCAGGGTGACGACAGCATCCTCGAGCCGGGGCGGTGTCGGCCTTCCTGCCGCGAGTTCTGCAACGATATTGTCCGCCGTCACCGGCTGGCCATCGCTGAAGACGAGGCGGAGATGGCTGCCAAGCAGGGTGGCGTCACGGATACCCGGTGCCGCCAGCAAGGCGCGCTGGCGCTGCCGGCGCTGCTGCGGCGCGACCGGGACCAGAAAGGCTTTCGTTGCCGCCTCCTCGATCAGGCGCGACGGTTTGCCGGAGGCGAGCAGGCGACCATCCTGCAAGACCACGACATCGTCGCATTTTTCCGCCTCGTCGAGATAGGCGGTGCTCCAGATGACGGTGGTGCCGGCCCCCGCGAGATCGCGCACCAGCTGCCATAATTCCCGCCGCGAGATCGGATCGACGCCGACCGAGGGCTCGTCGAGCAGCAGCAGGCGGGGATGCGGCAGCAGGGCACAGGCGAGGCCCAGCTTCTGCTTCATGCCGCCGGAGAGATTGCCGGCGAGGCGGGCGGTGAAATCGGCAAGCCCGGTGAAATGCATCAGCTCGGCTTGGCGTTTGGCGAATTGCGCCGGGTCAAGGCCATGGAGATCGCCGAACAGCCGCAGATTCTCCGCCACGGTCAAATCCTCATAGAGGCCGAAGCGTTGCGGCATATAGCCGATGCCGGTGCGAATCTCCTCGATCGCCTGCGGGACATCGTGGCCAAGGACCGTGATACTGCCGCTTTCCGCCACCAGCAACCCGGCGATCAGGCGCAACAAGGTGGTCTTGCCGGCACCGTCCGGTCCGACCAGCCCGGTGATGCCGCCGGCGGCGATGTCGAGGCTCAGTTGATCGAGCGCCGTCACTCGCTGGCGGCCACGCGGGAAGCTCTTGCTGAGGGCGCGGATCCTCACCGCTGAGGCGGATTGCGGTGGCGGATCGGCGGGGGCTGGTGCCGGGGCGCTTGCCATTTCGGGCCCGCCTAGTTCTGCGGCACGGGCTTTTCGGGCCGCAGGGTGACGGGCATGCCCTGGCGGAGGTCCGGCGCGTCACCCTGGACCTTGAGGCGGATGCGATAGACCAGCTGTGTGCGCAGCTCCGGCGTCTCCACTGTTTTCGGGGTGAATTCGGCGGTGGGCGAGATGAAGCCGATCTTGGCCTGGTATTGCTTCTCGGGCGCGCCATCGACGGTGATGATGAAGACGTCGCCCGGCTGCACATGGGTGAGGGCGGTCTCGGGCAGAAAACTGCGGATCCAGATCTCGCTGGTGAGGGCCAAGGTATAAGCGGCGGTGGTCGGCAGGATGACGGCGCCGGGCTCGACATTGCGCGACAGGATGATGCCGTCGCTCGGCGCCAGCAGCCGGCAATGGTCCAGCCGGTCCTTGGCGGCGGTGACGCTGGCCTCGGCGGCGCGCAATTGCGCTTCGGCGGCGGCGATATCCTCGGCGCGGGGCCCTTCCTGCGACAGCTTCAGGGTCTGGCGTGCCGCTTCCAGTATCTGCGAGGTCTGCCGCGCCGTTGCCTGCGCCTCCTCATATTGTTGCTGGGCGGCGAAGCCCTGACCGAGCAGGGTCTGGCGCCGGTCCATCACCCGCTGGGCATTGAACAGCACCGCCTCATAGGCGGCGACATTGGCGCGGTCGCGGGCGATCTCCTCCGGCCGGCTGCCGGCCTTCAGCTTGGTGACCTGCTGCCGCTGGGCCTCGGCCCGCGCCACGGAGAGGTCGTAGAGGCTCTGATAGGTGGTGGCGTCGAGATTGGCGAGCTCGCTGCCGGCCGCCACATGATCGCCTTCCTGGACATGCATCCTCGTCACCCGGCCCTCGGCATCGAAAGCGAGATCGACCTGGCGGATATCGACATTGCCATAGAGGGTGAGCTGGCCGTCGCCGCCCTGGAACCAGCCGCCATAACGCCAGCCGGCGGCCAGGATGGCGGCGAGGACGACAACAAGGATGACGAGGATGCGGGCCTTGCGCATGAGACGACCTTCAATCGGGCTGATTTCCCCGGGCCGGGTGGCGTGATTGGCCGGGGCTGGCATGACGCCACCAGACTAGCGATTGGCGATCGGCCCGATCTTGATTTTGATCAAGACGAGGCCGGAGGGCGCTCTGTCTGAGCTCGGTGTTCGGCTTGGTGTTACGCCGGGTCCTACCGGACCATCCGCACAACCGAGGGCATGCAAAGTTCCGAGCCGTCTTCTAACCTATTGAGCAAATGGAAGAATGCTATATAGATCGCGGGGCAGGGCGATTCGCTTTATAACCGGTGCCGTATCGCCATCGCACCACCAGAACACGTCCTTTTCGAGCATGAGGCTTTCCCTATGATCGTCAGTATCGCCGCCATCCAGCCGATCGTTGCCCTGTTGGCCGGCATTCTTATCCTTGTCATGCCACGCCTGCTCAATATCATCGTGGCGCTCTATCTGATTTTCGTCGGCCTTTCCGGCCTGTTGCATTTCCGCTGAGCCGGAGATACCGGGCGCAGGACAACAGGGATATGGGCGGCGCGGAGGCGGGTCATGCGCTTGCTGCTGGTCGAGGATAATCCCCAGCTTTCCGACTGGCTTGGCCGGCTGCTGCGGCAGAACGGCTATACCGTCGACTGCGTCTCCGATGGCGAGGATGCCGACCATCTCCTCAGCGTGCAGGAATACGCTCTCGTCATCCTCGATCTCTCGCTGCCCAATATGGGCGGCATGCAGGTGCTGAAGCGGCTGCGGTCGCGCGGCACCAGCGTGCCGGTGATCATCCTCACCGCCAATGCCAGCCTCGATGGAAGGGTGGCCGGCCTCGATGCCGGCGCCGACGACTATCTCGCCAAGCCTTTCGAGATGGCTGAGCTGGAAGCGCGTATCCGCGTGCAGCTCCGCCGCGCCGCCGATCGCAGCTCGCCGGAAGTGCGGCTCGGCGATCTCGGCTTCGACGCCAAGGCGCGGCAGTTCCATCTCAAGGGCGAGCCCCTGGCACTGACGCCGCGCGAGCATGCGGTGCTGGAGCAGTTGCTGTTCAAATCCGGCCAGACCGTCAGCAAGCAGAAGCTCTCCGAGGCGATCTTCGATTTCGACGACGAGACCGATCCCAGCGCTATCGAGATCTATGTCTATCGCTTGAGGAAGAAGCTCGAAGGCAGCAATGTCCGCATCGCCACCCTACGCGGCCTCGGCTATCTGCTGTCGCATGACGAAAGTGGCGGAAAAGATGCGATGAAAGAACCGTCGGAAGACCCGGGGCCGTGAAATATCTGCGCAGCCTGCGGCTGGAACTGCTGGTCTGGCTGACGCTGCCTTTGGCGGCCGTGGTGGCGGTCAATATCTGGACCACCTATCGCTCCGCTCTCGACATGGCCGATCTCATCACCGACCGCATGCTGCTGGCCTCTGCCACGGCGATCGCCGAGCAGACCCAGGTCAACAACAATGTGGTCGAGGCGCTGATCCCGCCGGTTGCGCTGGAGATGTTCGATACCGGCTATGGCGACCGGGTCTATTACCGGGTGGAGACGGCGGAGGATGTGGTCGGCAAGGGACGGCTGCTCGCCGGCTATGATGATCTGCCCTTGCCGCCGCAGGAGGCGAAGGATGCAGTGGTGCGCCGAACCGATGCCGATTTCGCCGTCAGCGGCGGCACGCCTTATCACGGACATTACCGCAACCAGAATCTGCATCTGATGGCGATCCAGCATGCGGTGATCGGCAGCCCTGGGGTCGGTGCCGTGCGGGTGATGGTGGGTGTCACCCTTTCCGCTCACGGCGCCACGGTACAAAGGCTGTGGTTGAATGCGCTCGGCCAGCAGGTGTTGCTGCTGGCGGTGGCGGGCGCCCTGGCGATCATTGGCCTCGCCCGCGGCCTCGGCCCGTTGATGCGGCTGCGCGACGAAGTGCGCAACCGCGAGCCGGACCAGCTCGAACCCTTCGCGCTGGAGAGCGTGCAGAGCGAATTGCGGCCGCTGGTGGCGGCGCTCAACCACCACATGGACCGGGTGAAGAAGCAGATGGCGGCGCAACGCCGCTTCATCGCCAATGCGGCGCATCAATTGCGCACACCGCTGACCGTGCTCAACATGCAGGCGACCTATGCGCTCCGCGAGGTCGATGCGCGGGAGCGGGCAACAGCGTTGACCGCCATTCAATCCGGCACGCGCCGGCTCGCCCATCTCGCCGGACAATTGCTGACCCTGTCGCGCGCCTCGCCCGGTAGCCGCCGACCGCGCCATGACCCGGTCGACCTCGCGGCCGTCGCCAGGCAGGTGCTGGAATCGCTCTCGGCCCTGGCCGTCGAGCGCCATATCGATCTCGGTCTCGAGGCGGTGCAGATGCCGGTCGTCACCGGCGACGAGACCATGCTGCGCGAGATGCTGGTCAACCTGGTGGACAATGCCTTGCGCTACACCCCCGGTGGCGGCAGCGTCACGGTGCTGCTGGACGAAGCGGGTGAGGCGGCCATCATCACCGTGCAGGATACCGGTCCCGGCATCCCGGCGGCGGAGCGCGAGCAGGTCTTCGAACGCTTCTACCGCCGCCAGGAAAACGCCACGCCTGAACATCCTACCGAAGGCAGCGGCCTCGGCCTCGCCATCGTCAAGGAAGTGGTGGATGCCGCCGGCGGCACCATCACGCTCCGCGACCCGGCGACCGGGACGGGATTGGTGGTCGAGGTCAGGCTGGCGCTCAGAGGGTGAGGAAGGCCCGCTCGCCTTCAGCGCTTCCCCCTCACCCTATCCCTCTCCCGCGAGCGGAGAGGGGACGCTGTTGCCGAGAGTCATAATTCCTCAGCAATAGCGAGTGCATCATATGCACGACTGTCTTTGATATCGCCCTACATGGTTGCATGGCGTTTGCGCAGTTTTCTTGCTCACTATCTGGTTTAAGCTTTGGAAGGGGCAGCAGCGCTCCATCCCCCTCGCGGGAGAGGGACGGGGTGAGGGGGACTGGCCCTCGCTAGTGTAGAATAAGCGAAAAGGTTCCTGCCGATTTACATTCTCCGCCCCAACCGATAAGACCCAGTAACCGAACAGCTATCGCCAGCGCAGGAGTCATCATGCCGGATCGTCCCCATGTCCTTGTCGTCGGTTCCGGCATCATCGGCGCTTCCATCGCCTATCACCTGCAGCGCGACGGCGCGCGGGTGTCCATCATCGAAGGCGGGCAGGTAGGGGGATTGGCGACGCGGCATTCCTGGGCTTGGATCAATGCCAGCTGGGGCAATCCGGAGCCCTATTTCCGGCTCCGTCATCATTCGATGAAGCTGTGGCGTGAACTAGCGAAAACGCTGCCGGGTCTCGGCGTCAACTGGTGCGGGGGCCTGCTGTGGGATGCGCCAGCCGAGGAGTTGAACGCCTATGTGACGCAGCATCGCGCCTGGGGCTATGACATCCGCACGGTCGCGCGCGATGAGGCCAAGCGGATCGAGCCGCAGCTTGCGACCGTACCAGCGCTTGCGGTTCATGTACCGGAGGAAGGCGTGGTCGAGCCAGTGGCAGCGGCCGAGGCTTTCCTCGCCGCAGCACGGTCGCTCGGCGCCGAACTCGTCACCGGCCGCAAGGTGACGGCTCTGGATGTGCAAGCCGGTCGTGTCATTGGCGTCGTCACCGATCAGGGCCGCATCGCCGCCGATGAGGTCGTCATCGCCGCCGGCACGGCAACGCCGGAGTTCGCCGCAACGGCCGGTGTCACCATTCCACTCTCAGCGCCGCCGGGTCTGCTGGCCGTCACCAATCCGCAGCCGAAGCTGCTGAAC
>Ga0310811_10004098_pt1 | contig 18330 bp, 11 predicted proteins | sample YCmetagenome_FD_207642 | JGI IMG/M metagenome (GOLD analysis project Ga0310811, IMG submission 207642) | Soil microbial communities from experimental microcosm in Duke University, North Carolina, United States - YC | ecosystem: Engineered > Artificial ecosystem > Soil microcosm > Unclassified ...
CGGAATAATTTGCAGAAATATTTCTTTAATGAAATTACACTTAAATCCAATAATCTTAAGATATCGCAGGAGTATAAGGATTTTCTGCAAAAATGCCTAACCATTGTTGAAAAGCACTTGAATGATAATGATTTCAACATTAAAACACTTGCCAGTGAAATTGGGATGAGTCACTCTAATTTATACCGTAAAATAAAATCTATTTCGGGGCAGTCGGCAAATGGGTTTATACGTGTTATACGCCTGAGAAAAGCCGCGGAGATAATGCTTACCACCGATTGTACCGTATATGAGGTTGCCTATAAGGTGGGTTTTAACGACCTTAAATACTTCAGGGAACAGTTTAGTAAGCTTTTTGGAGTTAACCCATCTGACTACATTAAAAAATATCGCGATTCATTTCACAGGGATCAGAATGTAGTGCGCCACGTTCAAAAAACATCCTGAGTAAAAACTCCCAAAATCAAGTTTTAGACTCATTTAGGCTTGTTTTGCTCAATTTACCCCTGCCAATTGCATAGTTTAACCCTCATTGGGCTGCTTTAATTCACGCAATTTAGCAAAACCAATTACCAGTATAACCGACTCTTTTTTAAAATTAAAGTTTGCACAATTGGCCTAACTCCGCGGTAATGGCTTAATTGTCTGAACGACAGCTAACAGGGAAGGGTACTAAATTATAAACCAATTAAACAAATTATATGAAATCAAAATTACCAATTACGCGCTCACCGCATGGCATAAAAGGTTATTGCCGTTTGCTGTTGTTTACAGGGCTTGGGCTAACCGCATTGGCTTACCCGTCGGTGCCGGCTTTAGCCAGCAACAGGGTGCACGCCGTCGCTGCCGAGGCATCAAATGTTACCGGTACTGTTTTAGACGAAAGAGGCGAACCATTGCCGGGTGTTACGGTTACCGTTAAGGGTACTGCAACCAATACAAGCACCGACGTGCGCGGCAGCTTCAGTTTAAGCCTTCCTGATGTATCGTCAGGAACATTGATATTTACCTTTGTAGGTTATGCCCAGCAGGAAGTAGCTTTTAACGACAACAGTAAACTAACCATTCATCTTCAGCCAGATACAAAATCACTTAACGAGGTGGTTGTGGTTGGTTACGGTACACAGAAAAAAGCTACTTTAACAGGTTCAATTTCTGTTATTAAAGGTGGCGATATGGTTAAAAGCCCTGAAGTCGACCTTTCCAATTCATTTGCCGGGCGTGTATCTGGTGTTACTGCCAATAACACATCAGGCGAGCCTGGTTACGATGGTTCAAGCATTTTTATAAGAGGGCTTGCAACTACAGGCAATAATAGTGTGCTGGTGGTTGTTGATGGTGTCGCCGGCCAGATCGGCGGGTTGGAGCGCCTTGACCCGAATGATATTGAAAGCGTATCTGTTTTGAAAGATGGTACCGCCGCTATTTATGGTAGCAGGGCGGCAAACGGCGTTATTTTAATTACCACCAAACATGGTAAAACCAGTAAACCAACCATTAATTATAGTTTTAACCAGGGTTTTGTTTCACCCACACGTTTACCTAAAATGGCCGATGCCGCTACTTACGCGCAGATCGTTAACGACATTGCTTATTATACTTCGCCTTCCAATGGGCTTAATTATGTATATAGTGCCGATCAGATACAAAAGTTTAAAGATGGGTCAGATCCGGTTAATTATCCGAACACTGATTGGGAAAAACTAACCTTAAAAAGTGTGACCCTTCAGAATGAGAATAGCCTTACGCTAAGCGGCGGATCTGAAGATGTGAAATATTTTACATCGCTGGGTACGGTTTACCAGAATGGTATTTATGTTAACGGCGCTACCAATTATCATCAATATAATTTCAGGTCGAACCTGGATGCCAATGTTACTAAAGGATTAAAAATAGGTCTGTCACTATCGGGCAGGGAAGAGGACAGGCAGTATCCTACAACGGGTGCTGGTACTGTTTTTCGCGGTATATACCGTTCATACCCTACTTCCGCAGGCTTTTATCCTAATGGCGACCCTACCACAGGCATTGACCAGGTTAACCCTGCGCTTGTAGGAACCGCTATTGGTGGCCTCAACCAAAATCCGACATTAACCTTTAATGGTATTTTAAAGGCCAGCTATGATATCCCTGGTGTTGAAGGGCTTTCGCTTGATGGTTTTTATTCGGTAGATAAATTAGGAAATTCTGACAAATCGTTTTCTGTTCCTTATACTGTTTATAGCTATAATAGCGCTACCAATATTTACACACCAAGTATTGAAGGTGGCGGCCCAAATGGCCTGGCTTCGCTTTACCAGTCGCAGCTTAATCAATCTTTAATAACATCAAACATAAAATTGAACTACGCCAGGAAATTTGGCAAACATGATGTAAACGCGTTTGTAGGCTATGAGCAAAGCAAAACTGCTTACAGTTTCTTTTGGGCGCAACGAAATGATTTTCCGACTACTACTACCCCCGAACTATCGGAAGGCGGAACGGCAGCCTCAGATGCCACAAACGGCGGCAGCAGCAGCGATAATAACGGGAATTTTGATTATACCCGCCGAAGCGTAATTAGCAGGCTGGCTTACAATTATGATGAAAAGTACCTGTTAGAAGGTCAGTTCCGTGCGGATGGGTCGTCTTTATTTGCTCCCGGCCATCAGTGGGGTTACTTTCCTTCAATTTCTGCTGGTTACCGAATTTCAAAAGAAGACTGGTTTAACAAGGCTTTTCCATTTATCAATGACCTGAAGATTAGAGCATCTTATGGTGTTTTGGGTGATGATTTGGTTGCTCCTTACCAATACTTTGATAATTTTTCTTTTAATAATTATTTTGTATCAGACAACGGAAGCGGTGCTTCCGTTCAGCCGGGTATTAGCTTATCCAAGCTAGGTAATCCTTTTGTTACCTGGGAAACTGCTAAGAAAACAGATATTGGTATTAATGCTACTTTCTTAAACAATTTCACATTAGAGGCTATTTATTTTAGACAAGTGAGGTCTAACATATTAGGTTATAGAAACGCATCAGTTCCGGCAACATCGGGTATCGTAAATCCAAACGGCGGCAATATTGTTCCCGCTCAAAATATTGATAAAGCCAGTGGTAATGGTTTTGAGACTACATTGGGCTATAACCATACTGGTAAATTTAGCTGGGGTATATCCGGAAACTTTACCTATTCTAAAAGTAAGATCATTTCAATAGATGAAGCGCCCGGTACATTGTCATACCAATCGCAAATCGGGAGCCCTTTAAATACATATCCGTTAAGTAACAATTTATATTATAACGCAATTGGAATTTTTAGGTCAGAAGCACAGTTAAACAGTACCCCTCATGTACCTGGCGCGCAAGTTGGTGATTTAATATATGAGGATTATAATCACGATGGTCAGATCACAGCTGCTGACCGGATAAGGAGTAAATACGGAAATATACCACAAATTGTATATGGCTTTACTTTAACAGCGGGCTATAAGAATTTCGACCTGTCGGTCTTAGTTGCAGGCCAGGCAGAAGCAAGCCAATATATATTGCCTGAATCGGGCACAATTGGTAATTATTACAGTACCTGGGCCGATAATGCATGGAGCCCGACCAATCCCAACGGAAGCTATCCAAAAGTATCTGACAGGGCCTCTGATGCCGTAAGCGGTGGTTCGTTTCCAAATACCTTCTGGTTGCAAAACGCCGCATTTTTAAGGCTCAAAAATGCGCAATTGGGTTATACGTTCCCATCATCGTTAACTTCAAAGCTGCACATTGCAGGGCTTAGGGCATTTGTAGGCGGGTTTAACCTGTTTACACTTACCAAAATGAAAGACTATGACCCGGAAGGAACCAGTACCTCGGGAGAGTTTTATCCGCAGGAAAAAATTATCAACGTAGGCGTAAATGTTAAACTATAAAATCAATACAATGAAACCGATAAAAAAATTATCAGGCTGCCTGGTCCTAATAGGGCTATTGTTTTCAGCTTGTAAAAAAGATTTTCTAACTACAATTCCAACCGACAGATTAACGGAATCATCAATTACCAGCGACACCTCTTTATTCGAAGCATATGTATTAAATACCTATTTAAGCGAAAAGGTGGGTGGTAATGAAGGAGAAGGTTCGCCTCCGGGCTTTGGCAGGGGCTTTGAATATGCCATGGCCAGCTCCGTTACTGACGAATCAATGTATAATACCGATAATGGTTCATGGTTGATTGAACAAGGCCAAATGGCTGCAAATAACACAGGCTTTTTAGGTACCATATGGGCTCGCAGCTATGCAGGCATACGCGCTTGTAATTACGCATTGAGCATTGTTAATGGCCTTAATATGAGTGCAGGACATAAAGCCATGATCATAGGCGAACTTGAATTTGTACGTGCCTATAGATATCAGGACCTGATCCGCAATTATGGCGGAGTAGTTTTGATTGGCGACAAGGTTTCGCAGCTTACAGATAACCTGCAAGATCCTTCGCTTTTTAAGCGTGCAACTATTGCGGAATCCATTGCCTATGCTACGGCACAGCTTGATGACGCGGCATCAAAGTTGCCTTTAAACAATAGCTCTACCTGGGCATTGGGCAGGGCTACCAAAGGCGCTGCATTGGCGCTTAAATCAAGGTTGTTGTTGTATGCAGCCAGCCCTTTGTACAACGCAGGTACCTGGCAGGCTGCTGCTGACGCTGCAAAAGCGGTAATGGACTTGGGTAAATATTCTTTATCTCAGAACGGATATGGAAATCTGTTTCTATCACCTAATGACAATGAGATCATTTTTGAACGCTTATTTGTAGTGAACGTTGCTCCGCACGTTCGTTTGGAAATAGCAAATGGCCCCAATGGTTATGACGGTTGGGCAGGGAATACGCCATTCCAAAATCTGGTTGATGATTATGAAATGAGTAACGGTAAACCGATCACTGATCCAACATCCGGTTATGACCCTCAAAATCCGTATGTAAACCGCGATCCGCGTTTCTATGCAACCATCCTTTACAATAAGGCCCCTTATCGCGGCAGCACCGTTGATGTGTATTTACCGGGCGGAAAGGACAGCAACCAGGGCCCGTCAAACTGGAATGCCAGCCAAACCGGATATTACCTTAAGAAATTCATGAACGACAATTACCCTATCGATAACCCGTGGAGCGTAGCTGGTGGGCAGCCATGGATATACATAAGGTATGCCGAAATACTGCTTAATTATGCCGAAGCGCAAAATGAAGCGGTGGGGCCAGACGCCTCAGTATATGCCGCTATTAACAGCATCAGATCAAGAGCATCTGTGAATATGCCGCCTATACCAGGTGGCTTGTCAAAGGATGATATGAGGGCAGCTATTTGGAATGAAAGGCGAATTGAGCTAGCTTTCGAAGAGCACCGTTTTTATGATGTACGCAGGTGGAAAATTGCCATGCAAACTGAAAACGTACCTGCTTACGGTATAAGCGTAACGGTTAACCCTTCAAATCCATCGGGCTATACCTATACCAGGAAAGTATCGTTGGCAAATCGTTCTTTCAAGCAGCAACATTACTGGTTACCTATACCATTAACTGAAATTCAGGCATCGGGCGGGCAGCTTCAGCAAAACCCCGGCTATTAATATTATATTATTTAAGCGGGCTGTTAGTTTAACAGTCCGCTTAAAATTTACAATTTTATCTATTATTAAAATAAAAAATAAACACCATGCATAGGTTGATCCTTTTGATTTTGTGTACCGGGTTTTCTATTGCAGGATGTTCAAAAGAAGCTGTTAAAAAAAACACCACTCCGCCTGTAGATACAATTCCTACCGTTGTAGGAACATTCCCGGCTGTTCCTTCAGATTCGCTCCGGGGGGTTAACTGGGCATGCGATGGCGATAATTTTAGTGATGGCATTTTGGTGCTAAGTGGTTTAACCTCATCAGATAGTTATGCCACCGTAACTTCCAAATCAAACGCTATACTTTCGGGCGTACAAACTACAACAGGGGCCAATACCGTTCGTATACCAATTAATTACCCTACCGCCACAACAAGCTGGTGGAACTCTTATACAGGTATTATTGACGCGGCCACAGCCAAGGGGATGAACGTAATCATCGGGTGTTGGGAAAGCGCGTCATCAAAAGATGGTATAATAGATAACGGCGACCAATTTTGGGCGATGTGGAAGGTTGTAGTAAATAAATACAGCCAAAACCCGCACGTTTTTTTCGAGGTATTTAATGAACCACATGGCTATATGCTTTCAGACTGGACAGCCGTTTGCGCCAATTGGTTGAGTAAATATCCTGCGGCCTCGCAAACACATGTACTGATAGACGGTACGTCTTATGCCCAGGATATTACCGGGGTGGGTGCCGACAGCCGTTTCAAGAACTGTTTATTATCCATACATGATTATGCTTTTTTCAGCAATGGTTCGCTAACCACGGCATCGCAATGGGAAAGCCGATTGAAAGGAAATGTGGGCAATTATGCGAGCCGGGCGGTACTCACCGAGTTTGGCGACACCATGAATGGTGGAATAAATTATACCGGGGCAATAGGCGGCAGCGCCGATATAGCCTCCATACAAGGGCTAACTAATGAAGTGAGAATTTTGGGGATGGGGGCTGTTTATTGGCCCGGTATCCGTAATGGTGATGGTTACGCCATGATGCAACTTGGCGGCAGTGCTTCAAACCCAACAGTTACAGCCACTAATGCATCAGGCTTAAGCCGGTTAAAATACGCCTGGGGTGTGGGCACCGGTGGTACTGATGTGTTTTATTCAGGTGCTTATTACAGGCTGTTGAACCTGAATAGCGGCGATGCGCTTGATGTGAATAGTGCTTCCACAGCCAGCGGGGGCAACATTATTCAATGGACCCCAAATGGTGGTAATAACCAGCAGTGGGCCATTACCGGCAGCAGCGGCGGTTACTATACTCTTACCAACAGAAACAGCAATATGCTACTTGATGTAAGCGGCGCGTCAACTGCCCAGGGAACGGGTATTGTACAAATGCCTACGAGTGGTGGTGGTAGTCAGCAATGGCAACTTACAGTAACAACTACCGGTATATATAAACTAATAAATAAAAACAGCGGTATGGCGCTTGACGTGAATGAGGCATCAACCACAGCAGGTGCAGGCATTATACAATCAACATATAGTGGCGCTAATAACCAGCAATGGACGGTGGTTCAGGAATAAAATATAATGATGCCCTCTATGAGAAATAAATGCCTCTTTATCATAACGTTGTTAGCCTTTTTACTATCGCCATTATTATCAATAGCTCAAAATGAGCCTGGCGCGCCTGTTTTGTTTAATAACAACTGGCTTTTTTATAAAGGCGATATTACCGATGGTAGTGCCGGTGGCGCAGCCAGTGTAAATTGGGAACAGGTACAATTGCCCCATGATTGGAGCATACAAGGCCCCTTTAGTGAAGAATGGGCAAGTGCTACAGGCTATTTACCCGGCGGGATAGGCTGGTACAAAAAAACATTCACCACATCAAAAAACTGGGCCGGGCAGCAAGTTTACATTTATTTTGATGGCGTATATAAAAACAGCGAAGTTTGGATAAACGGGCATTACCTTGGTAAGCGCCCAAATGGATTCATTGCATTTCAATATGAGCTAACGCCATTTCTTAATTATTCCGGAAATAATACGATAACTGTTAAAGTAGATCATAGCGAATTTGCTGATTCGCGCTGGTATACAGGGTCGGGTATTTATCGTAATGTGTACCTTATAGTTAAAAATCCTACACATTTCGATTTGTGGGGTTTAGCAGTTAATACACCCGAAGTTTCTGCAAAAAATGCTTCTATAACTGTTAAGGCCAGCATCCGCAGCAAAAAAGCAAAAGAAAAGGTAGACTTTAAGATAACCTTGCTGGATGCTTCCGGGCACCCCGTTCTATCTGCCAATAAAAAATTAGTAACCAGCGATAGTATTAATGAAGTACAGATTGACCAGGATTTGCGATTGCCCAAACTTTGGAGTGTTGAACATCCTTATTTGTATACCCTGGTTGCATCTTTAACCAAGGATGGAAAAGTAATTGATGTTGTAAAACAGCCAATAGGTGTGCGATCTATCAGGTTTGATAAGGATAAAGGCTTTTTCCTGAATAATATCAGCACCAAATTAAAAGGCGTGTGCATCCATGATGATGCCGGAGCTTTAGGCGTTGCGATTCCGGAAGAGGTTTGGGCAAGGCGGTTGAAAATTTTAAAGGGCGCGGGGGTGAACGCCTTACGGCTAAGTCATAACCCACATGCTGATTACTTGTACGACCTGTGCGACCAGATGGGATTCATGGTAATGGATGAGGCATTTGACGAATGGGAAATCGGGAAAAATAAGTGGGTTAAAGGAAGGAATATAGGCACGCCTTTGAAAGATGGCTATAACGAATATTTTAAAGAGTGGGCCGACAGGGATTTGCAGGATATGGTTTTACGCGACCGCAACCATCCATCCATTATACTTTGGAGCATTGGCAATGAGATCGATTACCCTAACGATCCTTATTCACATCCTATATTAAATACGGGTAATAACCCCCAAATATATGGCAAAGGCTACCTGCCCGATCATCCTCCGGCCAGCAATATAACAGCTATCGCTAAAAGGCTGGTTTCAGATGTTAAGCGTATCGATACAACTCGCCCGGTTACAGCAGCTTTAGCAGGGGTCATTATGTCGAACGAGGTCGGCTATCCTGAAGCACTTGATGTAGTTGGCTATAATTACCAGGAGTATAGATATGTCGAGGATCATAAAAAGTACCCTGACCGCATAATTTACGGTAGCGAGAACAGTATGCAAGCAAATGCCTGGGCGGCTGTTGATACCAATGAATATATATCGGGCCAGTTTTTATGGACAGGTATTGATTACATGGGCGAGGCCGGCAAATGGCCGCAACGCAGCAGTGGTGCCGGGATAATAGATTTAGCCGGGTTTAAAAAACCGGAGTATTTTTTCAGGCAAAGCCTGTGGGCCGCTAAACCTATGGCCTTTATTGGGGCAACACCCATATCAAATAAAGAAGATGGGGGTACATGGAGCCACCGCAGGGTGCAGCATACCTGGAACTGGCCAGCGGGCAGCAGGGTCACCGTAGAATGTTTTACTAATTGTGACGAAGCGGAGCTATTTATTAACGGAAAATCACAGGGGAGGCAGTCTAAAGCAAGTGCAGTTTCAAAAATACCCCATTGGGATGTAGATTTTCAACCGGGCGCGGCTTTGGTAAAAGGATACAAAAATGGAGTAGTTGTAAGCTCAGATACGATAAGAACCGCTGCGGATGCATCTGTTTTAACGGCACACGCTGATCAAACAATATTTAAACCCGGCCATAGCGGCCTTAGCCAGGTAGAAATTAAAGTTTTAGACAATAATGGTAACCAGGTATATTCCGCCAAAAATGAGATACAAGTAATGGTGAACGGCCCGGCCCGTTTATTAGGGCTTGAGAGTGGTAGTACCAATAGCCATGAAAGTTACCAGGCAAATACACGTGCGGCTTTAAACGGGCAATTACTCGCCTATATTCAAACTGACGGCAGGCCCGGCTCCGTTAATATAAAAATTACTTCGGCGGGCCTTAAACCGGTTAGCCTGCAGCTTATTATTAAACAACACTAATCAAACCATATCAAAAATTAAGCTATCTGAGATTAATATGAGGCATATAAAACTAACTATCGTTTTTGTATTTCTGTTTATTTATAACAACCTGAACGCCCAGCGGCACGCGCATACTTTCAGCCTAAGCGACTCCTGTTTTTTGCTTGACGGCAAACCGTTTCAAATGATATCAGGCGAGATGCATTATCCGCGTGTACCCCGCGAGGCCTGGCGCGCGCGCATGCGAATGGCTAAAGCTATGGGATTGAATACCATAGGCACTTATGTATTCTGGAACCTGCACGAACCTCAAAAAGGTAAGTTTGATTTTTCAGGGAATAATGATGTAGCGGAATTCGTAAAGATCGCCCGTGAAGAAGGCCTTTATGTTATACTGCGGCCAAGCCCCTATGTGTGCGCCGAATGGGAATTTGGGGGTTATCCATACTGGCTGCAAAACGAAAAAGGGCTTATTGTACGTAGTAAAGAGGCTTCATACATAAGGGAATATGAAAAATACATTAAGGAGGTTGGCAAGCAACTTGCCCCTTTGCAAATTAACCATGGCGGAAATATCCTGATGGTGCAGATAGAGAATGAATACGGCTCGTATGGGAGTGATAAAAGCTACCTTGCGCTAAACCAAAAATTATTTAAAGAGGCCGGTTTTGACGGATTGCTTTACACCTGCGACCCGGCAGGCGATATAAGCAAAGGGCACTTGCCCGGTTTGCTACCTGCTGTTAATGGTATCGATAATCCCGCACAGGTAAAGAAACTGGTTAGGGAAAACCACAACGGTAAGGGGCCATTTTATATAGCAGAATGGTATCCCGCATGGTTTGATTGGTGGGGTACGCAACATCACACCATCCCAGCTAAGAATTACGTTGGCAGGCTTGATAGTGTATTGGCAGCAGGTATTTCCATAAATATGTACATGTTTCATGGTGGCACTACACGAGGTTTCATGAATGGGGCTAATTATAACGATGAAAGTCCATACGAGCCGCAAACCAGCAGCTATGATTATGACGCGCCGCTTGATGAGGCAGGAAATGCAACGCCCAAGTTTATGATTTTTCGAAAAGTTATAGAACGACACTTACCAACAGGCATTAAACTATCACCTGTACCACCTGCAAAACCAACCATCGCCATAAATAATATAAAGCTTACACAAAGCGCCGGCTTAGCAACATTATTGCCCAAGCCTGTTGTTAGCCGTGCGCCCTTAACTTTTGAGGATTTGAACCAGGATTATGGGTTTGTGCTTTACCGAACCGAATTAACAGGAGGCCGTAATGGCGTTTTACGATTAGCGGAGTTAAGGGATTATGCTGTGATTATGGTTAATGGTAAACGTGTGGGCGAACTGGACCGCAGGCATAATCAAGACAGTATGATGCTGAAATTACCCGCCGGGAAAGTTACGTTAGACATATTGGTAGAAAATCTTGGCCGTATAAATTTTGGTCCATACCTTTTAAAGAACAGAAAAGGTATCACAAAACGGGTTGTATTTAACGGGAAAGAAATTCGGGGGTGGAGTATGTATGGTCTGCCTTTTCATAGTTTGAATGGCATAAAATATCAATCGACCGGAAATTATACTGCACCTGTTTTAAAGAGAGGCTTTTTCAACCTGAATAATGTAGCCGATACTTACCTGGATATGAGTAAATGGGGAAAAGGCGTTGTTTGGATAAACGGGCACAATTTGGGTAGGTATTGGCAGGTAGGGCCGCAGCAAACCATTTATGTGCCCGCTGAATGGTTAAAAAAAGGAGGGAATGAAATAGAAATATTCGAACAGCTAAAACCTAACTTAAATTCAGTTAATTGTATAAGATCGCCAATACTAAATGTATTGAAATAGGTTACTTTAGTAGATATTTCTTTCTGTCCTTGCACATATTATCGAATATCTGCAAGGACAGATATATAATAAAAGTATGGATTATGAAAATGAGAATGAATACCGGTTTATTTTATAAATCGTACTTCTCCGAAAAATTCCGGCAAATGGAAATTGGGCTCAGGATTAGTAATGTTGTTCCAACTTAAGTAATGTGGTTCCGGCAAGTCATCTCCACATTTATAAAGGTTGACTTTACAAACTTGGTTTTCCAGCGTCTTAATATTATTATACTGAAATAGGCTAAAAGGTATTTTCAGTATTAGTTCCCATTCAAAAATTTTATCATTTTTATTTTCAGTGGGTTGAATAGAATAGCTTTTAATCTTTTCAATCCACTGCTTTTCTATCGGCGTACGGCTTGTTCTGAAACAACCGTAACCAACTAATGCGGTTCCTAAATAATTAAATTCGAGATTGTAATAAGCAGGGTCATTATCAAACGCAATGAACAGCTCTACACAGCTGTCTTTATAAACAGGATCATTTATTTGATGATAGTCCGCTTTTATATATTTTTCACGAACCATGAATTTTAATAATATGCTTTCACTGGTGTATGCCATACGAAAAGCGACATGCGGCCTGTAACCACTTTCGCTCCAAAGCAGGTTATCGATGAGTTCGTTATTACTATCGTTAATGCGAGCCGAAAGCAATTCAAAATCATTTGCTGCAAAGTCATCTGAAATATAAGGGGCTGTAAAATGCTTCATTATTCCAATTTAAATCTAATTAGTTATCCAGTGCATCTATATATTAATAGATACACCGGATATTACCCAAGTATACATTATAATCATAGTGTGATAAGGCTATTTAACATCTACTGTAAACTCATTGCTTTCCTTGTTTCCGGGTATACTATAATATACTTTAACAAAGTGACTATTCTTCACCTAATAAATACTGATTTTTGCAACTTCGTATAAAGCATATAAATTGGATGGAGATAATTTAAAAATTGAAATTATTACAAAAAAAGGTATAGTTATAATATTTTATTACACAAACGTTTGTATGCATTCATTCGTTTATTTCAATGGGATAGCTACAAGTTGATAAACGAGAAAAAAGTTCTGAAAATAATAGACAGTCCAGGCAAATTATTCATTTTAATATCGGTTCAAAGGTGAGCAGAAAGCAGCCAGAAAACGGATCTCATGTACGAATGAAGTATTCACAGATCTTTTGACTAATTCATTAAAATGGTTACTCCACACAGTTAGTTGACATTTATCACTTTTTGAAATAGGCTGCATCATAATTTCTTAAGTGCAGTCTTGTATGTTTGCATATGCCATTTGTCTGCGCAAAGCTGCGTTTTACGAGTTAAGTTGTCATAGATAAGATATTTTTAAGTTGTAGAAATTTGCTGTAAATCACTCAATGGAAATCTAGTTACTCTTTATGATAAATAAACAAGATATTTTCAGTTACTCATTTGATCCAGGATTTAATACATCTGTCGCTTATTTCTCCATGGAGTTTGCCATTGACCAGTCCCTTAAGATATATAGTGGCGGGCTGGGGTTTTTAGCAGGTTCGCATATGCGCAGCGCATATGAACTGAAACAAAACCTGATTGGGATAGGGATATTATGGAAGTATGGTTACTACGACCAGGTAAGGAATAGCGACGGTTTTATGAAGGCTGACTTTATTGCGAAATCTTACTCTTATTTAAAAGATATTGATATAACTTTAACGGTTAATGTGCACAACTCCCCCGTGCATATCAAGGTATATTTACTTACACCTGAAACTTTTGGTTCGGCGCCTATATTCTTATTAAGTACCGATATTCCCGAAAACGATGAAATGTCCCGTTCTATAACGCACTGTTTATATGACAGTAACGAAAATACCAGGATAGCTCAAAGCATTGTATTAGGTATTGGCGGCGCAATGCTGTTGGATAACCTGCAAATACAACCTCAGATATATCATATAAATGAAGGACACGCCATTCCCCTCAATTTTTATTTGTATAATAAATATAAAAGTTTGGATGAGGTAAAAAAACGGGTTGTTTTTACAACACATACTCCCGAAATGGCAGGAAACGAACAACACAACATCGCGTTACTGGAGGATATGTCGCTTTTTAACGGTTTAAAAGGTCAGGAAGTTAGGTCTTTACTCGGACTTGATGGCGATATTTTTAGCTATACGCTTGCTGCGTTAAGATTTGCGGGTAAAGCAAACGCTGTGTCAAAAATGCATTGCAGTGTCGCTAACGAGATGTGGAGTGGGAATTTAGGAGTAGGTGAGATCATATCCATTACCAATGCACAAAATAAAAGCTATTGGAAAGATACACTTTTGGATAATGCTATCAATACTAATTCTGAGAGCGATATTATCGCCCGGAAAAAAGACATGAAGCGTGAGTTATTCAAAACTTTAGCCGACCAATGTGGTAAGTTATTTGACGAAAACACATTAACTATTGTATGGGCGCGACGCTTTGCAGGATATAAACGTGCCGATCTGTTGATGTACGATTGGGATAGGTTCATTAAGTTAGTTAGTAACACAGATATGCCGGTACAAATTATTTGGGCAGGCAAACCTTATCCTGAAGATGAGGAAGGGATTGAACTGTTTAACCAGATCATTTATAAAGTAAGCCCTTTTGCAAATTGCGCAGTCCTCACTGGTTATGAGCTCCATTTATCAGCGTTATTAAAAAGGGGAGCAGACGTTTGGCTGAATAATCCAAGAATGTACCATGAAGCTTCGGGCACCAGCGGAATGACTGCTGCGATGAACGGGGCGATCAATTTGTCTATGCCTGACGGCTGGGTACCAGAGTTCGCAAAAAATAATGAGAATTGTTTTATCATCCAACCGGCACCCCGGGACCTGCCTGAACGTGAACTCGATTTCCATGAATGCGATAACATGATGAGCGTCTTGGAAGACAGCATTTTACCAATGTATTATCACGACAAACCACGGTGGATCAGCATCATAAAAAACGCCGCTATAGATATTGTTCCTGAATTTGAATCAGGCCGTATGGCCATTGAATATTACCAAAAGCTTTATAATCACCAGGTACCGGGTGCTATTTCGTGATCAGAAACAGGTTTGAATATGATGCAAATCATAGCTTCAACGCTTTTAATTTTCAAAATTTACAGGTAGTAAAACTTCAAAAACCTGTTAATTATGAAGACGATCCTGGTAATAAACGATGACAGCCATCAAGCTGAACACGCTGCAAAATTTGCATTGAAAATCGCCCATATGATGCAAACAGCCATAATTTTGGCTAACACAGTTCCGGTAAAGAAAATTACCGAACGAGTACTGGTCGGTTTGGATGGCGGATATACCATTGATCAGGAAGATAAAGCAGTAAAATGATTACGACCTAAAAAGTTTCCAACCGCCTATAAGCGAAGTTGACATCTCAGCCTTAAATGCTACCGACCTGGCCCAAATGATTCGCAAAAATGATATTCTGATGGTTGTTAAAGGAATGCCGGATACTTCATACAGTACAGGAAAGCTGAACATACATGCAGTATTAAACAAGGTGCAGTGTCCTTTACTACTTGTACCGGAAACATGGAAAATTAAGAAGATCGAAAGACTGGTTTATATTGCCGACCTTCGGTTTTGTCGTACGCTGATGGTCAAATATCTGGCATCAATCGCCAAAACCTGCAACGCAGCGTTATCAGTAGCGCATTTGTCGGCTAAGGGAATCCCTGATATGGAAGAAAATTACGCGAACAGCGTTTTTAAGGAACAAGTTGTTGATAAGTTAGAATATAAGAACTTATATTTTAACAATATAAAAGAGAAGGACCTAAAGAAAGCATTGGATGTAATAATCCACGGGCTGCACAACGATATACTTGCATTTGTCAATCATCGTTTTCACTTTACAGAAATATTAGGCAGATATTTAACAGATGTTTTGCCCGAAAATATTACTGTTCCACTATTGATTTTCCCTTATTAGTGACGACTGAATAACTGAATGCAAACTCTTGCACATCGTATAATGTTCTATCATAAAAACAAAACAGGTAGCATATGAAAGAGCAAAAGGTAATGGGTGCTATGGTTTTAGAGAAACAGCAAACACTTTTGGTTTACAAAAGAATGCCTGTTCCCATACCGAATGAAAACCAGGTATTAATTAAAATTAAAGCCTGCGGCATTTGCCGTACCGACCTGCATGTTATTGATGCTGAATTAACGCAGCCAAAATTGCCGTTGATACCAGGGCATGAGATCATAGGCTCAGTAGTTGACATCGGCACGGCGGTTACGGGATTTCAAACAGGTGAATTGGTGGGCGTGCCCTGGCTGGGTTATACCTGTGGTAAATGTAAATTCTGCAGGCAGGGAAAAGAAAATTTATGCGATAACGCGCGCTTTACCGGCTATACGATTGATGGTGGTTATGCTGAATACACCGTTGCTGAAGCCCGATTCTGCTTTAAACTCGACAGTAAGTACGATGATCCATCAGCTGCCCCGCTTATGTGCGCCGGTCTTATTGGTTTCAGGTCGTACCATATGCTCGACCGGCAAATTACAAATATTGGGATTTACGGGTTTGGTGCCGCGGCTCATATCATCACTCAAATTGCTGTGGCGCAAGGCAAAAATATTTATGCGTTTACACGCGATGGCGATAAAAAGTCCCAGGATTTTGCGCTTAGAATGGGAGCCTGCTGGGCAGGTGACAGCAGCGGGCCCGCACCTGTGAAGTTAGATGCTGCTATTATCTTTGCATCGGCTGGCGAATTGGTACCTAAAACGTTAAGCGACGTTGATAAAGGTGGAATAGTAATTTGCGGGGGTATTCACATGAGTGGGATACCTGCTTTTTCGTATGATCTGTTATGGGGCGAACGTACAATAAAATCAGTGGCCAATCTTACCCGTCAGGACGGCCTTGACTTTTTTACTGTACTCAAGGATATCCCTGTTAAAACGCAGGTAACGTTTTTTAAGCTTGAACAAGCGAATGAAGCGCTTGATAAATTGCGAAAAGGGGAACTAAAAGGAGCTGCAGTGCTGGTAATGGATTGATATATAGTTAATAGGCAAATGATGTTATCCCGTCGGATCTATTCTTACATGATTAATTTTATGATGCTCAACTTTGATAATTAAACCGCTTTGTCATATACAGCCAAGGCCATAGGCAAACAACCAGTTACACCATTTAAACCATTTACTGTTAGTGTAATTAAAATGGTGTCTTTTATCTCATCCCGCGTTGCGCCTAATTCCTTTGCCATAGCAACATGGTAAAAAACAGCGGTGGTATCTCCTAAGGCCGACTTAATACCGATATAGATCAACTGTTTGGTTTTTGGATCCAGCCCATTTAAATTCTTTAAGGCTTCAATTAAACCGTTAAAGGCCTCGGCAACCATAGGAGCCTCTTTTTCAAAAACGATCATGGGATTTTGCGACTGTTCCATGTTTATTTTTAATAGATTTCTATACTGATTTATTCACTTTCAAAACGCCCGGTAGCTTTAATGATCTGGATCTTATAAATGATAAGATCTATTTTAGTACCCACATCATGCGCGTTTGCTGTAATGCCATGAGAAGGATGACCGGCCGGTGTTTCCACAAAGGGCATTATCCTGTGTATCAAGCCCTGCATTGCCTGTTCCTGTTCTTCTATATCCTTTATTTCTTCGAAACGCCCCTGGGCAATAACGCACTGCCATTTGAATATATTTTCAATCTCATCCACTTCAAAGCAGACACTTGGATTTTGTCTCATCATGTCTATTTTTTTACCAGGGCCCGAATGTGCGTATATTACACCATCTTTATAAGCATAATTTACAGGTACGACATATGTTACACCATGATGGTGGCAGCCCAGACGGCCAATTACCTGCCGCTTTAATAAATCCTCGATTTGTTTTTGTGAAAGTTCGCCCAGCATATTGAATTTGTTTGAATTATAAGTGAATCCTTATGAATATCCGCTTACCAAAGTTCTTTACTCTCAACCATATATTTAATGACCGGAATCATACTAAAGGATGATCATTAGCACAATCGGTTATAGCGGTAGCTGAGTTTGTTGCTACGCAATAAAGCAAGCTTTGTAATTCAAAAAAAGTTCAGCCAGGTCCGCTTGGCGAAAAACAGTTCATTTACTCGGCCTTAGATAGCGTATAGCTCAATTTCAAGGCATTGCTTTTCGTGGCAATGAGGTTGCGTCACTTTGTGAGCGGATAGTTTTTTCGCGCTAATTCATAGGCCCTTGCGATAGTAATTCTTCCAGGCTTTTGTGCCTATATTTTTATAGTAGAAAATACCATAAGCGACACATGACAATTACGACAATCAACATAATGATTGTAACACCTGAATTTTCCCGTTTTTTTGAATGATGCCTGGCTCAAAAAGCAGTTACATCCATTCGGCTGCAAAACGATTAAACTCGTGTCGTAGCTCATTAAACATTTTTTCCTCTGTCAGATAACTGGCGTTTAATTCCGCATGTTCAGTGGCCAATGCCTCGTCTACAAAAGGATCAGTTGTAACCAATTGCAACTCTATACTCCTGGTATTATTCCTAATCAGGCTTTTTAATTCATCAATCGCATCTTTGTGGATGATCAATTGATTTTGGAAGTGTTCAATTTGCTGCCGAACTTCGAGTGAAGTATTATCCTTAGCGATCTCATCCAGGCGTTCCTGTAAAAAACCGATCTCCAACTGATAAAATTCCAGCCCACGCAGGCTTTCGTTATTCAGATAGGCAATATGTTTTACATTTGTTTTTTT
>Ga0310811_10004100_pt1 | contig 18328 bp, 17 predicted proteins | sample YCmetagenome_FD_207642 | JGI IMG/M metagenome (GOLD analysis project Ga0310811, IMG submission 207642) | Soil microbial communities from experimental microcosm in Duke University, North Carolina, United States - YC | ecosystem: Engineered > Artificial ecosystem > Soil microcosm > Unclassified ...
CGCCCTTGAGCGGGATCCACCAGCTCCACCAGCCGTCGCCGATGATGTGGTTGGTCGCGGTATTGCGCGTGCCATGCACGGCGCGCGACCACTCGGGGAATTTCGTGGCCAGCTCGCGGCTGTCCCAGTCCTTCACGCCCTTCCATCGCGACCACGCGGCGGCGGTGGGATGCTCGGTGTTCGACACCCACCAGCCGTTCTTGCGCGCCAGCGTGGCGGCGAGGCCGGAGGCATCCACGATCCAGCGTGCGGAGACGCGACGGACGTGTCCGTCATGCTTGATCTCGAGTGTCTGCCGGCCGCCGTCCTCGAGCTGCACATTCGCCACCGTGGCGGGGCGGATGAGTTCCGCCCCCGCGGCACAGGCGCGGCGCAGGACCTCTTCGTCGAAGGTCGAGCGGTCGAGCTGGTAGGAGGGAATGCGTGAGAGGTAACGGGCGCCGAGCTCGCTCGCTTCGCCGAGGTTTTGCACTTCGTCGTTCTTGAACCAGAAGCGCAGCCCCTGCTTCACGAGGTGTGATTCGTTGAGGTAGTGCGTGAGGTCCAGTACCTTGCGCATGAAGAATGCGCTCACTTCGACCGTGGCCTCACCCACACGGCGGGTCAGTTTTTCGGACTTCTCGACGATGAGCAGGCGCAGGCCGGGGTTGTGCCGGAGCAGTAGCGTCGCCGTGGCCGCGCCGGAGAGCGCCCCGCCGATCACGACGACGTCGTAGCTGTCCTCCTCCGGAGGTGTGGACGGGATTTCCATCTCAGACATGTCTCAGACGGCCGGGGCGAAGGAGCGGTCGAGCTCCTCGCGGCGCCCGCGGAAAAAGGTGAGCAGCGGCCCGGTGAGCATCGTGGTGACGAGCGCCATGATCACGAGCATCGCGAAGATGCGCGCGGAGAGGATGCCCATGTCGTAGCCGATATTCAGCGCGATGAGTTCCATCAGTCCGCGCGTATTCATCAGCGCACCGAGCTGGAGCGAGTCGCGCCAGCCCATGCCCGTGATGCGCGCCGAGATCGCGGTGCCGCCGAGCTTGCCCACCGTGGCGACCGCAATGATGAGCAGGCACAGCGCCCAATCCCATGGCCCATCGAGGAGGCCGATCTGGGTTCGCAGGCCGGTGAAGGCGAAGAAGAGGGGCAGCAGGAGCACGGAGCTGAAATTTTCCACGCGTAGCGCCAGCTTGTGCCGGAAATCATTTACCTCAGGCATGATCGTGCCTGCGAGGAACGCCCCAAAGAGCGCGTGAATACCGATCGCCTCCGTGAAGAGTGACGAGGCCATGACCACGCAGACGACCAGGACCAGCGCGCCGCGAGGCGTCTGCTCTTCCTCCAGCGCCGCCCGGCCCAGGCAGGCGGGGAGGATGCGCCGGACGCCCATGATCATGAGGGCGACGAAGGCGGCGACGAAAAGCAGGCTCAGCGCCGAACCACCCAGGCTGCCGGCATTGACGATTGCGATGACGAAGGCGAGCAGGCTCCAGGCGGTAACGTCGTCCACGGCGGCGCAGGTGATCGCCGTGGCGCCAAGCGAGGTGCGCGAGAGCCCGCGCTCCTGGAGGATGCGGGCGAGCACGGGGAATGCGGTGATGCTCATCGAGATGCCCATGAAGAGGGCAAAAGCCGTGAACGTCGTGCCGGGCGAGGCCAGCCGGGCGTAGAGGAAATAGGCCAGCCCGACGCCGAGCAGGTAGGGGATGACAATGCTGGCGTGGCTCACCACGACGGCGGTCTGGGCCTTGTTCCGCACCTGGCGGATATTCAGCTCCATGCCGACCACGAACATGAAAAGGCACACCCCGACCTGGCTGAGCAGTTTCAGCGCGCCCATCGAGTCCACTGGGAAGATGACGTGGAAGGCGTTGGGCGCCATCCAGCCGAAGAGCGACGGCCCGAGCAGGATACCCATCGCCATCTCGCCCACCACGGCCGGCTGGCCGATGCGGGTGAAAACCACACCCATGACTCGCGCGGCCGCGATGACGACCAGCAGTTGCAGGAAGAGATGGCTCAGGGGCGTATTGAAATTCTGCGCGATGCCGGTGAAAACCGTCCCTGCGGTCGCATGTGGGGCGGCGGAGTGCGCCGTTGCCGCGATCGGAGCAGCACCCTGCGGCACCGGGAGCTGAGCGCCAAGGTGGAGAATCCACAGGATCGAGAAACTCACCACGGTGAGGAGAAGGATATAGAGGATGGATGCGCGCTTCATCTTACAGAGTGATCAGGTCGCGGAACGGGTTCCGGCCTCTCAACGCTCATAACGGATGGACGCGGGTAAGGGGAATCCGATTTCTCCCTGAGCGGAGTTGATCGCCGGGTAATTTTCGAGACAATATCTGCACGATGTCCGCCGTTCTTGATTCTTCCTCATCCGCCGTTTGGGATGCCTTGATCATCGGGGGTGGGCCCGCCGGTTCCACCGCCGCGACAACGCTCGCCCAGGCTGGACGCCGGGTGCTCGTGCTGGAGAAGGAGACCTTCCCCCGCTTCCACGTCGGCGAGTCCCTGCTGCCCTACAATCGCCGCATCTTCGAGGACCTCGGCGTATGGCCGAAGCTCGCGACCGCCGGCTTCATGCGCAAGCGCGGGGCGCAGTTTCTGATGGGGAACGGCTCGCACAAGGTACGGATCGATTTTTCCCAAGGCTCGTTCACTGCGTACCCCGAGGCCATCCAGGTCGAGCGTTCCAAGTTCGATGATCTGCTTCTCCAGCACTCACGCACCTGCGGCGTGGAGGTGCGGGAAGGCTCCCTCGTGTTGGAGCATCGCGTGGGACCTGACGAAGTGACCGTGCGCTATCGCGGGGCGGATGGCGTGGAGAGGGAGGAGCGGGCTCGCTTCCTCATGGACGCGAGCGGCCTCTCCAACTTCACGGCGAATCGGAAGGAAATCCGCCGCTACTATCCGGGGCATAAGAAAGTCGCGATCTTCGGTCACTTCGCGGATGTGGATATGCCGCAGGGGGAGGAATACGGCGACATCCTCATCGTGCGGAGGGAGAACTCGTGGTTCTGGATGATCCCGCTCGAGGAGGGGAAGACCAGCGTCGGCCTCGTGATGGATCGCGCGGATTTCCAGGCGCAGGGGAAGGACTTCGCGGCCATCCATCGGGAGGCAATCGAGTCCACGCCCGAGGTGCGGCAGCGCTTCATCCGAGCTCGCGGCATGAATCCGTTGAGCGTGGTCACCGACTTCTCCTATCGCAACGACAGCCTCGTCGAGCCGCGCATCGTGCGGGTAGGCGACGCTTCGGGTTTCATCGATCCCATTTTCTCCAGCGGAGTGATGCTCGCCATGACGAGCGGCCAGCATGGGGCCCGCACCGTGGTCGAGGCCCTGGAAAAGGGGCAGGCCATCACCCCCGCCATGCACGCGTACGAGCGCGCGACGCGCCGGCGCATCGGCCAGTACTGGGAATTCATCGAGAACTTCTACCGGCGGAGCTTTGCGGAGCTGTTTTTCCAGCCGCACAACAAGCCGCGCATGGTCTGCGCGATCAATGCCGTGCTCGCCGGCTGCACCAGCCTGTCCTTTGGCGCCTGGTGGCGCCTTCGGCTGTTTTTTCTACTCGCGTGGTTGAATAAATTCGTCCCGGTTGCGCGACGAATCGAGGTTTCCTGATTCGGTTCCGCTGCTTCTTTCAAACTGGCCGCGTACGCCGCCTTCCTGGTAGCGGTCGGTCCGCTTGTTTCCTGAGCGTCAGCAGGTAGCATGGCGGGATGTCCGAGGCTGGCAGCCATTCACGAATCCGGCGGCGAGGGCGGAAGCGGGTCGCGATCGTGGCGTTTCCTCCGGTGCGGGAGCTGGATGTCGTGGGGCCGGTCGATGTTTTCGCCACCGCCAATCGGCTCGCAGGAGAGGATCTTTACTCGCCGGTGATTGTCGGTGCGGAAGGCGCCAGGACGATCGTCGGGATGAGCGGGCTATCCCTCGTTGGCGAGACCTCGCTTGGTGCCTTTCGCGAGGCGGTCGATACGCTGCTGATTCCCGGCGGGTGGGGCTGCGAAAATCTCAAGCCGAAGGCGGCAACCGTGATCTCGCTTCGCAAACTGGCCGATCGCAGCCGCCGGGTGGGCTCGGTCTGCACGGGCGCCTTCCTGCTTGCCCGCACAGGTTTGCTGAATGGTCGGCGGGCGACGACGCATTGGTCCTTTTCGGCGCAGCTCGCCGCAGCCTTTCCCGAGGTCGAGGTGGATGCGGCGCCGATCTGGATTCGCGATGGCAAATACTACACCTCCGCCGGAGTGACGGCGGGGATCGATCTCTCGCTTGCGCTGGTGGAGGAGGATCATGGCGCTGCGCTGGCCCTGCAGGTCGCTCGGAATCTCGTGGTCTTCCTGCGCCGGCCAGGCAGTCAGGCGCAGTTCAGCGTCTCGCTCAATTTGCAGGCGGGAGACAGGAATCCCTTTCACGAGCTTTTGGTCTGGATTGCCGATCATGTCGGTGACGATCTCTCGGTTCCGCGGCTGGCGGAACGGGCGGCGATGAGTCCACGCAACTTTCATCGCGTCTTTGTTGCCACCACGGGGAAATCGCCCGCTCGTTTTGTGGAAGAGGCGCGGGTGGAGGCGTCGTGCCGCCTGCTGGAGACCTCGGATCTATCGCTCGACGCGATTGCGGAACGTTCGGGCTTCGGCGATGCAGACGTCATGCGCCGTTCGTTCCTCCGGCATCTCGACTCCTCCCCGGCCCGATACCGCCGCCATTTCCAGACTTCGAAGCTGACGTAGGTAGGGGGAGGTTGCGCAACTTTGCGTCACGACCGCAGGTTAATTCTCTCTGCTGGACTCCAATTTTCGCCGATACGGTGATTCTATTTTCTTTGACCGTTGCGTTGTGAGCAGACTCGCTCATGGCCCGTCGAGATTGGACTCGCTCCGAGTTGCTTCAAGTTTTGGAATTTTATTTCCGGACACCGTTTGGGCGGCTTCATCGGACAAATTCCGAAGTTGTTCATCTGGCCCAGAGAATCGGCCGGACGCCAAGTGCAGTGGCACTGAAGGCCGTGAATTTCGCCAGTTGTGACGAGCAACTGAGGGCTCGTGGTATTCGAGGAATGAGCAATGCCAGCGCTGCGGATCGTGCGCTGTTTGCACAGTTTTTAGCAGCACCCGAGCGTTGTTTGACTGAGCTGGCGAAGATTGCCCCGAGAGATTTTCCGTCTGTAAGTTCGAAGGAGCCGGAAATTGCCGACGATTTCCCGAAGGGCATCAACGTGAAAGTGACAGCATCTAGTCGTAGGGGACATTCTTTCTTCCGCCGGAGTGTCTATACGAATTTTGAAGGTCGATGTGCAATGACTGGCTTGAAGGTGCCAAGCCTGCTTGCGGCGAGTCATATTGTACCATGGAATCGCGGAGAGAACCTGAGATGTGACCCTCGAAATGGCCTGCTGCTTTCCGCGCTTCACGACCGAGCATTTGACCGTGGGCTGCTGACAATCGATCCGGATTTACGCATCATAGCGAGCCGCGCTTTGTCCCAGTTTGGGAAAGATGAATTTTGTTTGGTGAGTTTGCTATCGCTCGATGGAGTTCCGCTAAGACTGCCTCGGCATCCCAAGTTTCTCCCTTCTCAAGAAGCTCTCGCATATCACCGCTCAGAGATTTTCATCAAATAGACGAGCGAACTTTTCACGCCCGGAAATATCTCACGAGTTCTCGCCCGATCCATTCTCCGACCGGGACAGATACCCCATTGCCGATCATGCGATAGGCGTCGCGGTCATTCCCGGCAAAGTCAAAGGTGTCGGGTACGCCTTGGAGCCGCGCATATTCCCGTACGCTGTAGGGGCGGACTCCACGTGGGAATCGACGGTCTACGACGAGTCGAGTCGAGAGATCTTTGGCATAATGCGCGACACAGGTGGGCGCCATATCTCCGCGGGCGGGATCACTCACGATAGGTCTGTCGCGATAGGCGCCATCGATTCGTTTCGTAACATAGTCAGGAATCTCGACCCGTGGATTGCTCTCGAGAATTTCGGCCAGACTCACGCGTTGGGATGCTGTGGGTTCGCGCCAGATGAAGTTGCGACGAGAGCCTATGATGATTAGCCGATCCCGACGTTGCGGAAGCCATGTTTGGGTGGAAATGGGGCAGAACACATTCACGAAATAGTCGGGGAGTGCCGTCATAGCTTCCATCACAACCGGGAAGCGGCGCATTCCGGGAACATTTTCGACGATGTAAGCCTCGGGTTGGCGAATGGCAATATGCCGGAAGAAATGGAGGAAGAGGTCTTCCCCGGTTCGCGTGCCATGAATGTCAGCGATTGGTGAATATTTTGTACAAGGGTATGTAGCGACCATCACGTCGCAGGGTTTTTCGGCTGCGACCAATTTTTGGCGGATATCGCCTTCGATGGTTTCGTGAGAGAAGTTACGCCGTTGGGTGGCGCAACAGATTGGGTCGATCTCGAAACTCTGTTGAATCTCGACGCCGCCGAGACGGAGCCCGATGTCCATGAGCCCAGCTCCGGAGAAGTAGCTGTTTGCGACGGGGATATACGATTGAGGAATCTTCGCCATGAGGCGGAGAGTGCTCCTTCATGGACGATAAGTCTTTAGACGATGAGTCAAGTGGACGTGCCGCCGCAGCTTTTTCGCGGAGATTCGTTCTGTGGTAGAATCTGGTGTGTCTACCGCCTGCACCTGACCGGACCGACCCGGTCCTACGAGTAGGTGCCGAGAACCTGGTGGACGCCTTCGATGGCCATGCCGCCTTCGCCGACGGCGGCGCCGCAGCGTTTCACGGATCCAGAGCGGACGTCGCCGGCAGCGAACACCCCGGGACGGCTTGTTTCCAGAGAGGTGGGGGTGCGATGGTAGCCTTTCCAGGCGGGGGCATCCGCCACGGCGACGCCGGTTTTTACGAAGCCCTTTTCGTCGCACAGGACCTCCGGTGGCAGCCAGCCCGTGCAGGGCTTGGCACCGATCATGGAGAAGACGGCGGGCGTCTGCTCGACGCGACGCTCGCCGGTCTGCGTGTTCTCGAACTCCACGGCTTTCAGACGGGTGTCACCGGTCATCTTGCGGATCTCGGTGTGACAGAGGATTTCGATGTTGTCCTTGGTCTCGACCCGGCGGGAGAGGTAGCTGGACATGCTCTTCGACAAATCGTCGCCGCGGATGACGAGGATGACTTTTTTGGCGATTTCGGAAAGGAACATGGCGGCCTGCCCGGCGGAGTTTCCCCCGCCGGCGACGACGACCGTGACGTCGCGACAGAGCTGGGCCTCCATGGCGGTGGCGGCATAAAAAACGCCCATGCCTTCGAAGGCTTCGCGGCCTTCGGCATCGATGCGGTTGTAGTTTGCCCCGGTCGAGATGATCACGCATTTCGCACGCAGGGTGGCCATGCAGCCATCGATCTGGAGGGTGGCGCCGTGGGTGCCTTCGGTGAAGGAGAGGGAGAGCGCCGGCGAGGGAGTGGAGAAGTGAGCGCCGAAGCGGAACGCCTGAAGCTGAGCCCGGCTCGTGAGGTCACCTCCGCTGATGCCGGTGGGGAAGCCAAAGAAATTCTCGATGAGTGAGGAGGACCCGGCCTGGCCGCCCGGGGCGTAGCTCTCGAGGACGACGGTCTTCAGGCCTTCGGAGGCGGCGTAGACTGCGGCGGCGAGTCCGGCGGGGCCGGCACCGACAATGGCGAGATCGCAGAGAATCTCGTCCTTGCCCTCCTCGGCGAGCGGACGGAGCAGCCCGGCGACCTGGGCAACCTCACGGATGGAGGGGCGTCGCACGGTGGAGCCGTTGCTGGCGATGAGGAGTGGCAGGTCGGCGTGGGTGAGCCGGAGACGGTCGCACATTTCACGACCTTCCTCGCTGTCGGAGACGATGAGCCGATGGGGAAAGTGATTCTTGTCGAGGAAGTCGTGAATCCGGTGGGCCTCACGACACCCGCTATACGCGACGATGCGCAGACCCATGAAATCGCGGTCCCTCCGCAGGCGCTCGCGGCGCATGATGAAGGCCTGTACGAGGGGCTCTCCGACCCCGGGCAACTCCGCCAGAGCGCGGCGCAGACCGGCCGCGGGGATTTGCAAAATCTCGGTCTCTTCGGCGAGGCCCCGGGCGCTCGCGATGGCGGAGGTGCCATTGAGCATCGCGACGTCTCCGACGAAATCGCGCGGGCCAGGTGTGGCCAGGATGAGCTCGTCACCGTCGCGGGGCTCAAAGACCTCGAGCTCGCCGGTCAGCACGACCGTCATGGAGAGATCGCGCTGGCCGGCACGGAAAAGCATCTCTCCCCGGCGAACGGTGCGGCGCTGGCCGAGAGGCTCGAGCAGGGCGAGCTGGTGGTCGTCGATTTTCGGGAAGGCGATGCTTTGCGTGTCCCGATAGAATTGCTCGTCCTTCTCTTCCTGGGTCATGGCGGAGAATTCTACCCGACGGACCGGCGGCTGTCTCCCGGTTTTCAACCGATGGCAGGGATTCCTGGTGCGCCGGGGCAGCGGACGGAGGCTGGCCCGGCGGGACGGCTTTAAGGCGACGACCGGCGGCGAATCGTCAAGCTGGCGGTCGGCGAAACGGCGCCGGAGGCATCAAAGGCCCGGACGCGGATTTTGTTTTGACCGGGTTTGAGGTGGGCGACGAATTTCCAGGCATTCGTGCCCCGGGCCTGACGGTAAGGCGCTTTGCCGACTTTGACCTCGACTCGGAGCAGCGTGCCGCCGATGTCGGTGGCCGTGCCTTTGATCGTCCACAACGGCGTGCGGGTGTGGATGGATTTCTTTCCGGAAATCGCGATCGCGAATGTGGGAGGGGCCTCTGGTACGGGAGAAGGCGCGGCATCAAACTGCCAGAGGATTGCTTCGGTGCGAGAGGTGGTGGAGTTGAAGGCTGAGCCTGCCACCAGGATGCCGGTGTTGTTCGCCCGAATCGCGAGCGCTTGCGAGCTCGTGTAGTTTGCGGTCAGCAGGAGGTGCAGATCGATGAAACTGGCTGCTGTCCCCGCCCAGATGCCCGCATGATATTGCCCGCCGTAGAGCGCGTAGCCTACCTGTCGCGTGCCCGAGGTGTCGGTCAGGACGGAGGCAGTGGTGCCGGAGGGATTGAGATCCACGAAACTGGTGGCGGCCCCGGTCCAGATACCAGCGTGAAAGGATGCGCCGACGCCGCAGTAACCTGCCTGCTGGGTGCCGGTGGTGGCATTGATGCGTGAGGATGGCGCACCGGGCGGGTTCAGATCGATGAAGCTCGTGGCCGTGCCTTTCCAGATGGCCGCATGTTCCGAGCTGCCGACGAGTACCTCCCCGGCTTGCTGGGTACCTGCGGCGGCAAAAATCGTGGAGGAGCTACTGCCAGAGGGATTGAGGTCGACAAAGCTGGTCGACGAGCCGCTCCAAAGGGCGGCGTGGGGATTGGCGGCGAAGTTCACGTAGCCCGCTTGTCGAGTACCGGTCGTGGCGTAGGCGATGCCGCTGGTATGACCGGCCGGGGTAAGATCGACAAAACTGTCCGAAGTATCCGTCCAAAGGGCGGCACGGCTGCTGCCGCCAAAGCTGGCGTAGCCGACCTGCTGGGTGCCAGTGGTCGCATACACCTCGGAGTTGTCGGCGAATACGGGATTAAGATCGGTCACGCTGCTCTGGGAGCCCGCCCAGATCGCGGCATGCTGGCTGCCGCCGCTGGTCAGGTAGCCCGCCTGTTGTGCTCCACCGATGGCCGTGACGGCAGAGTTCGTGGAGCCCGCAGGAGTGAGGTGAACGATGGTCCAGGTCTGTGCATGGAGGGTGGTGACGAAGAGAGCGAGTGCTGTGGCCGGAATGGAAGATTTCATGGGCGGGTGATCGTGATCTTTGCGGTCGCGTACCTGGCTGCTCCGCGTGTGGCCTCGATCAACTCGAACATTGCGAGGGCAAGGGTGGATGTTTTCATCGGGCGGCGAGGAAATATGGAAAGGGCATGGCGCAGTATCCGCCTCTCATGTGGGCTCCCGAATGTGCCGCGCGGCCCATTTTTTGGAGAATTCGCCACATTCGCCCGGCGGCTCCTTGCGGCGCCCCCGTTTCAGGGATAGGAAAAAGCCAGGACGGGTATGGACCTATGGCCAGCGCAAGACTCAGCTCGAAAGACGTGGATCGCTACAATGCGGTCGTCCAGGCCTTCTATCGTCGGGTCCACCGGCGCGGTGTTGTCCATGCGGCCGGTGCGGCGATCGCGGCGCTGATCCCCGGTGAGGTCATCGCCGTCAGTGTGACCCGCCGCGGCGTGATGGGAGAGTTTTCCTTTACGCCAGGAGAGTCCGTGGGGGAGATGCGTGATGTGAGCGGTATGACGGCTCGCGATCATCCGACGATGGGGCGCCGATTCCGCCAGCCGCGCTCCATTTCGGACGTGTTGTCCGTCCAACGATGGCAGCGCACCGAGCTGTCCGATACGATGCGCAGTTGGTATTCCGCAGACGACGACCTTGGGCTCGATACTCGCTGGGAGGCGGGGACGGTATTCAACTGCTGCGTGATCCGCCGCTGGGCACGCACCAAGGATCGCGACCGCGCAATGCTGGCGATGCTCCGTCCGCACTTCACTGCCGCACATGCCCTGACGAATGCCTATTCGGAAATCGAAAGGTTGCAGGGCGAGGACTGGATGCGCGTTCTGGGAGGGGGGATCATCTCACTGGACGACGAGGGCAAAGTGCTGGGCTGGTCAGATGCGACACGCCGTCTCGTCGCGAACAGTTTCGCACTGTCCAGTGGCCCGCTGCGGGAACTTCCCGAGGAGTTGAGCCACTGGGTCATCCGGCAGCGCTCGAGCGGCCTGGTCTCGTCCAGCGCGCTGGCGATCTGTACGCCGCTGGTGAAACGGTGTGGTGGGCAGCAGGTGGAATTTTACTTTCTGCATGACGGCGCCCTTCGGCGCGATTTCATCGTGGTGCGACCTGGTCGAGGGATCGAGAGAGCCAACGCCGCCCCAGCAGGGCTGACCCAGCGCGAACGCGAGATTGTCGCCGGGGCGGCAAGAGGCCTGAGAAATATGGAGATCGCGGGCGAGCTGGGTATCGCCTCCTCGACCGTGAAGCGTCATCTGGAGAATATCTACGCGAAGCTGGGCGTACGGGACCGGATCGAGTTGATCACGCGATATCGAGACGCTTGAAGCCGATTCACGAATCTTGAGTTTCTTCGTTCGTGAAGGAAGGTCTGGCGAGACGGCGGGCGTGGGCGGCAAAGTCCGCCGGCCAGACGCGCACGAGAGCCTCGAAGGTCTCGCGATCACCGCGATAGAGGGCGCGCGTGGCTTCCTCGAAGCCGGGTTCGTCTCCCGCCATGTGCGACATGAAGCGGTAGCAGGACTCACGGGCGCGCCGGATACGATCGGTGCCCTGGAGATCCCGGCTCGCGGCCTCGACCAGTTTACGAAGGGCGATGGAGGCCCCGCCGGGCTGGGCGCTGAGCCATTCCCAATGCCGGGGTAGAAGCGTGACTTCACGCGGAATGACGCCGAGTTTCGGACGTCCCGGCCCGCGTCGCTCGGGGGATTCGGGTGGCACGATCCCTTTCACGGGCAAAGTGGCGAGGATCGATTCCAACGGACCGCGGAAATCAATCTCGACCGGGCGGCTGGTGGCGTCGTCCAGGACGACGACCGGTTCGTTCATCTCGTCGAAAGCTCGCTTCGTTTCCCGCACGACGGCCGGTAGATCGCCAGTAACAAGGGAGCGGGACCCTTGAAAAGAGGTAAAGGTAGATTCCATTCGGCGAAAATTACCCGGATAAAATCCAAAATCAACAATTTATCCGGGTAATATCCCCTCTTGGCTCCGTTGTGCTCCTCAAATTTGTACTCTTCGCGCCCTTGGCGCGTTCTTAGCGGTTAAATCCAAGATCAGTAGGGATTGTCCGCCTCCGTCTTCTTCGTGACGGTGGTGAGGCCGACGACGGGCGTGTGAACGACCGTGTCGCCGTTCGGCCGGGACTCGGGCGTGCTTTTTGGGAAACCGTCTTCGTTCGCGCAGGAGCAAAGAGCGATGGCCCCTGCAGCCAGGCAAAGGACCATCGGGATTTTCATAAACGAGTGCGGTTAATAGACGGTGGCTCCCGAGCTCACCGTTGTGGTGCTGCTCACGGCGGGGTGAACACTTGTTTCTTCCGTCGTGGTTGTGGTCGTGCGGGCCGGCGCGGTTTCGTGCACGGTTGTACATGCTGAAAGAGCGAAGGCACCGGCGGCGAGAGCAAGCACGAGGAGGTCTTTGGTTTTCATGGGAGGGTGTTAGGCGCTGGGCGGTTATTGCTGGGTTGTGGTGGTAGTTGTCGTGGTTTTCTTCTCTTCGACGATGGGGGCAACCGGAGCGGCTGTCGTCGTTGCACGGCTGACGACCACACGGGAGGCCACCATTTCGTCACCGGTCTTCGTGTAGTATACGGTGACTGGCAGGCCGGATTTCACGACGTCCAAGGAGACGGGTGCACCGGTGTCGTCGACGTAGGTCGTGGTTTTGGTCGCGCTGTAGTGGAGCGGAGCCGGTGCGGAACTGGACTGGATCGTGATGGCGTCCGGGCCAAAGTCACTGATGGTGCCGGCGGAGTTCAGCGACTCGACGGTGGTGGTCGTCTGCGCGATGGCTGGAGTGGCCAGCATGAGTGCGGCGGCCAGGGCGGCAGCGGAGGTGAGGATGGATTTTTTCATAGGTGTCCGTGCGCCGAGGGGTTGTTTTCCGGGCGCAGGGAAAGATCGCGGCCCGGGATCGGTGCGGACGTGTGATCCCTTCCCTCCCTCTGATGAATGGGCTTGCCGTGCCCTCGGAGGCGCCGGCGAATCAGGGCTCGGGCAACTCGTAGATCGTCTCGATCGCACCCGCACCAACCCGCCGGTGGGAACACTCCGGGCCAATTTTCTCCAGGAGGTGGAGGGCGGCGACGTTGTCCTCGAGGGAAAAGGCCAGCCATCGGCGAACGCCGGTCTGCCACGCGAGGCGGGCGAGGTGGCGAAGCAAAGCCGTCCCACCTCCCAGCCCCTGGTACTCGTCCACAACAACGATCGCGACCTCGGCAAGCTCGGGATCCTCCGGGGTGCGGATGCTGCGGGCCACGCCGACCTGATCGATCTCGCGGCCCGTGTGGTCGAGGATCGCGAGAATCAAAGCGAGATGATCCACAAAATCGCAATGGGTAAGGTAGTGGAGTTCGGCGGACGAGAAGCGCTTGCGATATTGCAGGAAGCGATAGGCGTGACCGGCTGGCGATAGGCGACCCAGCCCGCGCGTGAGCGCCTCGCCATCGGCGGCGGTGATCGGCCGCGTGAGAGCGATCGTGCCGTTGGCGAGGTGCAGTTGTTGGTTCATCAATCCGGATCGGTTGCCGTGCCCCGCTCGCGCAAAGTGCGCTCGAGCAGCGTGACGTTGATGGGCTTGGTGAGATAATCGTTCATCCCGGCGGCCAGGCAACGTTCCGCGTCGCCCGCCATGGCGAGCGCCGTGAGCGCGATGATGCGGGCCGGGCGATGCTCGGGATGTTTTTGTTCCCAGGTGCGAATGCAGCGGGTGGTCTCGAGGCCATCCATGCCCGGCATCTGCACATCCATCAGGATTACGTCGAAGCGCTGGGCCTCGAAGAGTTCCAGTGCCGCCGTCCCGCTCTCCGCAAGCTGGGGCATGATCTGCCAGCGGCGCAGGATGGAGGAGAGAAGGCGGCGATTCGAGGGATTGTCCTCCACGATCAGTACGCGCAGGACGCTGAGATCCGCGACCTCCTCCGTGTTCCCCGGGGCATTGCCCGAAGCGGTTTTTCCGCCATCGCCCGGGTGGAGCGGGAGGATGGCCGTGAAGATCGAGCCTTCTCCATGCCGGCTCTCCACCTCGACCGAGCCGCCCATGAGCTGACTGAGGCGTCGGGTGATGACGAGTCCGAGTCCGGTGCCTCCGAATCGCCGGGCGATGGTGGCATCGACCTGACTGAACGGCTGGAACAGGGCCTCGAGCTGCTCGGGTGAAATGCCAATACCCGTATCCTCTACGGCGAGGATGATGGTGCCGCGGCCCGCGCGGGCGCTCAAGGTTACCGATCCTCGGGACGTGAATTTCACGGCGTTCGACAGCAGGTTGACGAGGATTTGCTCGAGCCTGGTGGGGTCGGCGTACATCGCCAGGGGCAGGTCGGGATCGATCTCGAGCCGGAGCGCGATGCCTTTCTCCGCCGCCTGGGGATCGAACATGCGCAAGCTGCGATCGAGCAACGGGCGGAGGGGGAAGGACAGCGGTGAAAGGACGAGCTGTCCGGCCTCGATGCGGGAGAGATCGAGGATGTCGTTGATCACGACGAGGAGGATGCGGCCGCTCGTGAGGATGGAGTCCACGTACGCGGATTGGACCCGATCGAGGGGCTGCTCGTGCAGCAACTGGGCATAGCCGAGGACGCTGTTCATCGGCGTGCGAATCTCGTGACTCATCGCGGCCAGGAATTCGGACTTTGCACGGTTCGCCGCCAGCACCTGGGCCTCCATGACCTTGCGATCGGTGACGTCGCGGGCGAGCCCGGCGGTGCCCACCGTGAGGCCCGTGTCGTCCACCACCGGGCTCTTGAAGACTTCGTACCAGACCGTGCCATCCGGATATTCCACCACCTGCTCCTCGTGAATCCTCTCCCCGATCTGCGCGAGAAGGCGATCCTCGCGATCGTAGAGACTGGCGCGGTCGGGCGGATAAATGTCCGCCGTGCGGAGGCCAATGATTTCCTCCTGCGAGCGGCCATTGGCGCGGGCGAACTCGCGATTCACCGCGAGATACCGCCCATCGAGGTCTTTCAGCCAGGCCTGGAAGGGGATGTTCTCGAGGATGGCCCGCAGGTGTGACTCGGTGCGCCGCAGATCCGCCGCCTGCCGGGCGACCTGTGCTTCCTTGGCGAAGGTCGAGCGCCGCGCCGCGTAGCCGAACCAGGCGCCGAGCATCGCGACGATGATCGCGAGCGTGCCGTTCGACATGCTGGAGAAAACATCGTCCGTCGAGCGCACGCCCTCTACTCCCTGCAGCGCCTGGATGACGGAAAAGACGAGGTAGTAGACCCCCAGGAGCGAGAGGAAATAGCGCGGAGGCAGGAGAATGAGAACGGACGGAGTGACCGCACCGAGTGCGAAGGTCATGGTCTCTCCGTAGATCCGCAACGCGGTAAAATAATAGCCCATCATCAGCGTGAGCCAGAACGCGAAGTAAGCCGGGGACAGCATCCAGCGGATCCTTCCGGAAAAATAGCCGCGTCGGGCCGCGATGAAAGCGGCCAGAAAGACGACTGATCCGCCAATATCGAAGACCTGCCACGGCAGCGCTCCCCAGTCGTGCAGCCCCACGAAATTGTAGGCCAGAAAGGCGATCGATAGCGTGGTGCTTGTAAGGAGCAGCCAGGTCATTCGCACGAGATTCGTAGCCGCCAGCTCCGCCAGGAAGTGATCTTCCCCGGCGGGATCGGTGGGCGAAGCGGGAGCGTTTTTCATCGTCGGGTGCGGCGCGCGGCCGGGATTTTATCATGTCGCGGGCCTGGTCGCGCCATGGAAAACCGGACATTCGTTGCCGCATTGTCGGGCTGAATCTCATTGTGGCAACTCGCGGCGAGTTCCAAAAGAGACGCGATGGATTTGCCCACGCCGGAGGGTTGGGATAGGTGTGTGGCTGGATGCAAAAATTGATCTGTCGACTGGCGCTCATGGGCGTGGGAATTTTGTTCGGTGCGGGATGCGCCACGGTGGAGCACAAGCCGGTGCCGGCCGGGCCCTCTGAGAGGGACAAGGTGGTGCAATTGCAGATCTTCCTCGATGCTCACAACTTCGGACCGGGCGTCGTAGACGGTCGGGGTGGGGAGTTCACGTCGAAAGCGCAGCATGTCTACGAGCAGGTGATGGGGCATTCTCCGGATGCCGGCGCCGTGGCGCCGTACACGACCTATACGGTGACGGCGGACGATCTCGGCCGCATCGGCACTCTCGCCGAGAAGCCGGAAGAAATGGCGAAGCAAAAGCGGCTGCCTTACACCAGTCTGGTCGAGCTGATCGCGGAACGGGCCCATACGACACAGGCGTTCGTCCGGGAGCTGAATCCCGGGGTGAATGTGGATGCACTCACTGCTGGTGCGGTGGTGAAGGTTCCCAATGTGGCGCGGCCATTGCGCGTGGCGAATTTCCCTTCGGCCTATCCGCCGTCGACTGCGGCCGCCTCCACCCGGCAGGTGGTGGTGGATCTGAATACGCGGCTGTTGCGGGTGATCGACCGGGACAAGCTGATCGCTGTGTTTCCGATCACGCCTGGCTCGGCGGAGCATCCCGCGCCGGTCGGGCAATGGAAGATCGTCGGCCTGGTACCGTGGCCGTGGTTTCGCTGGGACGAGGGCGTCTTGAATCACGGAAAGCGGACCGAGGTCTTTTACAACCTGCCTCCGGGCGTCAATGGGCCGGTGGGAATTCTATGGGCGGGGACGAACCGTCCGGGTGTGGGCATCCATGGAACTCCATCGCCGGAAACGATCGGCCGCTCGGGAAGCCACGGCTGCATCCGGCTCTCGAACTGGGATGCGGCCACCTTTTACACCCTCGTTCCCAAAGGCACACCGCTGACGATCCGATAGCCTCCCGCCGAGCCCTACAACAAGGACGCGAGCATGTTGATGCTGAGGGCAAGGATGAAGGTATTGAAGAGGAACGATAGTACGCCGTGCAGCAGGGCAAGGCGCCGCATCTCGGTCGTGGTGATGCCGACGTCGGAAGTCTGCGCCGTGGCGCCGATGACGAACGCGAAGTAGGCGAAATCGAGGTAATCGGGCGATTTGCAGCCCGGGATATCGAGCCCGATGCGGCTGGGGCGGGCGGACTTTCCCCGGAAGAAGACATGGGCGTAGTGCAGCGTGAAAAGCGTGTGCACGAGCGTCCAGGAGGCCAGCACCGTAAAGAGCGTCTGCCCGAGTTGGAGATTGCGATGGGCGGAGTCGCTCTCCTTTTGCGCATGAAGGGTAAGAACAACGGCCATTACGCTGATGCAGACACCGATGAGGACGAATCCGAAAATCATCGTGCGCCCGGAGTCCTGCAGTTGCGCGTCTTTATGAGCTTTCGCGGGGTCGGCTGTGAAAATGGACGCCCACGCGAGGGCGAGCAGGACCACGGCATACATGTCCCATGCGTCGATGAAGCGGGTGAGGAAGCTATCGCCATGCAGGCAGAAGGCCGCGGCGGCGGCGAGCGGCAGGGCAATCCACTGTCGATGCTGCGCGTCGAGCCGGCCGATGGTGGAAAGCAGGGAGGATTTCATGCGTCCTGTCCCGCGAAGATGCGGCATTTGAAGCTTTAGGGAAGCGCTTTGTGCGAACATTCACGGAAGAGAGGTCCGCCCGGGCGGGGGATGGGATTTCACGGAGAATTCATTCACCGTTCAGACGCTCTTCACGACCGTGGGGCACGATGGATCTCATGATTCCACATCGCCGTCAGGTTTTGTCGTCCGATCTCTGGGTTACGTATTTCGAGCGGAATGCTCGTGCCGCGACTTCCGAGGATTTCAAGCCGCCCGCAACCAGAGATTTGCCGCCGGAGGTGCGACGGGTCCTCGCAGCGTCCCTGCGGGCCTGGCAATTGGGCGAGACATCCGATGGGCGACATCTTCGCGCTGCGGCCCGGCAGTATGCGATCGCGCAGAACGATCCGCGATTCCTCGAGGCCGTGGATCTCTTTATCAAGGAGGAGCAGAGGCATGGCGCGGCTCTCGGCGACTGGCTTGATCGCGTGGGCATCGCCCGGAAGGCCTGGGACCCGGGTGACAGCCTGTTTCGAGCCTGCCGCTATGCGATTCCGAACTACGTCATCTGGGCATCTGTGGTCGTCATGGTCGAGGCTATGGCGGAGATCTATTACGCGTCCGTGCGTCGCATCGTGCCCTGCGTGAGGCTGCAGTCGGAGTGCGATCGCATCCTTCGCGACGAGGTGCGGCATATTCAATTTCAGTGTGAACATATCGCGACGGTGCGGCGGCGTGTGCCGAAGATCTTGCGAATGGGAATCAGGGTCATCGAACTCGGTTTCTACACGGTGGTCTGCGCCGCGGTGTATCTGGCCCACGGCCGCGTGATGAACTACGCCGGCCTCACGCTTGGGAAATTCATCACTGCCGCGGCGGGGAAGTTCCGGCACCTGCAACGAGCGATGAATCCGGACGGGTACATTTTCCCCGGTGAAAGGGCGGTGCCGGTATGGGCGGATGAGCGGACCGCCGTTCATTGAAAGGCGTCTTGATAGAATCTGACGTCGTCGAATGCCTCGTCGCTACGTCGCTTGACGATTGATTCGCAGCAGCCGCTCGACGATGAGTGGAGCTATGCGAATCTTCGTGGATTTACCGGTCGATGGGGCGGCTAGGA
>Ga0310811_10004101_pt1 | contig 18326 bp, 16 predicted proteins | sample YCmetagenome_FD_207642 | JGI IMG/M metagenome (GOLD analysis project Ga0310811, IMG submission 207642) | Soil microbial communities from experimental microcosm in Duke University, North Carolina, United States - YC | ecosystem: Engineered > Artificial ecosystem > Soil microcosm > Unclassified ...
CCGTGCATGTGCCGCCAGCTCTTCGGCGTGCCGCGGTCGGTCATCAGGAAGGTGACCTGGTGCGCCGACTCCGGCGAAAGCGTCCAGAAGTCCCACTGCATGTTGTTGTCGCGCAGGTGGGTGTCCGCGCGGCGCTTCTGGCTGTGGATGAAGTCGGAGAACTTCGAGGGGTCGCGGATGAAGAAGATCGGCGTGTTGTTGCCGACGATGTCGTAGTTGCCCTCTTCGGTGTAGAACTTGATCGCGAATCCGCGCGGGTCACGGGCGGTGTCCGCACTGCCGAGCTCGCCCGCCACCGTGGAGAAGCGCAGGAAGAGGTCGGTCTCCTTGCCCTTCTGGAAGAGGTCGGCCTTGGTGAATTGGCTGACGTCCTCGGTGATCTGCAGGATGCCGTGGGCGCCGCCGCCCTTGGCGTGCACGACCCGCTCGGGCACGCGCTCGCGGTTGAACTGGGCCATCTTCTGAATGACGTAGTGGTCCTGCATCAGCAGGGGCCCGTTGGGGCCGACGGACAGCGAGAACTCGTCGCTGGGAGCGGGGATCCCTGCGTCTGTGGTGGTTATCGGCCTGTCGGTCATGGGGTTCCCTCCGAGATGTGCTTTCAAAAGATGCGGATCCAGACGCGAGCGGCCCTTGATCAAGGGCCCGCGACTTCGGCGGTGACGCTGCGGCAGCCGGGACAGATCCCCCAGTAGATGACGTCCGCCTCGTCGACCAGGAAGCCGGCGTTGGACACGGGTTCCAGGCAAGGGGCGTGCCCGACGGCACAGTCGACGTCTGTGACCCTTCCGCACTCGCGGCAGACGAGGTGGTGGTGGTTGTCGCCCACCCTGGCCTCGTAGCGAGTGGGGCTTCCCGCGGGCTCGATGCGGCGGAGCAGTCCGCCGCGCTGGAGCGCGTTCAGCGAGTCGTAGACGGCTTGCAGGGAGACCTGGCCGACGCGATCGCAGACACCCCGGTGGATGGTTTCCACGTCGAGATGGTCACCGCTTCTCACGGTCTGCAAGATGGCCAGCCGGGCGGCGGTCACCCGCAGTCCCGCTTGGCGAAGTCGGACGGCATCTCCCACATGAACCACGCTAGCATCAAACCTGAATGACTCAAGTAAAGGAACTCTCCCAGTTTTCTGTGACAAATCCCTTCGAGTCGCCCGCGCCGACCTGGGATGGCATGCTCGCAGACGTGAGACCCCGAGCCCTCCTCCCCGCTCTCGTCCTGTTCCTCGCCGGCTGTTCGGCCGCGCAAGGTCAGCCTGCGCCCAGTCCGGTGGAGCAGGAGGCGACCGTGACCCCCTCCAAGCCGCCTCCCGCCAAGCCGGCGCGCCGGCCGTTCACGATCTCCTTCGCCGGAGACGTCCATTTCGAGGGCGTGCTCCGCGGCCGCCTCGACAGCAACCCGAGTACGGCCCTCGGCCCGATCGCGAGCGTGCTGCGCAAGGCCGACCTCACCGCTCTCAACCTGGAGACGGCCATCACCACCGGTGGGACGCCCGCCCCGGGCAAGCAGTACACCTTCCGGGCGCCGGCCACGGCCTTCACGGCGCTGAAGGCGGCCGGGGTCGACGTGGTCACGATGGCCAACAACCACGGCATGGACTACATGGAGAGCGGCCTGCGGGACACTCTCGGCGCGATCAAGCAGAGCAAGTTCCCCGTGGTCGGCATCGGCAAGGACGAGGCGGCGGCCTACCGCCCGTACCGGGTCACGGTCAAGGGAAACCGGGTGTCCCTGATCGGCGCGACGCAGGTCCTCGACGACGAGTTCGTCCAGGCGTGGACGGCCACCGCGGCCAAGGGCGGCCTCGCCTCGGCGAAGAACGAACCGCGCCTGATCCAGGCCGTACGGCAGGCCCGGAAGAACTCCGACACGGTGATCGTTTTCCTGCACTGGGGCACAGAACTGGCCGCCTGTCCCACATCCGTCCAGCGGTCCCTGGCGGACGCGCTCGAGGCGGCGGGCGCCGACGTCATCGTCGGCAGCCACGCGCACGTCCTGCTCGGCGGCGGCTATCACGACGGCGCCTATGTGCATTACGGCCTGGGCAATTTCGCGTTCTACAACTCCGGTCCCGAGACCGGCAGGACGGGCGTGCTGACGTTGACGATCAATGGCAGAAAGGTCCTCAAGGACCAGTGGACCCCCGCGCGGATCAGCGGCGGAATCCCCATTGTGGAGACCGGTGCGGCCAAGCAGCGAGGCATCGCGAACTACCGGAACCTGCGCGGCTGCGCGGGTCTCGACGCCACGCCCTGAGGGAACGCCACGGCATTTCCATGCGACTCATGAGTAAGGCCTGACCTCGGCGGCATCCGCGTGCAAGATGGGTATGTGTCCAGCCAGCGCGTACAGGATGTGGAACGTTCTTCTGTCGGTGGGCGGGAGCCGTCGGTTCCCGCCGGACCCCTGCGCCGGCGCCCTTCGCAACGCAGGAGCGCCCGCAGAGTCGAGCGGATGCTCGACGCCTGCGCCGAGTTGCTGGACGAGGGCGGCTACGAGGCGCTCTCGACCACCCGCGTCGCCGAGCGCGCCGGTGTCGCGATCGGATCCGTCTACCAGTTCTTCCCGGACAAACGGGCCCTGAGCCAGGCGCTGACCCGGAGGAATCTCGAGCTGTTCGTGACCAGGGTCGGCCGCCGCTTCATCACCGACGACTACGGCGGTTGGTGGGAGGCGGTGGATGCGATCATCGACGAGTACGTCGACCTCCACAGAACGGTCCCCGGGTTCCGCTCGCTCAACTTCGGCGACGTCGAGGGGCTCGACGTGCCCGACTCGGTGGCGGACAACAACACCGTGATAGCCGGGCGCCTGCGTGCGCTGCTGCTGGAAGAGTTCGGCCTGCTCGACAGCGAAGACGTGGACCGTGCCATCCTCGTGGCCGCCGAGGCGGGTGACGCCGTCCTCAAACTCGCCTTCCGGCACGACTCCTCGGGGGCGCCGGAGATCGTCGCCGAGGCGCGACAACTCGTCCGCGGTTACCTCTCGCGCCAGTTGCGATCGTCCCAGCCGGAATGATCGTGAGGCCAGTCGCGGGGCGCCCTGACGCTCCGCTCGAAGCGGAACGGCTGGTGGGCCAGCTCGCGAGGCCAGGGGGAGACCGCCGGGCGTGCGATGTTCGGCACCTCCAGCGAACTCCATATCGAGGGCGGCATCGCCTGCATGTAGGCCGAGTTGTGCCAGGGCCTGACATGCGTGTGCCGGGGGACCTGCAGTTCCCGCATGTTGTCGTCCGAGGACGTCCCGGGACCGCATGGCACGGCCGCGGCGGGCTCGACGTTCAACTCGACCATGCGGAGCTGGGACTGGAGCCGCGCGAGGTCCTTGCGCGCCTGGTCGAGCGCCTCGAACTGCGCGGTCACATAGCCGGCGATACCGGGAACGACTGCGGACAGCACTGCGGCGGAAGCAAGAGTCACCATCACCCGCTTGGACATGACCTGTCAGCCCTCCGCCAGCTCCGATTAGCACAGCGCGGGCAATATGCCCGGTCAGCTGCACTGAGACACGATTCGTGTGCGAACGTGTACTAATCGTTGCTTCGTGAATGCCTGCCGTTGTCCCTGCAAAGACCGGCCGAGGTCGGTAGCCTCGGCTCTGTGGCACATGTGACGCATGAGCAGCTGGATCGACTGCTCGAACAGGCGCTCCTGCTCGATGACCACGGTGCCCTCGCATCGCAACTCGATGCGCTGGCCCAGGGCTACGAGTCCGGCGAGGTGTCGAGGGCGGCGATTCTCGTGCTGGCCGCGGAGGAGTGGCGGCAGGCGGGTCAGCCCGTGACCGCTCTCGAGCGGTTCCAGAGCGCGGTCGACGACGGTGGCGAGGTGCTGATCGATCCCCGGTCGGGCATCGCCGACACGCTCTTCGAGCTAGAACGTTCCGACGAGGCCCGGGCCATCATCGCGGACATCAAGACCGGGCAATGGAATCCCGCCACGGCGCTCACCGTCGCCGAGACGCTGGTCGCATACGGAGATCTGCAGGGCGCCCACGAGTGGGCGACCGAAGGGGTCCGCGCCTGCGCGGCGGGCTCCACGATGCGGGAGGTGCTGCTGCGCACCCGCTACCGCATCCGGGTCGACCTGGGACTGCCTGAGGACGATCTCGACGCGTTGCTCGACGTCACCCGCTGAGTCCGGTGCGGGCTGAAGGGCGGCGATGAAAAAGGGGCCGCGCGGCATACGGCCCCTTCCGTCCCGGCCGGTACGAAGTCGTACGGCCGGGATCGTCCTCAGTCCTTCTGCTCAGGGCAGGATCGTGCTGTCGGTCGCGTTGTTCGCGAGCCTGGTCACCGAGCGCGTGTCCGCGGCCTTGGCCAGAGCGGGGGCGGTGAGGTCGTTCGGTACGGCGCCGTTCGGGTGTGCCGGCGCCTTCGGGTGCACCACGCCGGTCCGTGTGTTGGAGCCCTCCGTGGACCGGGTCTTGGCGTCCGCGTCGTGGCGTCGGTGGCCCTGTGCGCGTCCCTGATCGGCCTGCTTGCCCTTGGCTCCGGCGGCCTCCTGGGCGCCGGAGTTCGGGTGAGCCGGACGGCCCGGGCCGGCGGGTGTCATCGCGTTCTGTCCGCCGTGCTGCTTGTCCCCCGGCTGGATGACGGCCGACGGCGCCTTGTGGTGGGGACGGCCGTGGGGATGAGCCGGGAGGAACTCGGCGCCCGAACGGGATGACGACTTGTCGTTCTTTCCACGCCCGTCCGCGGCCGAGTCACGGCCCTTGGGGTTGTGCTCGTTCGCTGCCTTCACCGGAGTGCACGCCTGGTGCATCACGCCCGGGCGTGCCGGAGCGATGGCCATGAGGGGAACCATGGGAACCGTCGTCGACGGCTGGGCCGCCTCGGTCGCGGCGGAGGCCCCGGTAGCGGCCTGCTTGGCCACGGACTGCGCCGCGTCCACCGCCGGAGCTGGGTTCGGCATCTCGCCGGGCACTGCCTTGGACACGGCCTGAGGCGCCGTCTGCGCTCCCGCGGGAGGCGCCTTCTTGCTATTCGGCATCGCCGGCAGCACCGTCGACGCGTCGGGCGCGGGGGCCGGAAGCGTCCTCGGGTGGCCTGCGGCGGACTTGCCTGGGGCACCCTGAACACCCTGCGCCGCGCCGCCCTTGCCAGTGCTGCCCTGCGCCGCGCCGCCCTTGGCGGTCCCGCCCTGCGCCGCGCCGCCCTTGGCAGTGCCGCCCTGCGCCGCGCCGCCCTTGGGGGTGCCGCCCTTGGCAGTGCCCCCCTTGGGGGTGCCGCCCTTGGGCGTGTCGCCGTCGGGTGTGGTGGCCGGCCGGCCGGGCATGGAGGGCAACCCGTGCGCGGCTGCGGCCCCTGCGGTGTCGGCGATGCTGAGCACTCCGCTCGGCGGAGTGAGAGTGTTCAGGTTCGCCGGCGAGCTCTGGTTGTGCGGCTTGCAGGCATCGGTCATGGTCGTGCCGTCCGCCATCGCGTGACCGGTCGCGAGCCAGCTCACCCCAGCGGTGACCGCCGCCAGAACGACGCACCGCCCCCGCATACTTCGTGATGTCCTGGACATCCACGTCCCCCTGGTTGCTTACGGTATTCCGACGAACGCCGAACGTAGCAGCGAGGGAAAACACGGGGGTCGGCTTGCCTCAATGGTGGCGAAGACCTTACCGAGCAGGCCGAATGCTTAGCGTGTCACCGGCTTCGTCAAGGTCGACGATTACCTCTTCCCCGTCGCGGATCTCGCCGGACAGCAGCGCCTTGGCGAGCTTGTCGCCGATCGCCGACTGCACCAGCCGCCGGAGCGGACGGGCGCCGTACAGCGGGTCGTAGCCGGTGAGCGCCAGCCAGTCGCGTGCCGCGGGAGTCACCGTGAGCGTCAGGCGGCGGTCGGCCAGCCTTCTGGCGAGCCGGGAGACCTGCAGGTCGACGATCTGCGAGAGCTCCTCTGTGCCGAGGGCGTCGAAGACGATGACGTCGTCGAGCCGGTTGAGGAACTCCGGCTTGAACGCGGCTCGCACCGCGTTCAGCACGGCCTCCCTCTTGGCGTCGCTCTCCAGCTTCGGATCGACCAGGAACTGCGAGCCGATGTTGGAGGTGAGGATCAGGATCGCGTTGCGGAAGTCGACCGTACGGCCCTGGCCGTCGGTGAGCCGGCCGTCGTCGAGCACCTGCAGCAGGATGTCGAAGACCTCCGGATGCGCCTTCTCCACCTCGTCGAGGAGCACCACGGTGTACGGCCGGCGCCGCACGGCCTCGGTGAGCTGGCCGCCCTCCTCGTAGCCGACGTAACCGGGAGGCGCTCCCACCAGCCGGGCCACGCTGTGCTTCTCGCTGTACTCGCTCATGTCGATGCGGGTCATGGCGCGCTCGTCGTCGAACAGGAACTCCGCGAGGGCCTTGGCCAGCTCGGTCTTGCCGACCCCCGTCGGGCCGAGGAACAGGAACGAGCCGGTGGGCCGGTCGGGGTCGGCGATGCCGGCGCGGGCCCGCCGTACCGCGTCGGAGACGGCCTGGACCGCCTGGCGCTGGCCGATGAGGCGCCTGCCCAGCTCGTCCTCCATCCGGAGGAGCTTGGCCGTCTCGCCTTCCAGCAGCCGCCCGGCGGGGATGCCGGTCCAGGAGGAGATGACCTCGGCGATGTCGTCGGGGCCGACCTCTTCCTTGACCATCGGCTCGACCTCGGCCTCCTCCGCGGCCCGGGTGGCCTCGGCGAGATCCTTCTCCAGCCGGGGCACGTCGCCGTACATCACGCGGGAGGCGGCCTCGAAGTCTCCGTCACGCTGGGCCCGCTCCGCGGCGCCGCGTGCCTCGTCGAGCTGCTTCTTCAGCTCGCCGACCCTGTTGAGCCCGGCCTTCTCGCGCTCCCAGCGCCCGACCAGGGCGCTGAGCTCCTCCTGGCGGTTGGCCAGCTCCTCGCGGAGCTTGTCCAGGCGCTGGCGGCTCGCCTCGTCGGTCTCCTTGGCGAGCGCGAGCTCCTCCATCTTCAGGCGGTCGACGATGCGCTGGAGCTCGTCGATCTCCACGGGCCTGGAGTCGATCTCCATGCGGAGGCGGGACATCGACTCGTCGACCAGGTCGATGGCCTTGTCCGGGAGGAAACGGGCCGTGATGTACCGGTCGGACAGGGTCGCGGCGGCGACGAGCGCGCTGTCGGAGATCTGCACCTTGTGGTGGGCCTCGTAGCGGCCCTTGAGCCCGCGCAGGATCGCGATCGTGTCCTCGACCGTCGGCTCGCCGACGTAGACCTGCTGGAAGCGGCGCTCCAGCGCCGGGTCCTTCTCGATGCGCTCGCGATACTCGTCGAGGGTGGTGGCCCCGATCATCCGCAGCTCGCCGCGGGCCAGCATGGGCTTGAGCATGTTGCCCGCGTCCATCGCGCCCTCGGCGGCCCCGGCGCCGACCATGGTGTGCAGTTCGTCGATGAACGTGACGATCTGGCCGTTGCTCTCCTTGATCTCGTTGAGCACGGCCTTGAGGCGCTCCTCGAACTCGCCGCGGTATTTCGCGCCCGCGACCATCGCGCCGAGGTCGAGGGCGACCAGGCGCTTGTTCTTGAGGCTCTCCGGCACGTCGCCGGCGATGATCCGCTGGGCCAGTCCCTCGACGACGGCGGTCTTGCCGACTCCGGGCTCGCCGATCAGCACGGGGTTGTTCTTGGTGCGGCGGGAGAGCACCTGGACCACTCGCCGGATCTCGGTGTCCCTCCCGATGACGGGGTCGAGCTTGCCTGCGCGCGCCCGCTCCGTGAGGTCGACGCCGTACTTCTCGAGCGCCTGGAAGGTGTCCTCAGGCGTCTCACTCGTCACCCTGGCGTGCCCGCGGACCTTCTCGAAGACGTCGAGCAGTGCGTTGGGGGTGGCGCCCTCCGCCTTGAGCAGGTCGGCCACCTGGCCGCCGTCCGCCGCGAGACCGACGAGCAGGTGCTCGGTCGAGACGTAGTCGTCCTCGAGCCGCTTGGCCCGCTGCGCGGCGGTGTTCAGCACGGTGAGCAACTGCCGGGAGGTGGACGGCGCGCTCACCGTGGAGCCCTGTGCCTTGGGGAGCCGGTCGAGCAGTTCCTCGGCCTGCGTCCGCAGCCGCTTCCAGTCCGCGCCGACCGCCTCCAGGAGCGGTACGGCGGTGCCCCCCGTCTGGGCCAGCAGAGTGGTGAAGAGGTGTGCGGGCGAGACCTCGGGGTTCCCCTCGGTGGCCGCCCGCCGGACCGCCCCGGACAGGGCTTCCTGGCTCTTCTGAGTCAGCTTGTAGTCCATATGTGTTCGATGCCCTCGCTTCGGAAGATCAGGCAGGAGGCAGTTCGTAGCGGATCAGAGCCCGCATCATGGCCAGCTCTCCCCGGAGCCGGGACACCTCGTCGCGCAGGCGCATGGTCTCGGTCTCGAGTTCGAGGATGCGCTTGATGCCGGCCAGGTTGATGCCGTCTTCCTGGGAGAGCCTCTGGACCTCGCGCAGCAGCACGATGTCCCTCGTGGAGTAGAGCCGCCCGCGCCCCGCCGAGCGGCCCGGGCTCACGAGCCCGAGCCGGTCGTACTGGCGCAGGGTCTGCGGATGCAGCCCCGACAGCTGGGCGGCCACTGAGATCACATAGACCGGAGTGTCGTCGGACAGATTGAAGAAATTCGCATCCATCGGCTCACTCGCTTCTGGACTGCTTGATCAACTCGTCACGGAGGTCGGCGCCCTCCGTCGCGTTCCGGAACTCCTCGAGCGCCGCGCGGGCCTTGTCGTCAAGGTCGTGCGGCACCGCCACCTGGACGGTGACCAACAGGTCACCCTTGGTGCCGTCCTTGCGGGCGGCTCCGCGACCGCGGACGCGGAACGTGCGGCCGTTGGGCGTGCCCTCCGGGATACGGAGAGTGACCGGCATGCCGCTGAGGGTCGGAACCTTGATCTCGGCTCCGAGCGCGGCCTCCGGGAAGGTGACGGGCACATTGATCGTGAGGTTCTCCCCGCTGCGCCCGAAGACGGCGTGCGGCTTCACGTGGACCTGCACGTAGAGGTCGCCCGCGGGGCCGCCGTTCTCGCCCGGCGCGCCCTTTCCCTTGAGCCGGATCCGCTGGGCGTCCCCGACGCCCGCGGGGATGCGGGCCTGGATGGTGCGCGTGCTCTTGCCGCGCCCGCTTCCCTCGCAGACCGGGCAGGGGTCGTCGACCAGAAGCCCCCGGCCGCGGCAGTCGCGGCAGGGCTCGGAGAAGGCGAAGTTGCCGAGGTTGCGGCTGGCCGCCCCGGTGCCCTCACACGTGGGGCACACCCGGGGGGTGGTGCCCGCCTTGGCCCCGGTTCCGCCGCACGCCGTGCAGGCCGACGAACTGGTCAGCCTGAGGGACACCGTCGTGCCGTCGACCGCCTCGCTGAAGGAGAGGGTGACCTCCGACTCGATGTCCTGGCCGCGGCGGGGCCGCTGCGTGGTCGTACGTGTGGCGCCGCCGCCGCGGTTGAACAGACCGCCGAACAGGTCGCCCAGGCGGTCGCCCGCGCCCGGCTGCTGGCCCTGACCGGTGCCGCTTCCGGAGAACAGGTCGCCGAAGTCGAAGTTGAAGCCTCCCCGCTGGCCGCCCGCGCCCGTGTAACCGCCGACGCCCGAGCCGAACAGGGTGCGGGCCTCGTCGTACTCCTTGCGCCGCTTGGTGTCGGACAGGACGTCGTAGGCCTCGGAGACCTCCTTGAACTTCTCCTCGGTCTGGGTGTCGCCCTGGTTGGCGTCGGGGTGGTACTTGCGGGCGAGCTTCCGGTAGGCCTTCTTGATGTCCTCGCCGGTCGCGCTCTTGGGCACACCAAGGACGGCGTAGTAGTCCTTCTCCAAGTAGTCCTTGGTGCTCATCTATCGCTTCCTTCGTACGAAAAGGGGAATCACTGGTCGCCTCTCCCGATCTTGCCCGATCGGGAGAGGCTTCCGGTTGTTCAGTTGTCGCCGGATTCGTCGGACCCGCCGTCGGCGTCGATCCGATCGTCCCCGCCGGTGAACTCCACCCGCTCCTCGTCCTCCGCGGGCTCGGCGACCGCCACCCGGGCGGGACGCAGGACGCGCTCGCCGATCCGGTAGCCGGGCTGGAGGATCTCGATGCAGGTGGGCTCGGTCACATCGGCTGAATAGCTGTGCATGAGGGCCTCGTGCACGGTCGGGTCGAACGCGTCGCCCTTCGCGCCGTAGGTGCTCAGGCCCAGCTTGCCGACGGCCGCCTCGAGCGACTCGCTCACCTTGGCGAAACCGCCGGTCAGCTCACCGTGGTCACGCGCCCGGCCGATGTCGTCGAGCACGGGCAGGAACTCTGAAAGCACGCTGGCCACCGCGTGCTCCTTGACGGCGATCCGGTCGCGCTCGACCCGCTTGCGGTAGTTGCTGTACTCGGCCTGGAGACGTTGCAGGTCGGCCGTGCGCTCCGCGAGCAGGCCGGCCGCGGAGCCCTCGGCTGGGGCCTGTGACGTCCCCGTGCCGCCGGGAGGGGGGCCGTCCGCCGGCTCGCCGCCGGCGTTCTGACGGACCGTCCCGGTGTCAGGGTCGATCTTGCGATTGTCGCGGATCACCGGCTCCTCCTCGGAACCGTTCTCGCGCGGGGTCACTTGTTGCCGCCCTCCTGCTTCGGCTCGTCGTCGACGATCTCGGCCTCGACGACGTCGTCATCGGCCTTGGCCTGCTGCTCGGCTCCCGGGGCCGCCGCGCCGGCGGCGTCACCCTGCGACTGGGCGTAGATCGCCGAGCCCATCTTCTGGCTGACCGTGGCCAGCTTCTCCGCGGAGTCGCGGATGACCGCCGTGTCGGTGCCCTCGAGAGCCTTCTTCAGCTCGGTGAGCGCCTCTTCGACCTCGGTCTTGACCTCGGCCGGGACCTTGTCCTCGTTCTCCCTGAGGAACTTCTCGGTCTGGTAGGCCAGCGAGTCGGCGTTGTTGCGGACCTCGGCCTCCTCGCGGCGCTGCTTGTCCTCCTCGGCGTAGGAGTCCGCCTCGCGCATCATGCGCTCGATGTCGTCCTTCGCCAGCGCGGAGCCGCCGGTGATGGTCATCGACTGCTCCTTGCCGGTGCCGAGGTCCTTGGCGCCGACGTTGACGATGCCGTTCGCGTCGATGTCGAAGGTGACCTCGATCTGCGGGACGCCGCGCGGCGCCGGAGCGATGCCGGTCAGCTCGAACGTGGCCAGCCGCTTGTTGTAGGCCGCGATCTCACGCTCACCCTGGTAGACCTGGATCTGCACCGACGGCTGGTTGTCCTCGGCCGTCGTGAAGACCTCCGACCGCTTGGTCGGGATCGTGGTGTTGCGCTCGATGATCTTGGTGAAGATGCCGCCCTTGGTCTCGATGCCGAGGCTGAGCGGGGTCACGTCGAGCAGCAGGACGTCCTTGACCTCGCCCTTGAGCACGCCGGCCTGGAGCGCGGCGCCGATCGCCACGACCTCGTCCGGGTTGACGCCCTTGTTCGGCTCCTTGCCGCCGGTCAGCTCCTTGACCAGCTCGGACACGGCCGGCATACGGGTCGAGCCGCCGACGAGCACCACGTGGGCGATGTCCGCGACCTTGACCCCGGCGTCCTTGATGACCTGGTGGAACGGGCCCTTGCAGCGCTCGAGCAGGTCAGAGGTGATCCGCTGGAACTCCGAGCGGGTCAGCTTCTCCTCGAGGTGGAGCGGACCCTCGGCGGACGCCGTGATGTAGGGCAGGTTGATCGAGGTCTCGGTCTGGCTGGAGAGCTCGATCTTGGCCTTCTCCGCCGCCTCACGCAGGCGCTGGAGGGCCATCTTGTCCTTGGACAGGTCGACGCCGTGCGCGTTCTTGAACCGCGTCGCCAGCTCGTCGACGACGCGCTGGTCCCAGTCGTCGCCGCCCAGGTGGTTGTCACCGCTGGTCGCCTTGACCTCGACGAAGCCGTGGCCGTCCTCCTGGCCGACGTCGAGCAGGGACACGTCGAACGTGCCGCCGCCGAGGTCGAAGACCAGGATCGTCTGGTCCTTCTCCTTGTCGAGGCCGTAGGCCAGCGCCGCGGAGGTGGGCTCGTTGATGATGCGGAGCACGTTGAGGCCCGCGATCTGGCCGGCCTCCTTGGTGGCCTGCCGCTGGGCGTCGTTGAAGTACGCCGGGACGGTGATGACCGCGTCCGCGATCTTCTCACCGAGGTAGGCCTCGGCGTCCTGCTTGAGCTTCTGGAGGATGAAGGCGCTGATCTGCTGCGGGGTGAACTTCTTGCCGTCGATCTCGACGGTCCAGTCGGTGCCCATCTCGCGCTTGACCGAGCGGATGGTCCGGTCGACGTTGGTCACGGCCTGCCGCTTGGCGACCTCGCCGACGAGGACCTCACCGTTCTTGGCGAAGGCGACCACGGACGGCGTGGTCCGCGAGCCCTGTGCATTGGCGATGACGGTGGGCTCACCGCCCTCGAGGATCGAGACGACGGAGTTGGTCGTCCCCAGGTCGATACCTACCGCACGTGCCATGAGTACGTCCTTGTAGTCAAAGTTGAGTTTGTTGGACTCAATAGTGAGCCAGCCGTTGAGGCTTTGTCAAACGTCTTGAGTCTAGGAGGCTCAACCCCGCCACGCGCGGAATTCTTCCCGATCTCGGCAAGGATCCATCAAGGTCGCCACGGCCTGGACGGCGGGGCCGTACAGGCAGGTCGGAGGAGGTTTCGGGAACGGCGTCAGCGGGCGCCGTCGACCACCTTGCGGTCTCCGAGAGGGGCGGGGAGCCGGACCCGCGTCTGCTTCTGGATCGCGATGTCGATGCACACCGCGTCAGGCTGGCGCCGGTCGTGGCCTTCCCAGAGCGTGACCGTGACCGTGTCGGCGGTCTCCGCCACCTCGACCCGGTCGAGCATGTTGCACGGCTCGACGCCCGACCACCAGACGACGTCCAGAGCCTTGCCGTCGTCCGTGGGCGTCGCGCTGATCCAGGGGACCTTGCGCGGGTTGATCGTGTTGCCCACGGGAGTGACCGCGGACGGTGACGGCGTCGCGCCGCCGGAGCTCACGGGAACGCCGACGGGCTGTTCCGGCGAGGCCGACGCCGACGTCGACGGCGTCTCTCCGCAGGCCACCGCCAGGAACAGGAGTGCCGCGAGCCAGAGCTTTCCCATACCCCCGACAACGGATGAGCGGCGGCCCGAGTTCACCTGGAGGGCAGACCTTCCCGGCTGTTGACGGTCGACGGGTGAAGCCTTAATTTCAACACATGATGAATTTATCGGAACCCGCGATCGCCGTACGGGACCTGAGGGTCGTCCGTGGTGGGGTCGAGGTGCTGCACGGGCTCACCTTCGAGGTGCCGCGCGGCCAGGTGACGGGGCTGCTCGGCCCCAGCGGTTGCGGGAAGACCACGCTGATGCGCGCGATCGTCGGCGTGCAGATCGTGACCGGGGGACAGGTCACCGTGCTCGGCAGGCCCGCCGGCGACCCCTCCCTCAGGCGCATGATCGGTTACTCCACCCAGAACCCGGCCGTCTACCGGGATCTTTCGGTGGTGGAGAACCTCCGCTACTTCGCGGCCGTGCTGAAGGCGCCGAAATCGGACGTGGACCGGGTGATCGAGGAGGTCGGCCTCTCCAGCGTCGCCGGCCAGCTCGGTGGGACGCTCTCCGGCGGCCAGCTCAACCGGGCCAGCCTCGCCGTGGCCCTGCTGGGCAGCCCCGAGCTCGTCGTGCTCGACGAGCCGACCGTCGGGCTCGACCCCGTCCTGCGCCAGGAGCTGTGGCGGCTGTTCCAGAGCCTGGCCGACCGCGGCGTGACGCTCATCGTCTCCAGCCACGTGATGGACGAGGCCGCCCGGTGCCAGCGGCTCATCGTGATGCGCGAAGGGGAGATCCTCGCCGACGACACCCCGCATGAGCTGCGCGAGCACACGCGCACGACGGATCTGGAAGAGGCGTTCCTGCGCCTCATCGAGGAGAGGACGGCGGCATGAACCCCGCGATCACCCTCGCGACGGCGCGGCGGATCCTGACCCAGCTGCGCCACGACCACCGCACGGTCGCGCTGATGGCGCTGGTGCCCACCCTTGTGATCATCCTGCTCTACTACGTGATCGACGATCAGCGCTCGTTCGGCGCGTGGGCGCCGATCCTGCTGTGCGTCTTCCCCTTCCTCGTGATGTTCCTGGTCACCTCCATCGCCACTCTGCGGGAACGGACGTCGGGCACGCTGGAGCGGCTGATGGCCACGCCGCTGGGCAAGCTCGACCTGCTCCTCGGATACGGCATCGCGTTCGGCCTGATGGCCTGTGTCCAGGTGGCCATCGCGCTGACCGTCTCGCTGACGTGGCTCGAGTTCGACCTGGCCGGGCCGTTGTGGTCGCTGGTCGTGATCGCGCTGCTCAACGCCCTGCTGGGCACGGCGCTTGGGCTGTTCTGCAGCGCCTTCGCGCGCAGTGAGTTCCAGGCCGTGCAGTTCATGCCGGTGGTCATGATCCCCCAACTCCTGCTCGGCGGGATCCTGGTCCCGCGCGACCAGATGGCCACCGTCCTGGAGTGGATCTCCAACGTCCTGCCGATGTCGTACGCCATCGAGGGGATGAAGGACGTCGTCATCGGCGGTGAGCTGGGGGGCGAGTTCTGGCGTGACGTGGCGGTCGTGGCGGGCTCGGCTCTGCTCGCCCTCATCCTTGGCGCCGCCACCCTCCGCCGCCGAACCCCCTGACTTCCCCCCTCCCCCTGGGCCGTGATCATGCACAGGTTCGTGTTCATGCCACATGACCTGCACATTCTCTCGGCGTGATCATGCAGGGATTCGTGATCATGTCGTAGGACCTGCGCGAATACCCGGCGTGATCATGCACAGATTCGCGCCCGTGCCGTACGACCAGGGCATTCTCTTGTCGTGATCATGCATGAGGGGTCAGGAGGCCCAGTCGGTCGCGAGAGCCGTACGAGATGTCAGCCGGAGGCGAGCTGGCGACTGCGGTCGCGAGCCGCCTCGATGGCGTCGAGGAACGCGGCGCGCACCTTGTGACGCTCCAGTTCGGCGATGGCGGCGATCGTCGTGCCTCCGGGAGAGGTCACGGCCTCGCGGAGGATCACGGGGTGCTCGCCGGAGTCGCGGAGCATGATCGCGGCGCCGACGATCGACTGGGTGACCATGTCGAGCGCGGCCGCGCGGGGCATGCCCAGCAGGATGCCGGCGTCGACCATGGCCTCCACCAGGTAGAAGAAGTACGCCGGGCCGCTGCCGGAAAGCGCGGTCGCGGCGTCCTGCTGCGACTCGGGGATCCGCAGCACCTTGCCGACGGGGGAGAGAAGGTCCTCGGCTCGCTTGAGGTGGGCCTCCGACGCATGCTCACCGGCGGAGATGACGCTCATGGCCTCGTCGACCAGCACGGGCGTGTTGGACATGACCCTGACGACGGGCACCTCGCCGCCGAGCCTCGCCTCGACGAAGCCGGTCGTGATGCCCGCCGCCACCGAGATGATCAGGCTGCCCGCAGTGAGGTGGGGAGCGATCTCGGCGAGCAGGCTCGCCATGTCCTGCGGTTTGACCGCGAGGATGATGGTCTCGGAGCTCTTGGCCGCCTCGGCGTTGTCGGTCACCCGCACGCCGTACCGCTCGCGCAGGGCCTCGGCGCGTTCCGGGCGCCGGGCGGTCGCCGTGATCTCGTGCGGCCTGAGGCCGGCCCGCACCAGTCCGGACAGAAGGGCCTCGCCCATCTTGCCTGTTCCGAGAATCGCGATCATGGCATCGTCCTCACCGCTAGAACCCGTTGGCAGCCTACCGACGCTCATGCCCTGCGGAGGTTCCGGATTGCGGGCACGCTCAGCAGGACCACGATGCCGACCAGTCCCACGCCGAAACCGAATAGGAGCACGTGATCGGCTCCGACCCGTTCGGAGACGGGCCCGGAGAGCGCCTGGCCGATCGGCATGCTGAGGACCGAGCCCCCGACCTCGTAGGCCGTCACCCGGTTGAGGACGTCCGGGGCGACCTTGGTCTGGATGCTGGTGGCCCACATCACCGACCAGAAGGCCCACGCCGCCCCGCTGAGGGCGAACCCGGCCGCCATCACACCGGCGGGCATCCGGGTGGCGATGACCAATGGCTCCAGGAAGAACGCGATCATCACGATCGCTCCGGTGGCAAGCGGCCGGGCCGGCCTGACGTACATCGCGATCATGCCGCCGAGGATGGTCCCCGCGCCGACGGCCGACATCATCCAGCCGTAGGCCGACCTGCCCAGCTCCTCGGTGACCAGCGCGGCTCCGAGGGGCACGAGGGGGCCGAAGACCACCACGCCGTAGACGGCCCAGACGAGGATGACCGCCCACATCCATGTCCGGGACCGGAACTCGTCCCAGCCCTCACGCAGGTTCCTGAGCATCGACGAGCCCGCGGTGATCGACGCCACCGGACGGACGCTCAGCGACAGGATGCAGACGGCGCTCACCGCGAAGGTGCCGGCGTTGACGCCGTAGACGACGCCCGCGCCGCCGAAGACCACCAGGATTCCGGAAAGCGCGGGTCCGAACAGTTGGGCGATGGCGTCGGCGACCCGCAGGGTGGCGTTGGCCCGCTGCACGTCTCGGGAGATCTGCGGCACCATGCTCGCCACGCCCGGCTGGAACATCGCGGCGGCGGCGCCGCTCAGCGCCGAGAGCACGATGAGCAGAACGAGTGAGGGCCTGCCGGTAAGGAAGCTGACCGCGATGACAGACTGCGTGACAACTCGCACCAGGTCGGCGCCGATCATCATGCGCCGAGCGGTGAACCGGTCGGCGAAGACTCCGCCGAACAGGATGAGGGTGCCCATGGGCGCCATCCACGCGGCGAGGACGAATCCGACACCCGTGGACCCGTATCCGGCTCCCAGCACGCCCAGCGAGACGGCGACGGGCAACATCGCGTCGCCGAGGATGGAGATGGCCCGGCCGACGAAGTAGAGCGCGAAGTCCCTCGTCCACAGGGGGAGCCGCTGCTCTTTTCCCACAGCCTGTACGGCCTGCGCCACTTCGCCCCCTGATGTCCGATCCGCCGCGGACATCATGCCAGATTGGAAAGTTTCCTAATCAAAGGGGTTTTCCTGAGTGGCGATCACGTGGTGGCCGTCCGCATGGCGAGCGGATTGCATGATCGCGCGAGGTGTTCGCGCTGGTCGCGGTAGAACAGAATTCGCGCATGATCACGATCGGTATTTGCCCTGGCAGGACGGCAAGATTCCGAAAGTGTGCATGATCACGGGCGGGGTTTGCGCCGGTCAGGCGGCGTGATCACGAACCTGTGCATGATCACGCCTGCGGTGACGGCCGGTGGTGAAGTGGGTAGTTAAAGGGGGGTTGTTGACCATCCGTTTACGATTGATCGAGTGACGCCACGTCGCGGAATTCCTCCGCTTCTCGCCGTTCTCCTGATGGCCGGGTGCTCGTCCCCGGACACCCCCGCGGTTCAGGTCGCACAGGTCACCCGCGCGCCGGTCAGCGAGGTCGTCGAGGCCCCCGCGACGGTCGGCGCGCGCGCCACGGCGGCGCTGACCACCCCCGCGTCCGGCACGATCTCCAAGCTCTACGTGCAGGACGGCGACACCGTCAAGAAGGGTCAGATCCTCGCGAGGATCAGCTCTCCGCAGGCAAAGGACCAGCTCGACCAGGCCCGAAAGGCCGACAAGCAGGCCTCCCGGCCCGTCTCGACGCGAGGCGTGTCCACGTCGGTACGGCTTCCGCCGCTGAAGGTGCCGGGAAGCCTCGACGCCCGGGTCGCGCGCGACTTCGCTCGAGCCAGGAAGGCGGCGGCGAAGGTCGAGGACCGGGCGATCAGAGCGCAACTCCTGGCCGCCATCGACGCGGCGCAGACCCAGCACAAGGCCCAGCGGCGGGAGCTCGACCAGGTGGTCAGCGGCCTCAACCGGTCGGTCGGCCAGGTGGTCGCGCAGGTGAGCGGCCAGCTCGGCGCGGGGCTCAGCGGCCTCACGGCGTCCATGTCGTCCCTTCAGGCGGCCTCGCGGTCGCAGACCAAGGCGGCGGTGAAGGCGGCCAAGCGAACCGTCGACGGGCTGGTCATCAAGGCCCCGTTCGACGGAGTGATCACGCTGGGCGGCGCCTCCTCGGGAGGCGGCGCCGGGGACCTGAGCGGTCTTCTGGGGCAACTTCCCGCCGGTCTGGCCGGCCAGGCGGGCGCGGCCGCCCCCGCCTCGACAGGACGCTCAGGAGGGGTCGTCGCGACCGGCGTCCCGGTGGCGGCGGGGGACACGATCGTGACGGTCACCGACGTCTCGGCGCTCATCCTGTCCGCCGACGTCGATGAGACCGACGTCCTGCTGGTCCAGAAGGGGACGCCCGCGGAGGCCGAGTTCGACGCGGTGACCGGCGCCACCTACACCGCCACGGTGACGGGTGTCGGGGTCACCCCGAAGGAGGGGACCACCGGCGGGGTCAGCTATCCCGTGCGCCTGCGGCTCGGCGACGGCGTCTACGACGACCAGAGCCCCG
>Ga0310811_10004102_pt1 | contig 18321 bp, 17 predicted proteins | sample YCmetagenome_FD_207642 | JGI IMG/M metagenome (GOLD analysis project Ga0310811, IMG submission 207642) | Soil microbial communities from experimental microcosm in Duke University, North Carolina, United States - YC | ecosystem: Engineered > Artificial ecosystem > Soil microcosm > Unclassified ...
ATCCCGTCCCAGGTCCGGAAGTAGGCCGAGTGGATCCGCTGGCTCTCCTCGAAGGACAGGATCACGTCATAGGCGGTCTCCGCGTAGACGACCAGCCCGGCGGCGCCCATCCCGAACAGCAGCCCGAAGTTGCCCGCCTTGGCGTGCTGCCTCTCCTCGGGCGTCACCTCCTGGAGGTGCTTGTGCGCCATCTCGGCAGCCAGGATCTTGTGCAGGTCGAGCCCGTCGCGGAAAGCCTGCATCATCGGCTCGGAGCGGCTGATGAAGGCCGCCACGCGCATCTCGATCTGGCTCAGGTCGAAGTCCCCGATCACGTAGCCGGGGCGCGGCACGTAGGCCGGCCGCAGCTCCGCGGTGACCTGCTGCTTGTTCGGGTCCGAGGAGGAGGTCCGCCCCGTGGCCGCCCGGCCCACGTTGTAGCTGGCGTGCACGGTGTCCCACGGCGTGGCATAGCCCAGCCACGAGTTCAGGAACTCGTTCTGCTTAGACAGCCGCCGGTTGAGCAGCAGCAGCGTAGCCACCTCGGAGCCCTGGCGGCTCTGCCTCAGCAGCACGGCCTTGTTCCACTGCACGTTGCCGTTGCGGGTCATCGACGCCACGCGCAGGTCGCCCGCCTCCACCGCCTTCTCCGTGAAGGCCCTGAACCAGTGCGAGGTCGCCGCGAAGCTGGGATCGCCGGTCAGGCCCTCGTAACGGCTGGTCAGCGCCTCAGCCGTCTCGTCGACGACGACCTGGTTCTCCGCGAGGCGCTGGCGCACCCACTCGCGGTCGAGCAGCATCCCGGTCTCCTCGGTTCGCGTCAGCGCGGCGACCGAGGGCATGACCGACCAGACGGCCAGCTTGCCGAGCCGGGCGTCTTCGAGCTCGTCCGGTGACAGCGGCTGGTCCGGCGGCGTGCCGTCGTAGCCGATCAGGAACATGCGCTGGCGGTGGTGCAGGGCCTGCTTCCAGGCCCAGTAGGTGTCCCTCGCGGCGTAGATCCCGAGGTCCATCAGCGGCACGCGCTCGGCCGCGCCGGGCTTGGACAGGTCGAAGTCGTTCCACGCCGCTACGCCGAACTCCTTGGGCACGCGGTCCTTCAGCTTGCGCGAGGTGGTCTCGTCCAGCAGCGCGTTCGACAGGTCGTTGTCCCAGCGGATCAGCCGCGAGAGGTCGTGGCCCGTGCAGGCTTTCACCCACCGGGCGTCGAACTTGATGTTCTGGTTGACCAGCGGGACGTTGTAGTCGAGCAGCGTCTCGGCTATCTCGCCCAGCACCTTGCGCCAGGCGCCCAGCCACGGCGAGTAAGGGTGGCTGAGCGGCACGACCCAGGTCGTCGGCTCAAGGTCGTCCTCGCTCTTGGGCAGCGTCAGCGAGCCCAGCACCACGCGGGCAGGGTAGCCCTGGTTGAGCTTGCCCCCGGCGTAGGCGTGCTCGAACAGGCCGGTAGTCTCCAGGTCCAGCACCGCCTCCCAGGCGGTCTCGATGGCCGCCGCCAGGTGCTTCCGGCTCTTTCCGTCCAGCACCCACGCCACCGACCTAGGGTCGAAGGTGTCGCCCTTTTCCACAGATCCTCCGCAGTTGCTCAATTCAGGCACTGCGGTTTATCTCACCGCATTACTCCCTTTGGGAGGAGTAATGCGCTTCTAAAAAACCGCAGTGCCTGAATTACTTATTAATAATTCAGCGCGCACGTGAGAGGGAGCCGCCCGCCAGGCCCGGACGGCTCCCGGCCTCCTACTCGGCCGGCTGGCTGCCCGCGGGCCGCCCGCCCATCTCCGCAGCCTCGGCCTCCATGGCCGCCGTCTCCTCGTCCGGCTCCCACTGGAACCCGCGGAACGCGATCATCGTGTTCCGCACGGTCACGGCACCGGGGTGCTCGCTGTAGTCGTCCTCGTTGACGACCGCGTACCGCACGGCCCGGACGAACTCGGGGAACCGGTCGGCGTAGCGGGCCGCCTGCCCGAGCGAGTCCCAGAACAGGTCGACCCGTTCCGAGCTGATCTCGACGGCCGCCCACACGGCTTGCCAGTCGAACTCCCCGAGCTGGGCCTCACCGAGGCCCGCGTTCTCGATGCACGCCTTCTCGGGCACCTCGTAGAGCACGACCTCGGCCTTGGCGATCCCGGCCGCTCCTAGCACGTCCAGGATCTCCTGCTGCCGCAGCTTGATGATGTCCACTTGTTCGCTCCTTCTTTCGCTTACCTTCCCTGACCTCGTAATACGAGTGTACTGCCTCGCAGGCTCCGTGACAAGCGGTTCTTGACAGTTTCAGTGACAAATCTGGCTTGACACGATTTTCAGCACGGAAAGTAGCACGTAGCACTTTTGTACTACAAATCAGCCCAGGAGCAGGGCCTTCCAGGTGTCGGTGTCCACGGTGCCCGTCTGCGGCAGCCCGGCGGCGTCCTGGACGCCCTTCACGAGAGCCGCTGTCTCCGGGCCGTAGTCGCCGTCGATGACGGCCTGGTGGCCGCGCTTGGGCCCCGCGAGGGCCTGCACGGCGCGCACCACGTTCCCGTTGGCACCCGGCGCGAGCGGCGGCAGGTCGACGGTGCAGATCCTGGGGACAACGGGCACGACGGGCCGCGCGAGTGGCCGGGGCCACTGGCCGAAGTCGGCGGCCTGAGCCTCGTCGCGGTCGCACGAGGCACCGCCGACTGCGATCCCGTTCTGTACCTGGCGTAGCTGCGCGCGGTGGTCCCACTGCCCGCCGGACCAGGCGTAGGTCTGCCACGCCCACGTGGCCGACCCGTTGTCGAGCGCCCGCTTAACCGGGTAGTAGCCGCCGTAGATGCCGGTGCGGTCGCGCCCGATGACCGAGGCGGCCCCGTCCAGGTAGCCGTCGATCGCGGCCTGGCTAGCCGGGGAGGCGTCGAAGTCGCACGCGAAGTAGACGGGTACGCCGGTCATCCCGAGGGCCATGACCACCGCCTCCGCGTGCTGCGCGTCCGCGATGCCCGCCGAGCGGCCCGCCAGCATCCGGTTGGCGCCCTCCTCGGCCACGAGCACGACCGAGATGCCCGCGGTGACCAGGAGCGCCAGCTCGGCCTTGAGCAGGTTCTTGCCGTTAAGGTCGTTGGCCGGGTTCGAGGACACGTACCGGCAGGCGAAAGACGCCCCGTACGCGCGGACGGCGGACGGGGCGGGGTGAGGCGAAAAGGCGTAGTCGATGCCGACTGCGTTCGTCACGGGCTCTCCTTGAAGGGGTAGCGGCACCCGAAGGGCTTGCCCGCCTCAATATAGGCCCGCTCGCGCGCGGGCGTAAGGTGGCCCGAGGCCGCCGAGGTGACCAGGATCGTGCAGATGCCGCCGCGCGTCTGGTTCTCCAGGTCAGCGATCTTGGCCTGCTGCACGCCCACGTAGCCGATGGCGGTAGCCGCGAGCAGGAACGCGACGGCGAACATCCCGGCGAGCGCGCGCCGGTCGCGGCGCGGCAGCTCGTGAGGCCCTGAGTCAGGCTTCCTGCTCACCATGTTCCCCCGGAAGCGGCAATGACGGCGGCGACAACGGCGGCGGTGACGAGGAGGACTGCGAGGACGATGAGGTCGGCTTTAGGAGTCGGCTCACGCGGACCCCTACGGACGGGAGCAGGAGGCTCACGGCGGTGCCGAGGAGGAGCTTGTCGGGCGTTCGGAGGCCCGCCGCCCACAGCCCTAGGCTGGTCCAGATGATGGCCATGCCCGTGCCCGCTACTGCGTCCGGCCACGTAATCCGCCATTTCACTGCTCCTCGCTTCCGTCAACCGCTCGTGCCAATCTGATTCCGTCCGCCCGGTCCCTGCTCTAGTCCATGGTGCAGTCGAAGTCCGCCGCCGGGATGATCAGCTCGGCCGTGTCCACCACGTTCTTGCTCACCGACAACGGCCCGTACATCAGGAAGTTCCCGCCGCTGGCAGCGTCCCACAGCCCGATGTGCGTGACCGCCACGGTCGAGCCGGTTGAGTTCGTGTACGTCACGTCCGCCGCAGGGTTCGAGATCGTCGGCGCGCTGCCGGCCGAGTTCGTGAAGTCGAAGATCTGCACGCGCGCCATGCCCGACTCCGACCCGCCGGTCCCGGTCGGGTCGGCGGTGTGCGCGCTGGCCCACCACTGGGTCGGCGGGGTGAAGACGCCGTTGCCCAGCGTGTGGTCGAGCAGCTTCTTCTCAAGGTAGTTGGACAGGCCCATCGTTACTCCTTCGAGACCTTCGAGCCGGTTGCGGGCAGGGCCTTCTCACCGACGGGGGCCGCGGACTCCTCCTTGCAGCGCCTCAGCTCATCCTGGAGCATCTGCACCTGCTCGGCCAGGGCGTCGGCCAGGGAGGCGTACCGCACAGAGCGGTCGTTCGCCTCGGCCAGCTCCTGCTGGTAGCGCGCGATCATGCGCTGCGGTTCAGGCGTCATGGGCTGGCTCATGCGGTCTTCCTTACCGGCTTGTCCTTGCGGAACTGGTCCATCTCGATGTCTAGCTCGTATACGGCTTGCTGAAGCACTCCGAGCATATTGGCGACCGACAGACCGGTAACAGCTTCTCTTCCCTCGGAGGGCGAAGTCCTGGCTACGGCCCACCCCGGAAGGTCGTCGGCCATTACGCCCATCCGGACGGTGCCCTCGGGATCGTGCGGGTAGCGCCACATCCGCGCGGGCGCCCGGCGGATGATTCCCAGGCCGGACCCGGCATCCGGTGGCCGGATGTCCGCCTTGGTATCCGCGGTGGACGTGACCACGTTGAACGCGGAGGCGAATATGGGATTGTAGATACTGGCAGACGCATTCTGCACGTGCAACTCGGGCGTGCACCTGATCGTGACTACTCCCCCGGCGAGAGCGGTTATCCCCTCTCCGTGCCCGGACCCGTCGTTCATCGTTAGGTCGACGCCGAACTGAGTGGCGTTAACCTCGGGAAACGCGCCCCCGGCGGAAGCCGTCTGACCGGTGAAATTGAACCGGGTCTTGTCAGTCGAGAACGTCACCGGGTTATTAACTCCGTTGGCGTACACATTCAGCGTTACCGGTCCCTGGCCGTTCTGGAATCCAGGGCTGCCGCCGACCCCGATGCCCATGATCGACAGGGTGGTGACCCGCATGTTCCAGTCGCCCGTGTCGAAGAACGTCATGCCGGTGGTGTGCTTGACGAAGTGGCCGGGCAGGTTGCCATCGTCCTGGGTCAGGGTGAAGTCCATCGCGGCGGCCACGCCGTCGTAGTGCGCCTGGATGTACGGGTAGGGCGTTCCGTTGCCCTTGCCCACGTAGAAGAACTGGGCCTCGGACGTGCCCGAGCCGTACAGCCGGAAAATCAGGTCGCCGGCCGGGTTGTTGACCTGGATTCCGTTGGAGACCGGCGTGCCGCCCGAGTAGATCTGCCCGAGCGTGACCACCTGGTTGTCACCGGAGTCGAACACGCGCATGGTGTCGCCGTTGGCGTCCAGCCCGATCTCGATGCGGCTGGCCCCGGTAGAGCTGGCCTTGGTGGTCAGCGTGCCGGTGACGGCGACATTGCCCGCCTCGATCGTGACCAGCTTCGTCGTGCCGTCGGTGTCGAACAGGTAGAAGCCGCTGGAGTTCAGTTCCACCCGAGCGCCGGTCAGCGCCGTGCCCGCTACGAAGCGGCCCGAGAGGGCCACGACAGCGCTCAGGGTGCCCGCGGTGAGCTTGCCCACCGACAGGGCCGAGATGTCCCCGTTGCCCGCCTGCACGGGCACTCCGGATGCCTGCGCGCTGCCCGCTGACTTGTTCCCCGACTGGTCGACCGAGACCAGCTTCACGAAGTAGGTGGTGCCGTAGGCCAGGTCCGTGGCCACCGAGTCCCCGGCCTTGACCAGGTTGTCGCGCAGCGTGGCGGCCGAGGGAGTGAACCCGGTGATCGTCGAGACGTGCACCTCGGTGCGGCTGAAGTCAGGCGGCATCGAGACCGCGCCGACCCCTAGCCCGTCCCAGGTGATCTTGAGCTGGCCGAGGTACGGCACGACAACCGGGGTCGTCGGCACCGGGGGCGGCGTTCCGTCCGCGCCCGTGGTAAGCGTATCCTCGGCCGACCACGCCGAGGGGTTGCCAGAGTTGTCGACGGCCAGGACTTCCCAGCCGACGGTCACGTCAGCGACGAGCGGCGACCATTCGAGGGTGTTCGTGCCGACGGGCACCGTGCCCGGCAGCAGGTTCCACTGGGTGTCCAGGCCCTGCCCTGACCCGTAGCGCCAGCGCACCTGGAACCCGGCGAGGTCGGTCAGCACGGAGCCGTCGGCATTTGTCACGGGCGCGGTCCAGCCTCCGGTCACCTGCGCTCGAGTGCTGCCGTTGGCGGGGTCGATGAACGCCAGCGAGGAGGCGGTCAGCCCCGTCGGCGCGGCGGGCGGAATCTGGTCCAGCGTCAGCGCGGGCGGCGTCGAGGTGCCGACTACGGCCGAGCCGTTGGTGATGCCGTCGATGGCCCGCTGGAGCTTGACCGCACGGGCGGCAACGAGGTCGTTCAGCGTGACCGTGCCGGTGAGCACGCCGTCGGAGTCCATCGAGACCGACCACTGGGCGACCTGGTAGCGCTCCAGGCCGAGCCCGGTGTCCGACCATACCCAGTCGCTCACGCCGAAGTCGTCGAGCGGCAGCGGCCCGCCGTACATGGCCAGGCCGTGCGTGACCTGGAGCGTGCCCTCGGACATCTGCGCGAGCTGGTTCTGCGCGTAGGCGTCGAGGGTGCCGGGGTCCTGGATGTTGCCCGCCGAGACGTAGCCCTCGATGCGGCGCCCGAACCTGCTCTCGGCCGACGGGTCGTCGGCCTCGGTGTAGAGTCCCTGCTGGCCGGCCACCAGCAGGTGGGTGACGGCGGCCTTGGCCGAGTAGGTGCGCGGGGCAGAGGTCAGGTCGCGCGGGCCGTGCAGGATGACCGGCGGCGTCTGGAGCGTGCGGTCGGTACCGAGCGTGCCGGGGTTGTAGAGGCGCAGGTCAGCGCCCCTCATCTCCCATTCGAGCAGGCCCTGGGAGGACAGCGTGTTCAACAGGGCCAGCATCGTGACGCCGGGGCTGCACGTCGTGGTGGTGACCAGCGCCCACGCAGCGCCGTTGGAGTCGTGCACCGAGTTGAAGGAGGCGTACGTCACCAGGCTGGCCGCGCCGCGCGCCTGTGCCTCGGCCATCAGCGGCGCGATGATCTCGCCCGCGTTCATCGATGAGAACTCGCGCTCGGCGTCCGCCAGCCCGCCGTTGGTGGTGACCGTGCCCGCGTCGGGGTCCGGGTAGATCACCGCCTGGTCGAGGAACACCGCCTGGAAGCGGCCGGTGAAGTCCCACACGGCAGCCGGGTCGGCGGTGTCGCCCTTAGCCTCCGAGAGCACGACCGTCAGGTCCGGGGCCTGCTGCCCGTCGATCACCACGGCCACCAGCGCATCGCGGTCCTCGTCGACGTACGAGCGCAGCAGCGCGAAGTTACGCCCGGCCGCCGGGTAGCCGATGCGCGCGGTGCCGGTGCCGTCGGCAACGGGGCTGATGTCCCACGAGTCGCTGTCGGGCAAGGTGACGCGGCCCGAGGAGGTAATGAGCTGGAACTCGACTGTTCGCACGGCCCTAGCCTCCCAGGAAGGAGTTGCGCGCGCTGATGCCGCAGGTGCCCGTGCCGCCTCCGGTAACGGAGAAAGTGACGACAGGCCCTCCCGGCGCGGGCTCCAGGGCGAACCACGGCCCGATGCCCGCGTGGGTCAGCTTCGAGTAGTCCGCGGTGAGCCCGCCAGCGCCCTGGAGCGTCCAGGCCCCGGTGTCGACGGCGATGCTCTCCCCGGCTCCCAGGCTGTCGCCGTACTGCACCCACCAGTCGCCGCTGGCCAGCTTCGGGTTGTTGCACGGGCCGACGAAGGTGATCACCGCGTCCTCGATCGGGCCGGTGGAAGACGCGAAGTCCGCGAGCTGCACGGTCGTGCTGGAGCTCGCCGTGATAGCGGCCGCATCGGCGGGCGCGGGGTCGCGCCAGAACGGGTCCACCGCCGACAGGGTGACGCCGATCTTGCCGGTGGACTCCGACGACCAGGCATAACGGGTGAAGTCGATCGCGTCCAGCACCTCGGCCGAGATGACCCGGCTGGTCGCGTCGGGCATGACGTGCTCCAGCGACACGGTCCCCGAGAACATCTGCAGCAGCGCGTCGAGGTTCTGGTAGAACACCTTGTCCCGCTGGCCGCCCGGAGGGAACGTGCCGTCGGCGTTCATGCCGCGTACCCAGATGGTCATGGCCATGACCGACGGGGCGTAGAGCTTGCGCGGCACCCGGACGGCCCCGTGCTTGCCCGGCACGGTGACGTTGGCTGTCCGCTTGGGCGGCACGGACACCACGGACGACAGGTCCGCGGTGAACGCCGAGGAGCACTGCATGATGTCCTGGCCGTTGACCAGCAGCGTCTCCGTGCGCTCGGGTGCTCCGGTGATGCCGCCGGTCCCGCCCATCGAGACCGCGCCCAGGTAGGCCGGGAACCCGCTGGCTGCGATTCCTCCGTTGCCCGGCAGGGCCGCCTGGCCGATGAACGACTCCAGCAGGGAGGCCGAGGGCGTCATCGAGCCGAGCGACGCCGACGCGGTGGAGGTCACCGGGTTGGCCACGCCCGCCGACGCCGACGGCGACATGGCGCTCAGGTCGCCGGTGACGACCGCGTTCACGTCCGAGGCGATCAGCGTGACGGCCGGGGTCATAGCCGACAGGTCGGCGCTGGCCGTGGACGTGACCGGCACCGCGACGGCGACTGAAGCCGAAGGGGTCATGGCGGACAAGTCGGCGGTGACGGCCGCGCTCATTCCCTCGGCCAGGGCGGCAGAGGGCGTCATCGCGCTGAGGTCGGCCGTGACAGCGGAAGTGACCGCGCTGCCAGAGGCGGCGAAAGCGTACCGGGCGATGACCGTAGCCCAGTCGGTCGCGGAGCTGACGGTCCACGCGAGGTTCTGCGATCCGGTGGCCGTGACGACCTTGTCGGCTACAGCGCCGACCGGGAAGACGCTGCCGTTGCTTTCGAGGGAGGTCGCGCCGCTCGTGGTGAGCGTGACGGTCGTGGTGCTGGCATCGGTCAGGAACCCGCCGAACAGAAGGTCGCCTGCGGAAGGAGACAGGCTCCCGGTAGCGGGGACCGCGCTGTTGACCGAGCCCGTAGTCTGCTCGTTCTTCGAGGCGGGCGCTCCGGCAGCCAGGCCGAGGTAGGTCCTGCCTCCCGCCACGGCCTGCGCCGAAGCTCCGAACGTGATGGTGACGTGGTACGAGCCCGAGGAGGGCAGCTTGATGTTGTCGGCCCGGAAGACCTGGACGAAGTAGTCAGCGGCCCCGTTGTCGTTGTCGTTCGCGTCGAGCGTGTACGTGGTCGGCGTGGTGCCGTTGTCGATCACCGAGGTGATCGGGTTGAACGACGTGACCAGCACCAGCGCCTTGGACCCGGCGACCGGGTTGGTGGGCCATGTCATCACGGCCGAGGTAACGCCGTTGGGCACGATGCCGGTAGCGGTCTGGTCGGGGATCACCCCGTCGGCCGGCAGCATCTCGATGGCCATCACGCCGTACCCGAACGGAGACGGGTTGGCCGAGGTCCAGCCGAAGGTGACCGGGCTGCCGGTGACGCCGGTCAGGGACGTGGCCCGGCCGAAGGTGCCGCGCGACCCGACGCCCGAGTCCTGCCAGTCGGCCAGGGTGGTCGTGCCCGCGATGGCCGTGACCGCCCCGGTCGCCCCGCCGTTGTAGTTGGGCGCGGCCAGCACCACGATGTCCGACCCCTGCTTGGTCGGGGTCAGCGCGATCTGGTACGTGGTGGTCGAGGTCCCGGCCTCGCTGAAGTTATTGTGCGCCGCCGTGGACTGGTCGGCCGCCGCGCCCGCGTACCGCGTCGGCAGGATAAGGAAGTCCATCTGGGCGTTGCTGCTGGTCTTGGTGACCTTGATCGTCGTGGAGCCGGGAGCGCTGGAGTAGACGAAGTCCCAGACGAACAGGTAGCAGCCGCCGTCGCCGTCACCGGGCGTGCCCGCCAGCACGGGCGTGCCGTAGCTGTTGGAGTGGTTGTCGACGCAGGTGAACGTGTCGCCCAGGTGGTCGGTCGCGTTCAGGCAGGCGACCTGAACCCGCACCCGGTCCCCGGCGGCAGGGGAGAAGGCGGTCGTGGAGGTGCCCGAGATGGTGGCACCGGAGACCACCCCCGTTACCTGGTCGGCGGTCCCCCGAGTGATCAGCACGGCTAAGCTCCGGTCGGAATCGGGATCAGGGAGCGCCGCCCGGCAGCGTGAAGCTGGAGCAGGAGACATTGGCGCCGGTCACGATCGAGGTCGTGTTCAGGATCGCGTCAGTGCCCGAGGTGCCGCAGGTGCCGGTTCCCACCAGCGTCGTGCCATCGCTCTTGTAGAGCGCGAAGCACCCGGCCGTGCCGGTGGCGACCGCGGTTCCGGCCGTGATGGCGTTCGCCGTGGCCGACCCGCCCGATGACGAGCCGAAGGCAGTCGCCCCGAACGTAAGGGTGGCCAGCAAGGTTCCGGCGGGAGCGGAGTTCCTGGCAGGCTGGCTTCCCGTGTAGATCTTCATGGTGCCGGTGTTGAGCAGCGCTGCGGCCGCGTTGACCGGTGCGTCGGCCCACTTGATGGTCATGCTTTCCTCCTAGACGATGCCGAGCTCGGACAGCGAGCGCAGCCGCTGCGCGATCTCGTCGGCCGAGTCGCTGGCCTTCGCCGCCGCGTTGATGACGATTGAAGCACCCTTCGAGGCCCCTTGCTTCATCGCGGTCAGCACGCCCTGGTAAGCGCCCTGCTGAACGGCTGCCTGGTAGGCCCCGCTGTCGGACGCGACGCCGGGAATCCCGCCGGACAGGCCCGCCGAAGCGGTGACCTGGATGCCCTTGGTGACGCTCTTGAGCTGGTCGCCCAGGGCGGGCACCTTGGACTTGATGCCGTTGATGAGGCTGCCCATGATCCACTGGCCGTGGGGCACCAGCATGACCTTGTCGTAGGCCGGCGGTCCCTTGAGGTTCGAGATCAGGCCGGTGATGCCGGACACGACCGACGACAGGCCGGGGATGGCGTTCTCGATGCCCTGCACGAGCCCGCTGATCACGGACTCGCCCGCGTTGAGCAGCAGGGACCCGATGTTGCCCAGCGCCGAGACGATCCGGCCGGGGATCTGGGAGACCACGTTCACCACGGTCGACACGGCGTTCGAGATGCCCGAGGTCAGCGAGTTCCAGGCCGAGGTCATGGCCCCGGAGATGGCGTTCCATACCTGGGTGAAGGTGTTCTTCACGTCGTTCCAGGCTTGCGACCAGTGGCCGGTCACCAGGTCGAGCGAGACGGTGAAGATGCCGACCACCACGTCCCACGCGGCCTTGACGATCCCCTCGATTACCGCCCACACGGCCTGCACGACCGAGGAGATCAGCGACCACCCGGCCTGCCACGCGCCCTGGATAACGGACATCGCGGTCTGGAAGACGGCCTCGATCGCCGCCCACTGGGCCAGGATCACGTCCTTGATGGCGGTCCAGACGGCGTTCGCAACCGACTGCAGAAGCGCCCAGAAGGCATTCCAGCCCCCGGTGATCACCGCGACGGCGGTATTCCAGACGGCGGTGATCCCGCCCCACAGGGCATCCCAGGCGGCGGTCAGCCAGCCGAACACGGCCTGCACCGGCCCCGAGAGGGCGTTCCACACGGTGTCCCAGGCGATCTGGAAGGCCACGATGTTAAGCTGGATGAACTTGACCACGGCATCCCAGGCCGCGGTGATCGCGTTGCAGACGGTGGTCCAGACCTGCTTGATCTCGTCGCCGTGCTGGGACCACCAGCCGTCGAACCCGGCGGTAATGGCGTTCTTCACCAGGTCGAAGCCCTGGATGAAGGGAGCCGAGATGAACTGCGCGATCCCGAGCAGCACGTTCTTCACCGAGGTCACGATCCCGGCTATGAACGAGTAAACGGAGTTCCACGCCGAGGTCACGGCACCGGTTACGGCGGCCCAGGCCCCGGACAGGAAGGAGACCACGGCACCGACCGCCGTGCTCACCGCCGAGTAGACCGCGTTCCACACGGTCTTCGCCACGTTGACGATGGCCTGCCAGTGCTGGACCACCTCGACGACGGCGACGATCAGCGCCGCGATGGCAATGACGATCAGCCCGATAGGGTTGGCGTCCAGCGCCACGTCGAGGATCGCCTGCGCGATGGCCCACAGCTTGATCGCCGCCACGACGGCCAGCAGGATGGGCACGATCTGCGGGAAGTTCGTGAGGATCCACGTAACCCCGGTGATCAGCGCGGTCAGCCCCGAGGACAGCAGCCCGGTCAGTATCACCGCGAACTGGGCGATCAGGTCGATCACCTGCGGCAGCACGGGCAGCAGGGCGGCCACGAGCGCGTTGACGAGCTGGGCCAGCGGCGGCCCGAGCCGGGTGATCGCGTCGGTCAGGGTCTGGAAGACCCCGGCCTTCTGGAGCTGGGCGATCACCTGCTGGAAGGCGCTGGCCAGCGCCTGGAGGCTGGGCGAGATCGCCTGGAGCACCTTCAGGGCGGCCAGGATGATCGAGATGAACAGGTTCAGCGAGGAGCTGGCCACCTGGCCGATGATCGCGCCGACAGTCGTGATGATCGGGATCAGCGTGGTGATCGTGTTGCTGAAGGACAGCAGCACGGGCAGCAGGCTGGTGGCGAAGATGCCGGCCAGGCTCCCGATGATCGGGAACAGCGCCGAGACCAGGTTGTCCAGAATGTCGAATATAGGCGCGGACTTGGCGATAATCCCTGCGAAGTCCTGGAACAGGCCGCCGAAGTTTTCCCCGAGGGTGCCAAGCAGCCCGGCGAACCCGCGCACCGCTGGCCCGGCCGCCTGCATCAGGGACACGAAGCCGGGCAGCAGCCCGCTAACAAGCTGCTCGATGCCGGTCACGAACGGCTGGATGAGCGGCGCAAGGGCACTGAACAGCGAGTTAAGCTGCGGCTCGATCTGCTCGGAGAAGGTGACGATCTGGCCCATGGCCTGGAGGATCGGCCCCACGAGAGGCTGCGTGGCCGCCGTCAGCACGCCGCGCAGGTTGGTGAACAGGTTCGGGAGAGCGGCCTGCAACTGCGAATTGGTGGCGATAACGAAGGCAGCGCCGAGCCCGATGCCGGCCAGCGCGCCCAGCGGCGCGATCAGGGCCGGGAGCGCAGCCAGGGACGCCGCGATGGCCGAGGTGATCAGCGTGAACTTGTTCGGCGTGACGGCGGACAGGAAGTTCGAGAAGAAGCTGTTCCCGGCGGTACTGCCCTTGGTCCCGGCCTGCTTGCCGAAGTCGTCCATAGGGGCGAGCGAGCTGGCTAGCTGGGCCTTCAGGTCGTCCGCGACGGCAGAGGTGTCGACGCCGACCTGAACATCGGCGTCGCCGATGGTCACAGCCATATCTCACCGCCTGCCGTCACCGCCGGGTCTACAGCAGGCTATCAGCCGAAAGAGCTGGCCAGCGAGGCTAGCGCTGCGGTCTCCGCTTCGGGCGCCCACGGCCCGGCCCAGGTAGATGGGTCAGAGCCGGGAGGCGGCCGGAACAGGTCGGCCTCGAACTTCCTCCGGTCCTCCTCGGACGCTTCCCTGACGCAGAACCACCGCACGAAGTTGCACAGGCGGCCGACCGGCATCGAGAACAGCGGCGGCGCTCCGCGAGCGGCGAGGAAGCCGTCCAGCAGGTGACGGTTCTCAACGGCCGTCACCAGCAGCTTCATCGCCGCGTAGTAGGGGTTCCGCTGTTCTGCAGCTCGATCAGCTTCTGCATGAGGGCCATGATGTGCGGGAAGTCGAGCTTGTCCTGGTCGTCGTCGTACATCCGGCGGCGGACCTCCTCGGCCTGGTCGGGGCCGAACGCCTTCTCGATCCACTCGTCCAGCGCGCCGAACAGCTCGTCCGGGTTCGGGTTCTTCTCGCCCGCCAGCCAGGCCAGGCGCATCGCGCTGGCGGCCTTGGGCGGCCTGACCCGGTAGACCTGGCCGACCAGGTTCACCTCGACCAGGCCGTCGTCACCGGCTTCGAGGGCGTCATCCGAGCCGATGACGATCAGGCTTGACTGGCGCACGGGCTGCGGCGCGGGCCGCCTCGGTCCCCTCACCGATGCCGGAACAACTGCCGCCTCCGCTTCGGGGTCCGCGGTAAGGGCTGCTGAGGGCCGCGTCGGGCGGCGGGTGTTGGCCACGCCCGAACTGTACTACAGGTTAGGGCCCGGCCTGAAGTCTTCCTCGCGCAGCTCCGCGTAGGCGTCGCGCATGAAGTGCCGCGCGGGCACGCCCTTCGTGTGGCGCGCGAAGACGAACACGCCCCCGGCCTGGAAGCGCAGCACGCCGCCGGGACGGGCGCTGATCCGGCCGGTGCCGTACTCCTGGTAGGTCATGTACTTCTTGGTCGGGCCGACCACGTAGGCCGAGCCCTTCGGGCCTGTGGCGACCTGGCGGTAGCCGATCGACCGCGCGCCCTCGCCGGTTCGCTTCGGGGCCTTGGACCTGGCGCGGTCGCGCAGCGCCGTCGCCGCTGCCCTGGCCGACAGGTCCGAGCGCTCGGCCAGGAAAGCGTCCAGCTCGGCCTGCCTGATCGTGATCCTGACCGTCATGCGGCCAGGTTAACCGGCACGTTCCACTCGCCGCCAGCGACACCGCCCTCAGGCCCGAGGGCTGTCCACTGCGAGCCCTGCACCCGGAACTCGCGCGGAAGGTTTCCGATGGCTTCCAGAAGCGCCCGGCTGTCGGCCCAGCACTGGAGGGCGTCCTCGGTGCGCTCGGCCCAGGGAGGCGGCCCGCCGTCGTTGTTCATGGTCGCCACGCACCTGATCACGCCGAGCCCGAGGTTGGCGCGGGTGAAGGACGGGCAGCTCGCGTCGCCCTGCGGTAGCTGGCTGATGACACGGCAGTACAGCAGCCCGCCGTCGGGGATGTCCCAGGAGACCTCGTTGCCGGGCCAGAGCACGGCGGCACCCGGCGCGGGGTCCAGCAGCTCGGACGCGAAGACAAGCAGGTTGGCGCACACGTCGGAGAGCTGCGGCGCGTCTGCCGGCAGGGGCAGCGCCGGAAGTCCCTGGTTTGTCCGGTGCTTGGCCATAACGGTTCGGTCACGTCCTGCCTGGGCGGCGGTAGTCGGGGCTCATGACCACGGCGGCCGGGGACGGGCGGGTCACCGAGGCGATCCACGAGTCGACCACCCAGATGCCGGTGTAGCCCTGGTCGAGGGAGCCCTTGAAGTCGTCCAGCAGCGCCATGGTCACGCCCTGGCGGGTTACCGTCTGGAGCCGCTGGGGCAGCTTGCACGAGGAGTCGGCGCACGCGGCCTTGGCCAGCTCCGAGGCGAGGATGCCCGCGGCTACCTGGCCTCCGGTCGGCACGGCCAGCCCCCGCTCGTAGGCGACCGTCCAGGTGCCGTCAGCGGGCGGGTCTATGCTCATGTCCTGGCAGTTCGGCCAGCGGATGCCGTCAGTTCGCACCAGCCGCGCCCCGTCGAGGCGGTAGGCAGAAGGGTCCAGCACGACACCGTCGATCTGCACCTCGGTCACCGAGGAGACGGGGCCGGGCAGCCGGATCGAGGAGACGTACGTGCACGAGCAGCCGTCGCCCATGCCGCAGTCGCCGCACGCCAGGAAGGCCGGCCCGCCCTGGATGAAGACGGGCAGCCAGCCGCCGCCCACCAGGCCCCCGTACATGCCGAGAGAGGCGGCCAGCGGCGCGTGCAGGTTGCTCCACCAGAAAGTGCCCACGGCTTCCGAGCAGCCCCGGCGGCAAGGCCGGATCACCTCAGGGCAGGTGCCGTACCGGCGGCCGGTCCACTCCCACAGGTAGGTCGTGGCCATCGTCTCGAAGGTGACCTGGTCGTCCGCCGCCGTGGGGTCGTCGGTGTCCGAGAACGGCTGCTCCGTACACCCGGCGTAGGAAACAGGCCAGTTGCACGGAGCTGTCGCGTTGCCCCTGGGCAGGGCGGTGCCGGTCATGTGACCAGCTTAGATCAGGCGAGCGCGGGGATGGCGATGGGCGAGCAGTCGGCTGCAGGTACGGCCACCTCGGACACCAGGCACAGCAGGTGGTCGAACGGGTCCAGCGCCAGCGGCAGCACGTCGGCCGCGCCGGGCACTCCCGGCGTGGTCTGCGCGACGGCCGCGTTCGGGCTGGTGCCGCCGGTCAGGCTGTTGTTGGCCACGGTCATCAGCGGCATGTCAGCCGACCCGAGCTGGTTGCGGAACGTGACCGTAACCGGGCTGCCGGGGAAGGGGCCTCCCGCCGCGAGTCCGTTGCCTACGCCCAGCAGCCCGTCGAGCGCAGTCTGGAACTGGGCCAGCGTGGCGTTGTACTGGATGGCAGAGGAGATCTGCCCGTCGAAAGCCAGGGTGAACGTGCCGCCCGTGGGCGTACCCGACACGGTGACCGTCTGGACCTCGTTGGTGCCAGCGCCGTCCAGCACCTCGTACGGGCCGGTGCCCCAGGCGTTGCCGCCCTTGGTGTACGCGCCCTTGATGGCGAAGTCGATCGTGTCCTTGCCGTTGATCTTGATCGAGTCGAGCGCGCCGCCGTTGACGTACGGCAGCAGCATGTAGCCCGACGCGATCTTGTCGCCCGACAGGCCGGTCCACAGCTCCAGCGCGAACTTCGAGGTGATGGTGCCCTCGGGCTGCTTGAAGCCCACGACCGCCCCGGCCGAGTCGAAGTAGACCTCGCACCCGGAGATCATCGTCAGCAGGAACGGGTTGACCCCGCACAGCGTGATGTCCACGGTGAAGCGCTTGAAGGCGTCGGCCTGGCGCTCGTTCACGCACAGGATGCCGTTGGCGTTCTTCTGGATGATCTCGTCGCCCGACTCGATCTCCGAGGAGAGCGCGACCTCGACGAAGCCGTCGGTGACCAGCGCGGAGTCCGCGGTGCCGGCCGACGGGACCGTGCCGTCGTCGTTCAGGATGGTGACGCGGATGCGCTTGCCCAGCACCGGGGTGAAGCACCGCGAGATCGTGGCCATGAGTCCTCCTAGTCAGCCGATGTAGGCTGCGCCGCAGTCGGTGGTCCAGCCCGCCGCATAGCTGCGCATCGCGGTGGCGTACATGTCGTTGTGGGCATGGTCGAAGTTGTTGGCCGGAATGTGAGCGGCCGCGAACGGCTCCCCGCGCGCGAGCAGCGGCTGCGGCACGATGCCGAGGCTGAACCCCTCGATGACCGTGCGGACCACCGCCAGCGGCGTGCCCGCGCAGGTGACCATCTGGCTGCCCCTGGCGTACACCGCCCTGGCGGCCGACAGCTCGTACAGCGCCGCCAGGCTGGCCAGCACGATGCCCTGGCTTCCGTAGGTGGCCGCGAGCTGGGCTTCGAGGGCCGCGAGGTCGCCCGCCGCGCCGCCGGTCGTGGTGACCGTGGTGCCCTGGAGGTCGCCGCCCGCCGTCGTGGTGAGGAACGACACGACCGTGCGCGCCGTCTTCTCCTCCTCGCGGGCGAGCAGGCGCGCAGTGGCCTCTGCCTGGGCCTCTTCCGGGGTCCAGGCCACGGGCGAGCACAGGAAGTCGCCCACGACGGTGAACGGCAGCGCGTCGCCGCCCGCCTGGCCGGCCGTGAAGCTGACCGGGATGCCCGACGGGGCGTCGCAGTCGGGCACGATCACGTCGGGCAGGTCGCCGCAGAGCTGGTCCCGCCAGGTCAGCCCGTTCTCCCAGCGCACAGAGCCGAGAGGGGCGGGCGTGACCGCCGTGAACAGCCCGAACGGCGCGGGCACGTGAGACGGGGCATCCGTTGCCTGCGCTGGGGCTACTAGCGCCACGGCGGCCACTCCCTTCTAGTCAGACCTGGTTAAGAGGAATCTGGCCGTCTAGCGCCCAGCCTGGCAGCACGGTGATAACGCGAACCGCGCTGACCTGGATCATCTTCGTGGCATCAGCCACTTCTGAGTCAACGGCTAGGTGCAGGTTGGCTGACGCCGACGACTGGAACAACGTATTGAGAGACGTGAATACATCAGCCTCTCTCTGCGCGTCCAGCTCATCGGAGTAGGTACGGGTAAAGACGGCCCCGCCGTCGATCGTGTACTCGATCTGCTTGGCCATGGTTACTGACCCAGCGTTCCGTTGAAGGTCACGGTCACGGCGCGGGAGTCGAAGCCGCGCTTGGCAACCAGGAAGCCCTCTTCCGTGAACAGCGCCGTGAAGTCGTTCTGGGCGAGGTTGACCGAGTCGTAGATCGTGTCGAGGGTGATGATGTCCGAGGTGCCCTTGACCCAGGTGCCGGCAGAGTACAGCAGGAACTGCACCGTGGTCGGGTAGGCGGTAGCACTGGAGCTCGAAGCCGAGCCGGACATGTCCTGGTAGTTGTAGACGAACTGGGCCGCGATGCCGCGCTGGCTGAACCACGCCGTGATCTGCGCGTCCGTTACCGCCAGGTAGTCAACCGCCAGCCGG
>Ga0310811_10004103_pt1 | contig 18319 bp, 13 predicted proteins | sample YCmetagenome_FD_207642 | JGI IMG/M metagenome (GOLD analysis project Ga0310811, IMG submission 207642) | Soil microbial communities from experimental microcosm in Duke University, North Carolina, United States - YC | ecosystem: Engineered > Artificial ecosystem > Soil microcosm > Unclassified ...
ACTCAAGGAGTTCAAACGCATCGCCATGCGCTCAGACAAGACGGATCAGGCCTTTAGCGCCATGATCCATCTCGTCGCAGCCATCATCAATTCACGATGATTCCCAACAGGCCCCAAAAAAGAAGCCTTCCTTACTTCACTTCATCATCTCAAGCGCGCGGCGGAAGAAATCCTTGCCGCCGAAATTGCCGGATTTCAGAGCCAGGAGCATGGCGGTGTCATGGCCGGTGGTGCGCAGCACCGGCACGCCAGGGGCGATTTCCGGCCCGACTTGGAAGGCGCGCAGGCCGAGGCGATCGACGACCGCGCCAGAGCTCTCGCCGCCGGCCACGATCAGCCGGCGCACGCCGCGCGCCACCAGCCCGGCGCCGATTTCCGCCAGACATTGCTCGATCCGGCTGCCGGCATGCTCGCGCCCGTGCTGGCTTTGCAGTTGCGCCACTTCCTGCGGCGGGGCGCTGCTGGCGATCAGCACCGGCCCGCCCGCCAGCCGGGCGTCGGCCCAATCGAGCGCTTCCCGAGCCACCGGCCCGCCGGCCAAAATCCGGCCGACATCCAGGCGCAACACCGGGATGTCACCCTCGATGGCGGCGATCTGCTCCAGCGTCGCCTGCGAACAGCTGCCGGCCAGCAAAGCGGCCTTGCCGCCCACGGCCGGCGCCGCCGCTGCGTCGCTCTGGCGCGGCGTGACCTGCTGGCCGGCGATCAAGGCGCGGGCGAGGCCAAGGCCAAGGCCCGAAGCGCCGACGGAAACCGGACTCTGCAACGCTGCCTCGGCGACCGCCTGCAAATGCCGGTCGGCCACGGCATCGACGATGGCCGCCCCCTTGCCTTCGGCGCGGAGCGCTTCCATCGCCTCCCGGATGGCGTCACCGCCCTGCTCCACGGTGGCGAAGGGGATCAGCCCAACTGGATGGCGGCTCTGCCGTGCCAGCACGCGCACCAGATTTGCATCATGCATCGGGTTCAGCGGATGGTCCTTCAGGGGACTGTCATTCAGGAGCACCTGGCCGACGAACAGATGGCCCATGAACACGGCACGCCCGGTGGCGGGAAAAGCCGGCGTGACGACGACAGCCCCGGCCTGAAAATCCTCGCGCAGGGCGTCCATGACCGGGCCGATATTGCCGGCATCGGTGGAATCGAACGTCGAGCACACTTTGAACAGCACATGCTGCGCGCCCTGCTCGCGCGCCCAAGAGGCGGCGCGGCGCGACAGCGCCACCGCCTCATCGGCGGCAATGGAACGGCTTTTCAGCGCCACCACCACGGCATCGCTGTCGCCCAACGGCAAGCCGGCATCCGGCACGCCGATGGTCTGCACGGTGCGCAAGCCCGCCTGCGCCAACGTGTTGGCGAGGTCCGACGCGCCGGTATAGTCGTCGGCAACGGCACCGAGAATCAGGCTCATGCGCGTGTTCCGGCATAGGGTTTGAACCAGGCGAGACCGTCCAGCGTCTTGCCGCGCGGCCGATATTCGCAGCCGATGAAGCCGGCATAGCCGAGCCGCTCGAGCTCGGCGAACAGGAACGGATAATTCAGCTCCTCATCGTCCGGCTCGTGGCGCGAGGGCACGCTGGCGATCTGCACATGGCCGGTCACGTCGATATATTTGCGCAGCCGCATGGTCACGTCGCCATGGATGATCTGGCAGTGGTAAATGTCGAATTGCAGTTTCAGGTTGGGCAGCCCGCTTTCTTTGATCAAAGCGGCGGCGACATCCACATTGTTCAAGAAATAGCCGGGCATGTCGCGGCCATTGATGGGCTCGAGCAAGAGTTCAAGATTTTTCGCCGCCAGTGCTTCGGCCACGCGGCGCAGGCAAGCCCGGTAATGCGTCATGGTCGCCGGATCTTGCGCATCGGCGAGCCCGGCCATCAAATGCAGGCGTTTAACACCGGTGGCCTCGGCGTAAAGGAGCGCCTGGCTGATCGAGGCGGTCAATTCCTTCTCCCGTGCCGGCAAGGCAGCGAGGCCGCGATCGCCGCCGGCGAAATCACCCGGGTAAAAATTGAAGAGAGCCTGCGTCAGCCGGTGCTTCTGTAGCGCCGTCGCGATCGCGTCCGGGGCGAACTCATAAGGGAAGAGGTATTCGACCGACGTAAAGCCGGCATCGGCCGCCGCGGCGAACCGATCCATAAAGTTCCATTCATTGAACATAAAGGAAAGATTGGCAGCGAATTGCGGCACTTGGACGTCTCCGTTGCAGAGTTATGTTGCGGCGCCGAGCAGCTCGAACGCATTGTCATTGCAATTATATCAGGCATATCATGCCGGCAAGGCGAGGGGGATTGTGCGTGACGGATCTGCACGAAGAAGTCGCATTGCGCGAAAGCATCTGCCGCTACGGGCGTTCGCTGTTCGAGCGGGGGCTGACGCCCGGCTCGTCCGGCAATATCAGCCTCAGGCTGGATGATGGCGGCTGGCTGGTGACGCCCACCAACGCCTCGCTCGGTTTTCTTGACCCTGCGCGTCTGTCGCGGCTGGATGCCAATGGCCGGCTGATCAGTGGCGACAAGCCGACCAAGGAAATTCCGCTGCACAGCGCGCTGTACGAATCACGCGGCACGGCGCGGGCCGTTGTGCATCTGCATTCCACCCATTCGGTCGCGTTGTCGATGCTGCCGGACATCGACCCCAAAGCGGTGTTGCCGCCGCTGACGGCTTATTACCTGATGCGCGTCGGCAATGCCGCTTTGGTGCCCTATTACCGCCCGGGCGATCCGGCGGTCGCGGATGCGATCCGCGGCCTGGCCGGTCGCCACGCGGCGGTGCTGCTGGCCAATCACGGCCCGGTGGTGGCGGGTGAATCGCTGGAGGCCGCGGTGTTCGCCACCGAGGAGTTGGAGGAAACGGCGAAACTTTACCTGCTCCTGCGCAACATGAATCCGCGTGTGTTGTCTCCCGAACAGATCGCCGATCTCATAAAAACGTTCAAATTGCATGATCTGGCGCATCCCGATGCCGCGCATGATCACCCGCACGCCTAGCGCTTTATCGGCCGCGTATCGCCTCGCGGCATGAGGCACGGCTGCCGAAACACGAATTGTTACAAGGAAGAAAAATTTTTGATGTGCTTTAAATTCCCTTAACCTTTCTGCGTGCGGGTCGGTTCGCATGGTTCAGGTTCGGAATGTCATAATTCAATCTCTAATGGAAAACCCTCTGGTAATCACGAAAATCTGATCTTGTGGTCACAACCTAGCATGGTGGCGCCGCAACTTTTTGGTTTCGAGCATCATCTGCCTGATGCTGGAAAAATTGCGTCATTTGGTGATTTCATGTAACCATTTCATCTGACGGCTGCTCTAAATTGTTGCACAATTCTGTTTCAAGATGAGCCGTTGGCTTTGTGGGGTTGGGAAATCCGGCAGAAGCGTTCTGGGGAAAAAGTCGTCTGGGAAAAAGTGGTTCTGGAAAGAGAGCAGTGAACGTCGCGGTCATAGTGGCATCGGTCAATCGCGGCGAGGAGATCGGCCAGCTCCTCGCGCAACTTGCGTGCCAAACCTTGCGCCCGGTCAAGATCATCCTTTCCGTGGAGCGGCAAGAGGATTTGCCGGCTTTGTTGGAACCACGGGTGCAAATCGTCATGGGGTGCAAGGGGCTGACGGCGCAGCGCAACCGTGGGTTGGACGCGCTTCAAGGCGCCGCCGATGTGGTGGTTTTCTATGACGATGATTTCCTGCCGACCCCGACCGCGCTTGAGGGGATCGCCCGGCTGTTCGCCAAATATCCCGACATCGTCGGGGCCACGGGGCTGGTGTTGAGGGACGGGGTGAGGCAGGGCGGCATCCCCTACGAGACCGCGCTGGCTCTGGTGAATGCCCAACGCCCGGCAGCCGGCGCGGTCTACGCCATTACACCGGTCGATGAGCTTTATGGTTGTAACATGGCGTTCCGCGCCTCCGCCTTGCAGGATCTACGGTTTGACGAGCAATTGCCGCTCTATGCCTGGCAGGAGGATGTCGATTTTGCCGGGCAATTATTACGCAAAGGTCGCGTGGTGAAGACCGACGCCTTTGCCGGCGTGCATCGCGGCGTGAGCAAGGGCCGCAGCCCCGGGGTCGCGCTGGGGTTCTCGCAAATGGTCAACCCGGCCTATCTGGTGCGCAAAGGCACAATGCGACCGAGAAAGGCGGCGTGGCTGATGGTCCGAAACCTCGTCGCCAACCATGTGCTCGCCTTCAAGCCCGAACCCTTCATCGACCGGCTGGGCCGGGCGCGCGGCAACTGGCTCGGACTCTGGTATATCCTATCCGGAAAAGCGGACCCCACGGCGATTTTATCGATGGCCGCGCTGGTTTCACCGCCGCCGGCTCAACTTTAAAAACCAATCGGCTTCTAAACAAAGAAAGTGGCCGCTTTTTGAAAAAAGCGGCGCAAAAACTTTTGCCATGCTGGGCCTGAGTCTGTGTCGCCGACAACGCCCACGGCCCAGAGTCAATAAAGTTTTTTTGCTTCTTTTTGTTCACAAAAAGAAGCCTTCTCCTTAAAAGTGGCTGCTTTCTTCCACTTGCTACGCGAAGGACGGCGCCCGTGGATGCTGCGCGATAGCCTCGTCGACCACCTGGCGCATCGCCTGGCGGAAGCGCTCCTCGGAGAAGCGCAAGGCATTCTCCCGGCAGGCGGCCGGGGAGAGGCGGGGTTCGACCGCTTCAAAGCGGCCAAGCGCGTCGATAATGGCTTCCGGAGTCTGCGCGTCAAACAGGATGCCGGTCTGCGGCTCTGCGCCGGCGACGATGATATCCTGCGTGCCGCCTCTGTTGAAGGCAATCACCGGTGTGCCGCAGGCCTGTGCTTCGACGGTGGTGATGCCGAAATCCTCCTCGGCGGCGAACAGCATCGCGCGGGCACCTTGCATCCGCTTCACCAGTTCGTGTTGCGGGGCCGGCGGCCGCAGCGTGATGTTGGGGGCATTTTGCGCGGCCTTCTCAACCAGAGGCTGATTGGTGCCGGCCCCTAACACCGTGAGCTGGTGCTGCGGCATGCGGCGGAACGCCTCGACGATCAGTTCGATCCGTTTATAGGGGGTGAAGCGCGAGGCGACGAGAAAGCCGTTGCGCGGCTCCTGACCCAGGACGAAATTCTGCACCGCGACCGGCGGCGCGACGACGATGGCGTCGCGCCGGTAGGTTTTGCGAATGCGGCGGGCGACATAGTGGGAATTGGCCACCAGCACGTCCACGTTATTTGCGGAAATCACGTCCCAGCGCCGGAGCCGGTGCAGCAACCAGCGGACATACAGGCTTTTTGCGCCGCGCTCGAGGCCGCTTTCGCGCAGATATTGCGCCTGCAGGTCCCAGGCATAACGCATCGGCGAGTGCACGTAGCTCACATGCACCTGATCGGGGCCGGTGATCACGCCTTTCGCCACCGCATGGTTGCTGGAGAGCACGAGATCGTAGCCGGCAAGGTCGAATTGTTCGATCGCGAGCGGCATCAGCTGGAGGTAGTTACGAAACCTGGCGCGTGCCAAAGGGAGTTTCTGGATGAAGCTGGTCGTGACCTTGTGTCCGTCAAGGAAGCCACGTTCCTCAGCGGGCAAAAAATCCACCACGGTAAAAATATCGGCCTCGGGATAGCATTCCAGCAGCTGCGCCAATACGCGCTCGGAACCGGCATAATGCTCCAGCCACTCATGAACGATGGCGACCCTCATGGTGCTGGCGTCCGGTAGCGGGCGATGATGGTGGTGAGCATCGCGGCCGCGCGGTCCCACGTCATGGCCTGGGTGCGGGTGGCTCCGGCTTGGCGCAGCCGCGCGTTCAGCGCCGGATCGTCGAGAATTTCGAGCGCTCGGGCGGCGATTTCCTCAGGACGGGTGGGATCGGCATAGTGCGCCGCCGCCCCGCACGTCTCGCGCAGCGCGGGAATGTCGGCGGCCACGACCGGACAGAAGCAGGCCATCGCCTCGACGGCGGGCAAACCAAACCCCTCGTAGCGCGAGGGAAAAACGAAGCATCCGGCATGTTCATACAAGGCTTTGAGTTCTTCATCCGTGACGCGACCGATATAGCGGGCTGGTTGCGGCAAGCCGGTCGCGCCGTCGGTTTGAAACGCGGCGCCCCCCAGGTTGCCGGCAATGATTAACGGTATGTTCCGGGAGGCCAGATGCCGGGCGAGCGCGTCGAGCGCCTTGAGATTCTTGTGCGCCGACAGCGTGCCGACCGCCAAAACGAATTCGCCATGCCCGAGCCCATGTTTTTGCAAGATGCCGGTGTCGGGCTTCATGCGCAGCGCGTGGTCGGCACCTTCGGTCATCACGGCGACCTGCGCCGCGGACACGTGCAGGTGGCGGATGAGTTCCTGGCGTGAAAATTCTGAGACCGTCACGATGGGGACCTTTCGCCGCACCAGCCAGGCCTGCATGAATTTGTACCAGGAGCGAAATTTCCAGGAATAGGCGTTCGGCGTGCTGAACACGCCGGCATCGTGGATCACCACCAGCTGCCGGCGGCCGAGCAGCGGCGCGGTGTTGCCAAGATTGACCAGGAAGCCGTCGCGCGCAGCATACGGCAACTCCCGCTGCTCCCAGGCCTGGCCTTGCAAATGTCCGGTCTCGCGCGCGCCGGGCTGTAAAGCGGTCCCTCCTGCCGGCACGAGCAGCTGCGCGTCCGGCGTGATGCGCAACAGGGCGGCGGCAATTTCCCGGGCGAAGCGCTGCACACCGGACAGGTTTTGTGTGGCGAAGCGGCCGTTAATGTAAAGCGGTTCCAAGCTGGTCAACCTTTCCGGGGCGTTTGCGGCGACAGGTTCAGCTGTGGGCGTACGCGCGCTGCAGGCCCTAACAGAAACCGGCCAGCACAGAGCGGGAAGTTCGCCAACTATCAGAATTTAGGGGCGAGAGCAACGCCACAAAAATCGTGCTGCGGTTGTTGGCTTTTTTCCCATTATTAAGATTTTCTATACGTCTATCATGTTGCAAAGCAGAAACGTGAAAGATCTTCTTTATTTAAACGTAAAAATCTGCGATACAAGCACAAAGGGACAGAAGGTCGAGGCAACAACATGGATAAAATGCATTCTGGGAAGACGGACCGTATGCCTTTTAAATCGTTAGTCAATCGATACAAAAAACAACTTTCAGTCGTGCCGCTGTGCATTGCCGTCTCCGCCTGCGCCGAGGGGCCGAGGCAGTCGCACCCGGTCCCGCTGGTCACGGCGACCGTACCGAGCGCGGTCGTCTCGACCATGGTCCAAACCATTCCGATGCCGCCGGCACACACGCCGGGCGAGTATAATACCAACCGGCCTTATGTGCTGGGGCCGAACGACGTGATTTCGGTTTCGGTCTATTTGCATCCTGAACTGTCGGCGCCGTCTTTGGGTTCAGTATCCCCCATCGGCGGTGTGATGGTGACGAGCGATGGTACGGTCGGTCTGCCGTTGGTCGGCAATGTCAAAGTCGGCGGTCTGACGATCACCCAGGCGCAGCAGCACGTCCAGAATGTCTATGCGACTTTTATCAACAACCCCAGCGTTACGGTCCAGCTCGTCGCCCCGCAAAGCCTGCGTTATTATTTGCTGGGCGAATTCGCCCAGCCGGGCGTAAAATATCCTGGCCATGCGCTGGACCTGCTGGATGCCCTCTCGCTTGGGGGCAGCGTCAATCTGGCGAATGCCGACCTGTACCAGGCCTATGTGGCGAAAGGCACGCGCAAGCTTCCGATCGACCTGCACGCTTTGCTGGTGGACGGCGATCTCAGCCAGAACATCGTGCTGGATTCCGGGGATACCATCGTCATTCCGCCGTCCTCCACCGAGGATGCCTTCGTGTTCGGCTCGGTCGGTAAGCCGGGCGCGGTGCCGTTCCAGGCCGGTTCGCTCTCACTGCTGCAGGCGCTCAGCGTGGCGGATATGGATCTGACGAATTATTCCGCGTCCAAGCTCGCGCAGGTCCACATCATCCGGTCAAATGGCAACAAGGCGCAGTTCATCATTGTCGATGGGAGAAAGATCGTGGATGGCCAGGCGCTGCCCTTCCAGCTGGAGCCGGGGGATATTGTCTTCGTGCCGCCGAACGGCGCGGCCTCCTGGAACCAGGTGATGAACCTGCTTTTACCATCACTTAATACGATCAACAGTATTCTTAATCCGTTCGTCTCGATTAAATACCTCTCGACGGGTACACTTTACTGAGGAGATCGGTGATGGCGACGACCCTACCTGCCACGACCTTTGCGCAGCCATCTGAGACGATCGATCTTGGCGATGTCAGCTCTCTGCTGCGTCGCCGGGCCGGTACCATTGGCATTTTTGTCGTTGGCGCAACGATTTTTGCCGTCATCCATGTGCTGCTGGCGACGCCGCAATTTACCGCGCATGGCGCGATGTATCTCGGCGATGCCGGCGCCACGCAGCAGCCTCCGAACAATGCCAATAACTTGAATTTTCTTTCCGATTTCGCCAGCCAAAGCGACGTCAACACGCAGATCGAGCTGATCACGGCGGGGGCGTTGGTGCAGCACGCGGTGCTGGAAACCGGCTTGAACGCGCAGGTCACGCCGGCCAATACGCCGCCCATGACCTATTGGCGCTGGCGTTTCCTGAATGGCGGCCGCATCGACGCGTTTGCACCCGGGCCCGGCACATTGCAGGCGCTCTACGCCACGACCCCTGGTGAGTATCGGCTCGTACTGGGCAAGGATGGCAACTACACGCTGTCGACGCGCGGCAACTTCTTCACCAGCCCCCGGCTGGTGCTGCACGGTGTGCTCGGCAAGCCGGCTTCGGGCAACGGGGTCCAGATGCTGGTCGAGGGGGCGTTGCCGAATTTTACACCCGTGGCCGGGAACGAATACGACCTGGACATCACCTCGCCGGCAGCGCTGGCGGAAAGCTTGTTGACCGGGCCTTTGTCCGTGACGGCCGGCGGTTCGGTGATGCAACCCACGAAAATCGCCTTCCTGCAGCTCCGCTGGCACAACCCGTATCAGGCTCAGGCGTTCGTCAACCAGATGATGCAGGACTATATTGCCACCCAGCTTTCCTGGAAGACCGAGTCAGCCTCGACGACGGAAAATTTCGTGACGGGGCAGCTCGCCAAAGTCAGTGCCGCGCTGGGCCAGGCCGACCGGAAACTCGCCAGCTACCAGTCGCAGACCGGCATCGTCGACGTGCCCCAGAACGCCCAGTCGATGATCACGCAGCTGGCGCAATATGAGACGCAGCGCACCACATTGCAGTTGCAGCAGGAAGCCCTGCAGCAGCTCGACAACGAAATTCAGCATTCAGACGGGCCGTTAAATCCGAATCCGTATCTGATCAGTCAGGTGAACGACACGGTGCTGGCGTCGCTGACCAACAACCTGTCGGAGGCGGAAACCAAGCTGAACCAGCTGCGCGTGCAATTCACGTCAAATGCCGTGGAAGTGCAGATGCAGAACGCACAGGTGCAGCGCATGGAGGAGTCGATCCGCACCATTGTGCATAATGACTTGCAGGCCGCCACTAAGAACCTCGCCGGGCTGAACGCGATCATCAATCGTCTTCAAGGCGAGATTAAGAGAATGCCTGCGGAATCGCTGCGGGTGATCTCGCTGAAGCGCTCCACCGACGTGCTGGGGCAGCTCTACGTGCTGCTGATGGAAAAAGAGGAGCAGGCGCGGGTCTCCAAGGCTGCGACCATCATCAACACCCGTGTCGTCACGCCCGCGAACACGCCGCTCTTCGTCACCTCGCCGAAGGCGGTGATCAATGTCGTGTTCGGCGCGCTGGCCGGCCTGGTGGTGGGCGCCGGTTTGGTCTTCGGTCAGCGGGCTATGTCAGGTCGTTATGAGACCGAGGAACAGGTCCGCTCGGCGGTACGTTTGCCAGTCTACGGCACCGTGCCGCGCCAGCTGAAATCCGACCCCGGGCCCAATGCGTTAGGCCAGGAACAACGCAGCTCATTCTCGGAATCCTTCCGCCTGCTGCGGCGGAGCATCTATCGCAATACCACCGCCGGAAAAACGATGGTGATCCTCATCATCTCCGCCAGCAAGGATGACGGCAAGACGACCGTCGCGGTCAATCTGGCGAAATCTCTGGCGGATGACGGCAAGAATGTTGTGCTGATGGACGGCGACCTGCATCTGAGCCGCCTGCATGAATTGCTGAAACTGAAGTCCACGGTGGGGTTGACGGACTGCCTGGAGACAAGCGCCGACTTGCCGATCCAGGACTGCCCGGAAGAAAATTTCAAGGTCTTGGCCTCCGGTTCTGCGCCGCTACATGGCAAGCAGCATTTCAATGAAAAGACGCTGGCGCCGGTTTTTGCCAACCTGTCTGGAAAGTTCGACTATGTCATCGTCGACAGCCCACCGCTGCCGACCGTGTCCGACGGCATGATTTTCGGCAGTTTCGCGGATTTGATCCTGACGGTCGTCAGTGTCTCGCATACGCCGAAGCGGACCTTAAACATCCACAACGAGCTGGTCGAAACGCTCGATCGCCCACATGGGATCATCATTAACGAGGTCGAAGGTCGGGTGATGGGCGAGGGCGATGCTTACTTCATGACCGAAACGACGCGCGGCGGAAAAATCGCCGGCTGGTTGAAGCGGTCCTAGAGCACAATTACCTCAGATCACTCGTGCTCCAATCGGCTTTCGAGAAAGAAAGTGGCCGCTTTTTGAAAAAAGCGGCGCAAAAACTCTTGGCTCAGCTGGGCCCGAGTCCGTGTCGCCGATAACGCCCATGGCCCAGAGTAAATAAAGTTTTTTTGCTTCTTTTTGTTCACAAAAAGAAGCCTTCCCTTGCATTGGTCGATAATATCACTGTCCGGGAACGGTGGTGCGTTGGGCCACCACCTTGGGCGCGGCGAAGGCGGCGAAGCGCGGCAGCGCGGCGGGGGCGCCGCCGGCTTCCCAGCGCAACCGGCCGGCCGCGGCAATCAGCAGCCCCAGAAGGAGATAGAAATCCGGAGAGGTAAGGCCGGGGGCGGAGATCGATGCCGCGACCAATGTGCCGATCAGGCCGCCGGTGCAGCCGTGAATGACCATTTTCAGCTCGGGGCTGGAAGCGCGGCGCTGGGCGATCCTGACATGGAAGAGGATGCGCGCCACGAACCAGAGCAGCCCGGCAATGCCCCAGACGCCAACGCTGGCGGCGAGACCGGGCAACAGGCTTGAGGAGCGGTTGCTGCCCCAGCCCACACCCAGCCCATAGCTCGCCGCCGCAGCCTTCAAGCTGTCGAGATCGGTTGAGGTCCGGTCCATGTAGGAGGAGGATTGCTGTTTCGTCGCCGTTGCAGTGACGATGTTCATGGCTTGATGGGCCACGCCAGGGGCGATGGCCGGCACGGCGGCCATAATGACCGCCACCACAACACCGGTCGCGGTCAGTCCTATCAGCACGCGCTTTTTCAAGGTCGCGTTCCCCACAACGAGGGTGTAGAGCGCCAGACCCGCCATCATCAGGAGCAGGGCGGCGTATCCGGTGGTGGAGGTACAGAGCAAGAGAACGCCCAGCCCCAGGATCAGGGCGAGACGGGTCAGCAAGCGCTTGTCACCATTGAAAATCATCCAGCCTGAGGCGCCGATGATGCCGCACAGATAGCCGGCCAGCGCGGCAGGCTCGCTGAAGGGGCCGGTAAGTCGGATCACCGAGCCGATGTTCTCTTCGGAGAGCAGGGCCCAGCCGGGATTCGAGAGGAAAAACGAAGTGGGAAACCAGACATGGAGTGTGTTTGCGCTAAACTGCCAAAGGGAGATCGCCACCACCATCAGCCCCGCATAGAGGTAGGTGTTGAACAGCAATTGCATGTGCCGGCCGAGCGTTACCGCATACAAGGATGCGACGATGGTCAGCCCGGCATCGATGATCAGGTACATGTCCTGGGTATAGTTGCCGGCATTGGGGCTCAGCGGTGTCAGCACGTCGAAGCCGCTTAATTTTTGTGGCCAGACAAAAATCTGCCCCTCGAAAAAGCGCGGCATGAGGAGCGAGCTGACCAGGGCGCCAATAACCACAAGAATGAAGGGTGTCAGCACCCGCAAAACGCCGTTTCCGGTCGGGTACGTGGCGCCGAGGGCAAGCCGCAGCAGAAAATAGCCGATAAACAGCAGCGATGGCAGCAAACCCGGCGTGACACCGTAACTGCCGAGGACAAGGACCGCGGCGGCGGCAAAGGCGGCGCCGACGAAGGTAAGTTGCAGCAGGCGCACCGGCGTCCGCCAATAAAAAATGCACAGCGGCAGGAATATGGCGCCAAGGCCTGTAATCATTGCGACAATCCAAAAAAAATAATCGCCCCGACGCTCTCAAAGAGCCGCCATTGGAGGCTCAACGTTCCGTTATCGCTCAGAAAGAGGGCGCCACGGGTCCCGTGCGCCGCTTTTTCAAAAAGCGGTCGCTTTCGTTTCATTTGATCGATCGTCATCATGCTTCAATGGCTCATCGCGCTGATAAGCGCGGATATATTCCACCTCCATACGTTGCGGAGAGGTCAGCTTGTCGTAAGGCCAACCGCCGCCAATCGCAAGATCGACCAGAATGTAGAGCGGCTGCGTATATTCCGGAGGGGTCGGCGTGGACCAAACTTCCTTTCGATTCAGGTAGAAAGAGGTTGTCTTGGGTTCCACCAGAACGCCGAACGTATTATAACCGGATGACAGGCTTCCTGCTGGCACGTCGATCGCGAGCGACCGGCCCAGTACGCTCTGGCCATGGTTCCAGACATGCTCGGTGATCCGATATGAGGAGCGAAACGCACCATAATACTCCATGACATCGATTTCGGGTGAGTTCGTTTTGCTGGTGCCGACAAGCCAGAAGGCCGGCCACACGCCAGGGCCATCCGGCAGTTTGGCTTTCATTTCAAAATAGCCAAAACGTTGGTTGAAGCCGCGCGGGCCATTTGGCGTGGGCACCCAGGAGCAGAGCAGCCCGGCATGCCAGTGGCCCTGACCATCCTTGTAGGCCGTGATCGTGAGGCCTTGAGGCGACGTTTTGAACGGTCCATGCGGGCCGGGATTGTCGAAGCTATTATTGCCGAAATCGCCATTCCATGGCGTATGAGCGATCCATTGACCGCCAGGACCGTAGGCGCTTGCGTCCAAGCTATGAAAGGTCTCGTTGAAGGTCATGCGGTAATGGCTGAGATCAAAGTTATCCGCCTTGGCCTTGGTCCCAGACAGGAACCCGACCCCTAAGGCAATCGCCAAGAACCAGGCCGCCGAGGCGGATTTATAGCGCATGAGTCTGGTGGTCATGAAGCTCCCTCCGAGATCATATTTCATCCACGCAAGGGCCGGAGCCTAGCGCGGCCCTGACGGTAACGCCATAATGGTTTATGTTTCCTTCACGCGCGTTCCGACGCGGCAGCCGCGATGTTCTCAAAACATGCGAGCAAGCATACCAAAAAAGACGAAGGACCGAAAAGAGGAATGAAGCCCAAAACCACGAAAATGGAAAGGGTGATGTAGAAAAAGCGAGGCGGAGAAAAGACGCAGAGAACAGGTGGCGAACGAAAAGACGGATCTTTTTCTCTATACAAAAACGGCCATAATGAAACTGTCAAGTTTTTTAAAGTCTGGTGAGGCCGGGGATTGGCATCCAACTTGCCCTCCCGGTTTGATATATCCGCTTTGATAGATGCGGTTTCATCGGCAGTTGCACATGCTCAACTAACATTGCCATGCCCTTGTCGCAGGAGATGATGCGATTGGGAACTGAGTGGTTGGCCCGGAGCCGGACGGAGGATGCATATATGGCGGAACGGGTAGAGTCGGCCGATGCCCCTCCCAGTGGGCGGCGTCTGGCATTCGGTGCCGGCGCCATGGGCATGGTCAGCATTCTGAAACTGGGGTTGCAGGCGGCAAGCCTGCCGGTGATGGCCCGCCTGCTCGGCCCTTCGGAAATTGGCGTTTACGCGCTGGCTGTGCCGGTGGTCGCCTTTGTGACTATGCTGGCCGATGGTGGGCTGGGCATTTCGCTCACGCGTGAGCCGGAATCCTCGCGCGTCTGGTCCACGGCGTTTTGGGTCTTGCTGTTCACCGGGGTCGCGCTCAGCTTGCTGCTGACCACGATCGGCTTCGCCGAGGGCTATTTGATCCATCAACCGCGCGTGCCGGCCTTCATGGCGGCCTTGTCGGTGACGGTCGTCCTCATGACGGTCACGGTCCCCTCGATGGCGCGGCTAGACCGTCAGGGGCGCATCGCTGTCGGCGGGTTCGCCGACCTCGCGGCGAATCTGTGCGGCGTTTCCATAGGCGTGACGCTGGCGTTTCGCGGCGTTGGGGCGTGGAGCCTGGTCGCGCAATATGTTTCGGTCTCTGTCGTGCGTGCCGCGATCGTCAATGCCGTGGCCTTCGTGAAGCCGAAATTCGAGTTCTACCCGCATTTGCTGCTGACCCATCTTTCCGCCGGCGGCCTGGTCGTGGGCACGAGAATGGCGGATTATTTTGGCCGCATGGTGGAAAATCTCGTGGTCGGCCAGACTCTCGGGACCGCGACGCTCGGCCGCTACGCCTTTTCCAACCAGATTACGCGCTATGTGACGGAAATGGTCGCCAATCCGCTGTGGATCACCCTCTATATCCGCGCGCTGCGTTCAGAACATGACGAGATGCCCTCGCTGCACCTGCGGTTTAGCCGCGTGCTGGGGGTTCTGCTGTTTCCCATCACCGCCTTCGCGGTGGTGTCGGCGCCTATGGCCGTGCCGTTGTTCCTCGGGCCGAAATGGCTCATGGCCATTCCGCTGCTGCAGATCATGATGCCCTCGTACGCCATGGGGCTGGTGGGCGGGTTGAGCGGCGCCATATTGTTGGCCCGGGACCGGTTCGGCATACAGTTCTACGGGCAGCTTGGTGTCAATGCGGGGCGGGTTCTGGCGGTTTGTCTTGGCCCATGGGTCGGCGTGATCGGCGTCGCGTGGGGGATCACCAGCGTGACCACGATCTATGCCTTGTTCATGCTGATCATTCCCGCCACTGTCACCGGCTCCCATCCGCTCCCCGTGCTGCGCAACCTCGCCGGCCCGTTCCTCGCCAGCCTGGCGACGGCTTTGATTTGTTGGCTGTGTGTACGCCAGGCTTCGCCCAGCCTGGAGCGGATCATGCTGGCCGCGACCTTAAGCGGGTTGACTTATCTCGCGGCCAATCTTCTGGTCGACCGGGCGCGGCTGACGCAGGATTTCAGGCTGTTGCAGCAGATCCTGTTCAAAAAGCGTTGATCTGCCGCGTCTTCGGTCGCTCCGCCTCGGGCGGGGCCAGGCCCAGCAACTGCTTAGACAGCTCGACATGGCGCCGCGCATATCCGGTCGAGGTCAGATCGTCCGCATACAAGCGTTGGCGGGCCTTGGCGCGTAGCGCCTGCCGGCCCGCCTCGTCACGCGTCAGGAGCTGGATCGCCCGGCGCAGTTGCGCGGGGTCCCCGCCCTCCACGTAAAAAACTTCATCGCCGCGGAAATACGCTTCGAGCCCGCCAACCCGGGTGCAGATGACCGGCACGCCCAACACGACCGCTTCCTCGATGACGGTGATGCCGGAGGCGTGCAGGTTGGGTTTGAGCGTCACCACGACAAGATCCGCCCAGTCGAATAAAGCGAGCAGCTCGTCATGGGTTTGCGCGTGGACGATCGTGATGTTGCTGGCGTTGTTCAAGCGCGTGAGGCTGGCCGTCGCGAGCTTGACCTCAGTGCCGGGCTGGTTTCGGGTCGCGTCGATCAACGTGTCCCAGTCGCGGTGGCGGTCATTGCCGAGTGAGAGAACCCGGACCGCCCGTCCCGTCAGGGGGGATTTCGGCAGCGGCTCGAAGTCAGCCTTGATGCCGAATTTGACGAGTTCGACGCGCTGCTGGGGGAACAGTTGGGAGGCCCTCTCCTGGTTCAGGGGCGAGAGCACCGAGAGGATATCAGCGCTGCGCAACAGCCGGCGATAAATGAGCTTCTTCACGGGGTTGAGCCGGGGCCATTCATCGTAAAGCCACACGCTCTGCGCTATGATTTTTGGTTTTGTGGCAGCCTTGAAGAGGCGCATGACGCAAAGCACGGCGAGCGATTGCGACTCCGTATGGGTCCAGACAATGTCCGCCGCATGAATTTTCTGACGGTTCCGCCAGGCATGGACGAGGTCAAAGCCGCAGAGCAGCCGCAGCGCATAACGCAGGAGTTTTTGCGGTGCGTTTTCCCTGCGGTCGGTGGAATAAATGACCCGTGCCCCGAAAACGGCCGCATGATGATAGCCGTAGGGAAATTCTTCGTTCAGGCCAATCTTTTTCCCGTCTTTCCAGTCCTGGTTCCATTTTTGCGCATCGAAGCCATAAGCAAGATGCACGTACGCTTTGATCGTTTGCACGGGAGGTTGTCGCTCGGATGATCGGAGGTAACGAAGGCGTGTTCCAACGAATTCCCGCTGCCCCAGGCAAATTCAGGAGCGAGCCAAAAGCGAATTCCTTCTGGTCGGAAGCCGGACGCTAACATAATGGCGAAGGGGGGGATAGAGCCCGCATGTCCCCGTTGGCTTAAATTATGCCAAGCATATCGTAGCCTGAAGGATATCGTAGGGGACGGCCGTTCAGCAGAACGGATTGCTGGTATCGGATAGACTGCGGCGTATCACGCGCAGAAGCTTGTACGCGGTTGTCGAGCGTTCAACGATGTAGCGTGGTGAAGTTATGCTGCCAAAGCCGAGAAAAAGCTTGACGGCACCTTCATTAATCACGCCGTCAAAATCAAAGATTCGGCCGCCTGCGATGGCAAATTTGATGGCCTCCCAGAGCAATGATGGGATGGCGCCGTAGCTGCTGTCTGCCGCGCGCGTGGACATCAGATAATAGCAGGAATGGCGGTCCCAGACGATGAAGATCGCGGCTTTGTCGGCGCCGCACTCATCCTTGGCCACGAGAAATTTACCGCGACGCTGCTCCAGGCAGCGCCGGGTCAGGCGACGGGCGATTTCCAGATCGACGTTTTCCGTCAGGCCGAGGCCTTTGACATTCGTACGATAGAAATCAATAAAACGGTCGGGATCAAACACGTCCGTAATCGTGTGCAATTTCGCGCCGTTGCGGATGGCGTTGCGGGTCTTGTCGCGCATGCCCGACCAGATCGTCTGTTCCTTGTCGGGGTGGATTTCATAAGTAAACTGCACGAGGCTTTCAAAGCCTGCCGCCTGGAAGGCCACGGCGTCGGTGATCCCACGATGCATCTTCTGCCGAAATGCGGAGAGGCGTGGCAGTTTTGCGATGAGGTCGGCGGTGATCGAGAGCGTCTTCAGGCGGCGCGTGAGCGCGCTCCCGTTGCCGGGATTAATCGCCGGGCCCAGGAAATGGGTGAAAGGTGGCATGTTGCTGCTGACGATGCCGCAGCGGTTATGTTGCGGGTAATACAGACGGCCGACGACTTTGCCATGTTCACGGCTTTCCACCATTTCAATGTTTCCCTGGGTTGTTATGTCAAGCCACCAGGGTTCATGGAAGATGGTCGGGGCGTCGAGAGGCTCTGTTTTGAGGAGGTACTCGTCCAAGCACAGCGTCGCGTTTTGTTGCAAGGCGTCTCGACTGGTCATTTTGGTCACGCCGTGGCCCCTTGCAAGTTGGTCACGCAATTTATGTAGTTTATTGCTTAATGGCAACTTAAGAGGCGCCTAACCCTGCCTTAGCTGTCTCGCGGTCTCTCCTTTTCGTTGGCGCCTGGCTGACGATCTGGCGATGCGGGAGGAAGGGCCGCCCAGCCTTGCTGCCAGAACATCGTCACCACCGCCATGAGGGCGGGCCCGACGAACAGGCCGATCAGCCCCCAGCTTTCGAAGCCGCCGAGAATGCCGAACAGCACCAGCAAAAATGGTATTTTTGTGGCGCCGCCGATCAGTTTCGGCCGGACGAAATGGTCAGCGACGAAAATCACGGTGCTGCCGTAGGCGATGATGCACAGCGCGGCGATCCGGCTTTGTGCCAGGGCAATGAATGCGGCGAGCCCCAGGACGACCAGCGCGCCGTAGGGCAGCATGGCCGCCACGGCCGTAACGATGGTCAGCAAAGGGGCGTAGCCGATGCCGAAGGCAAAGTACGAGATCCCGATGGCAATGCCTTCGCCGAGCCCGACCAGGACCAGACCCGAAATCGTGCCGCGGACGGAGTTGATAATCTGCACAAAGATCGCCTCGCCGGTGGGGCCGACCAGTTGCATGGACAGGTCCTGTCCCCGTGCGGCCAGTTGGGCGCCGTCCTTGAGCAGGAAGAACAAGGTCAAAATGGTGAAGAAGATGAGCACCACTTGATGCGCGGCATGCAGTGCCAGGAGCGGGCCGTGCTGCAGAGAGGGGTTATGCTGCAGCGACGTATAAGTTTGCTTCAGCGCACCGCCGGTGGCGAGATGATTGTTCCACCAGGCGATCAC
>Ga0310811_10004104_pt1 | contig 18319 bp, 19 predicted proteins | sample YCmetagenome_FD_207642 | JGI IMG/M metagenome (GOLD analysis project Ga0310811, IMG submission 207642) | Soil microbial communities from experimental microcosm in Duke University, North Carolina, United States - YC | ecosystem: Engineered > Artificial ecosystem > Soil microcosm > Unclassified ...
GTCCTCCCGCCTCGGTGAGCGCGAGGACGGACTGCCGGCGGTCTCGTTCGTCGCGCTCCCGGGTGATCAGCCCCTCCGCCTCCAGGTCCGCGAGCACGCGGGTGAGCGACTGCGGCTGCAGCCGTTCGGCGGCGGCGATCCCGCCGGGGGTGGCCGCGCCCGCGCGGTAGAGGTGCGCCAGCACGGCGATCTTGGTGAGGCTGAGCGAGTCGGCGGGACGCTCGAAGCGCAGCCGGCGGGCGAGCCGGGTGGCACCGCGGCGGATCCCGGCCACCACGGCAGGCGGTGTGGCGAACGCGTCCGTCTGCGCCGCGGGCTGCGCCCCGACCTCGCCGATTTCGGGCACCGGGGGAAAATCGCTCGCCATAGTCCTACGCTATCACTTACGATTTTCGGGACGCAGAATCCGAGATGGCCAGTCGAGCGAGGGGATCCGACGTAAGCCATGGTCTCAATATCGTACGTACTGCGTAGCATTCGCCCCACCCTGCCGCAGGTAATCACGCTGCTGCTCTGCTTCGTCTCCGGGCTGGCCCTCGACCACTACGAACGGCTCGGCCCCACGATCGTGGTGCTGACCATCGTCATGGGCATGAACCTGGGCCGTACCCAGCGCTACGGCGGCACCGGGCACCGGCTGTTCTCGCTGGCCGCGCTGCCGGTCGTCTCCGTCGCCTGCAACGAGGTCGGGCGGTTGTTCGTGCAGCATCCGAACGACGCGGACTCGCTGTTCACGCTCGCGATCGGCCTGTCCATCTGGATGCGCCGGTTCGGGCCGTGGGGGACGCGGCTCGGCACGCTGGTCGCGCTCCCGTTCATCGCGCTGCTGGTGACGCCGGTGCCCGTGGCGGTCGGGACGTCGATGTCGACCACGAGCTCGATGCTGTGGAGTGCGCTCGCCGCGGTCATCGCCTACTGCTGGGTGTGGATCGTGCGGGAGGCGTCGGAACGGTTCGGCCTGGTCGAGCCGTTGCCGCGCCATCCGCGGCCGCGCCGCGAGCCGGCGGGCGGCGGCGGCGGCGAGGGCCGACCCAGGACCGGACTCGCCCGGATCCCGGTGAGTTCCAGGATGGCGCTGCAGATGACGCTCTCGCTCACCCTCGCCTTCGTCATCGGGCGCACGGTGTTCGGCTCGCACTGGGTCTGGATCGTGTTGACGGCGTTCATCGTCAACAGCGGCAACCGGGGGCGCGGCGACGTCGTCTACAAGTCCCTGCTGCGGGTGCTCGGCGCCTGCGCCGGCACGGTCGTGGCGACGCTGCTGGCCGGGGCGCTGCCGCCGCGGGACAACCTCGCGATCGTCATCATCCTGATCGTGCTGGCGATCGGCAGCTGGCTGCGCACGATCAGCTACGTGTACTGGGCAGGCTGCGTCACCTCGGTGCTCTCGCTGCTGCAGGGCTACTTCGGCGAGGGGCACGTCGGGTTGATCGGCGAGCGGTTGCTGCAGATCGTGCTCGGCGGCGCGCTGGCGGCGCTGATCGCCTGGTGGGTGCTGCCGGTGCGCAGCGGGGATGTGCTGCGGCGGCGGCTGGCCGACTGCCTTGGCCCGTTGACGGACCTGCTCGCCGCGTTGCTGCGCGAGCCCGCTGCGGCGGCCGGGCGGCGTGCCGAGTTCGCGGAGAACGTCGTACTGCTCAAGCAGGTCGCGCCTGCGATCGCCGCGCACCGTCGGCTGCACCGTGCGGTGAACCGGCTGTCGCCCCGGCTGCTGCCCCAGTTACTGCCCCGACTGAGCCGGGCCGACGAACGATACCCGGCGGACGCCGTCGATGCGGTGCGCGACTGCGCCGCCGCGGTCGACTCGCTGGCGGAACAGGCGCGAGTGCATCCGGAGTCGTTGCGGGAGGGCGGAAACGCGGGCCTGATCAAGGCGGTGACAGGCAACGTGGTGGCCGCGCGCAAGGCCATCGGGCGGCGCCCGGATGCCGTCTGCCGGCCGCTGCCGGACGAGCCGTCCGCGGGCACCGCGGCGGACGCGCTGCGCCGGATCGACGCCGCCGCACGGACGATCTGCGCCGTCTACGACGCGGACGGCGCGGACGGCGCGGACAGCGCAGACACCAAGCCCGGCGCGGACGGCGTGCCGGTCGGAAATCCGCCAGCGCGGCCGATCAAAGCCTGATTCAATGCGCGCATGACGACTCAGACCGAACGCGCCGTCCGCTTCCGCTCGCTGCACGACCCCGCCGCCCCGCTCGCCCTGGCCAACGCGTGGGACGCGGCCAGCGCCCGCCTGGTCGAGGCCTCCGGCGCCGCCGCCGTCGCCACCACCAGCGCCGGGGTGGCCTGGGGACTCGGCGCGGCCGACGGCAACCAGCTGGACCGGCAGGCGATGCTCGCGCTGCTGGAGCGGGTGGTCGCGGCGGTCGACCTGCCGGTCACCGCAGACATCGAGACCGGGTTCGGCGCCACGCCCGCGGACGTGGCCGACACGATCGCACGAGTGCTGGCGGTCGGCGCGGTGGGCGTCAACATCGAGGACGCGCACACCGAGCCGACCCCGGACACGCCGCTGCGTCCGGCCGAGGAGCAGGCCGAGCGACTCTCCGCGGCCCGCGCCGCCGCCGAGAAGGCCGGGATCCCGCTGTACCTCAACGCCCGCACCGACGTGTTCCTGCGCGGGGTGGGCGAGCCGTCCGGCCGGCTGGCCGAGACGCTGCGCCGGGCCCGGATCTACCTGGACGCCGGGGCGAGCGGCATGTTCGTGCCCGGAGTCGCCGAGCCGGAACTGATCGCCGAGCTGGCGGCCGGGATCGACGCGCCGCTCAACATCATGGTGGGCCCCGTCTCGCCCTCGGTGCCCGAGCTGGGCAGGCTGGGCGTGGCCAGGGCCAGCCTGGGCGCGGCCGTCGCCGGGGCCGCCTACGCGCAGGTGGACCGGGCCGCGCGGGAGCTGCTGGCCACCGGCACCTATGAGTCGGTGCGCGAGGCCATCGACTACCAGCTCATCAATTCCCTGATGAAGGGCGAGGGGTAACCGGGATGGCGCGCGAGGGGTGGGTGCGCGCGGCGGACCTCGCACAGTTCCGCGCGGAGACGATCCCGGTGCTGGCGGCCGACCCGGCGGCGAACACCCAGCTGCTGACGGTGTTCGACCGGCTGTACCGGGAGGGCCCGCACGCGTTCGGCGAGCGCGACCCCGATCTGCTCACCTGGTACGGGCCGCAGGGCGGGATCGAGGCCGCGCTGCTGCGCACCCCGCCCTACGCCTTCATCCTCGTCGGAGCGCCGAGCGCGGCCTGCGTCGCCGCCCTCGTCGGACTGCTGCTCGATCCCGGGACGGGGCTGGACGGGCGCGAGATGAACGTGCCGGGCGAGATCGCGCAGGAACTGGCCGGGGCCTGGACGGCGCGCACCGCGAGCACGCCGCGGGTGTCCGAACGCAACCGGCTCTACCGGCTGGCGCAGCCGCGGGATCCGGAGCCGATGCCGGCCGGGCGGGCCGGGCTCGCCGAGCCCGCGCACGTGCCGGCGGTGGCGCGCTTCCTGCTGGCGTTCTGGACGGAGCTCGAACACACCGCGCCCCGGGACCTCGCGATGACCGCGCAGCGGATCGCCGCCGCCCGCGTCGCCGAGGGCAACTTCGTGCTCTGGTTCGACGCGGACGGCGCGCCGGTCTCAGTAGCCGGATTCACCCCGATCGTGGCCGGCACCGGGCGGATCGGGCCCGTCTACACCCCGCCCGAGCTGCGCGGGCGGGGCTACGCGGGCGCCGTCACGGCGGCGGCCGGGCGGATCCTGTACGAGCGCGGCGCCGCCGAGGTCCTGCTGTTCACCGACCTGGCGAACCCGACGAGCAACGCGCTCTACCAGCGGATCGGGTACCGCGCGGTGACCGACCGGGTGCGCCTCGACCTCGCGGGCTGAGGCGGGACGCGGGAGGCTGGACCGGGCGGGCTCAGGCGCCGCGCAGGTCCAGTTCGATCTGCTCGAGGCTGCGGCCCTTGGTCTCCGGCACCAGCCGCGCCGTCAGCAGGAACAGCAGCACATTGATTCCGGCGAACAGGTACATGGCGCCGGCGATGTTCAGGTGGTTCGCGTCCGAGATGATCGGGAACAGGGCGGTCACGATCCCGGTGGCCGCCCACAGCGCCACCGCGCTCACGCCCATCCCGGCGGCGCGGGTCTTGCGCGGGAAGACCTCGGCCATCATCACCCACACCACCGCGCCCCAGCCGAGCTCGTAGCCGACGAGGTAGAGCACGAGCATGGCCAGCATCAGCACGCCCAGCGCCGTCTTCGCGTGCACGTTCTGCACCACCAGCCCGGCGCCGAGCAGTGTCAGTACCATGACGACGTTGCCGATCAGCAGCAGCGGCTTGCGGCCCCAGCGGTCGACGACGAACACCACCCACGAGGTGAACAGGAACTTCGTCGCCCCGAGCAGCACGCCGGACAGCAGCGCGGCCTGGGTGGCGAAGCCGAGGCTGATCAGCATCGACGGGAAGTAGGCGTTGATCGCGTTGACGCCGCTGAACTGCTGGCCCAGCGCGAGCAGCAGCGCGACGACGAGCATCGGCCGCACCCAGCGCGCGCCCAGCTCCCGCACCCCGCCGTGCTCGGCCTCGTCCAGCCGGATGATCTCGCGGATGACCTCGACCTCGGCGTCCACGCCGTCCTCGCCGTGGGTGGCGGCGATGACCGCGCGGGCGCGCTCCTCCTCGCCGCGCCCGAGCAGCCAGCGCGGGGTCTCCGGCAGCGCGTTGAGCCCGGCGAGCAGCACCGCGGCCGGCACGATCGCCCCGGCCAGCATCCAGCGCCACTGCGCCGAGCCGCCGAGGAAGTAGTCCACCAGGAACGCGATGAGGATCCCGGTGACGATGAAGATCTGGTTGAGCGAGGAGAGCGCTCCGCGCAGCCGCGCGGGGGCGAGTTCGGCGAGGTACGTCGGCACGGTGGCCGAGGAGAAGCCGATGCCGATGCCGAGCACGCCGCGGGCGATCACCAGGAAGAGGTAGCCGGGCGCGAGCGAGCAGGCGACGGTGGCCGCGACGACGATGACGGCCGCCGCCATGATGGTGCGGCGGCGGCCGATCCGGTCGGCGACCTTCGTGGTGAACGCGGCGCCGATCATCGCGCCGGCCGAGAGCGAGGCGGTCACCACGCCCTTCTCGAATCCGGTCAGCGACCAGGCCTTGGTGATGAAGGGCAGCACGCCCGAGATCACACCGAGGTCGTAGCCGAACAGGATTCCGCCGAGTGCTCCGAAGAAGTACAGGACGGTGCGGTTGATCTGCCGGGCCGGCGCCGTTGCCGTCTGGGTCATGGACGGATCGCCCCTTCTGCGTGTGGGTGTCGCGAAGTGCAGTGAGCGTCACACGCATATCAGGGCTCGTCCAGAGCCGGTCAGGTCACGATTCAGAATCCTGACCGAGTTTCACGTACGCGAACGGGCAAATCACAGCTTTCTGAGATATTCCAGCTGCGTCGGCGCGGCGAACGGGCCGCCGCCCTCGTGCCCGTTGTACGGATAGACGCTGATCTCCTTGGCGCCGGCGTAGTGGTTGTACGACGCGAACACGGTCGAGGGCGGGCACACGTCGTCCATTAGCGCGACCGAGTAGAGCGCCGGGGCGTTGGCGCGCGCGGCGAAGTTCACCCCGTCGAAGTAGGACAGGGTGCGGAAGACCTCGTCCACCTTTGTGCGCTGGGTGGCCAGGAACGCGCCGATCTCCTTGTACGGGTAGGAGTCGGTGATCTCCGTAGCGCGCCGGAAGCACTGCAGGAACGGCACCTCGGGGAGCACCCCGCTCAGGTCGCCGACCAGGCCGGAGACGGCGATCGCGATACCGCCGCCCTGGCTCGAGCCCTTCACGTAGACCCGGCCCGCGTCCACCGCCGGGTGCGCCCTGGCCGCCTCGACCGCCCGCACCGCGTCGGTGTACAGCCGCCGGTAGTAGTAGGTCTCCGGCGACTGGATGCCGCGGGTCATGTAGCCGTTGATGCTCGGCCCGGCGCCCGCCGCGTCGTCCGGAGTGTCGCCGACCCGCCACCCGCCGCCCTGGCCGCGGGTGTCCATCAACAGGTGGGCATAGCCCGCCGAGGCCCAGTACAGCTGCTCGTGCGGCAGGCCGCGGCCGCCGCCGTAGCCGCAGTACTCGACGATGCACGGCAGCGGCTCCGCGGCCTCGGCCGGGCGCACCAGCCAGGCCTTGATCGGCTGGCCGTCGTAGCCCGCGAAGGTCACGTCGTCTACGGATATCAGCGGCAGGCCGGTGTCCACCGGCTCGTGCGCGAGGGCCAGCGGGTGGGAGCGGGCCACGGCCAGGGTCTCGCGCCAGAACTCGTCGAAATCAGCGGGCTCGTCGCGCTGCGGCCGGTATTCCCGCAGCTCTTGCAGACTCAGATCTATCAACGCCATGCGCCGGAACCTAGCATCGAACGCCGTTCAACACCTCGGGCGTCCGGCCCGCGCCGCTTCAGGAGCCGGTCAGTAGCCGGCCGCCAGCCCGGCCGGCACCGTGCCCCGCGGCGTGGTCAGCACCAGGTGGCCCCACCACACCAGCCGGCTACTGTCCACGTACATGGGCGTGCACGTGGTCATGGTCAGGTAGCGGCCGGGGGCGGTGAAGCCGGAGCCGGGCGGAACGGGCTCCAGCACGGCCACGTCGTCGATCGGCACCGAGGGCGCCTCGCGGTCGAGCTGGTAGACGTACCAGCCGAAGAGCGTCTGCACGTACACCCTGTCACCGGGGCGCAGCTTGTCGAGGTCCCGGAAGATCATGCCGTGCCCGTCGCGATGCCCCGCGACGGCGAAGTTCCCGGTCCTGTCCCAGGGCATCGCCGTGTCCGGGTCCGAGTAGTGGCCGACGGCGCCGGTGTTGAGCACCTGGGTGCGCTCGGTGCCCTGAGTGAGCAGGGCACGCCAGCCGGGCCCGAGGGCCGGGATATAGAGGAAGCCGAAGCTGGTGCCGTCGGCCAGGTCGTCGCTCGGCCGGGCGTCGGCGGGCGCGGTGGAGAGCTTCTGCTGGAACGTGTTCGACGCGGCGCGGTTCTCCACGTCGGCGGTCACGTTCGTCCACCACAGCGCGTAGACCATGTAGAGCGCGCACAGCACCCCGACGGTGAACAGCAGCTCGCCGAGCGCGTCGAGCGTGCGGCCGGTCGCCGTGGAGCGCCTGCGGGCACTGACGCGCGGAACACGGCCGACGGGATCGAAGGCGCCGTCCGGGTCGTAGACGTCGACGGCCTGATGCCGTGACACGGCGTCACCTCCTGTTGGCGAACGGACACGGAACGTCGCGATCATACGACCGGCTGGACGCCGAGAAGGGCGGTTCCGCACCGGAACCGCCCTTCGGGGTGAAGCCGCCCCGATCAGCCAGGGCCGCACCGCGGCCGCTCGGGACTGCTTCATTCACTGCACGTCAGCTGTCTGCGTTCACTGCACGTCAGCTGTCTTCATCGTTGCCCGCAAGCCGTCGTCGGCGCACGGCGGACGACTGCTACGGCTGGTCGTCGCCCTCGCGCTTGCGTGCGGCGGCGCGCAGGCCGAGCCCGGCGAGCAGCGCGGCTCCGGCCACGCCGAGCGCGATGCCGATGTCGGCACCGGTGTGCGCCAGCCCGCCGGGGGGCGAGCTCGGGTGGGTCGGCGGCTTGCCCGGATGCGTCGGCGGAGTCCACGGCGGAGACGTGGCCGGCTTCGTCGGCGGAGTCGTCGGGGGCTTCGTCGGCGGAGTCGTCGGGGGCTTCGTCGGCGGATGCGTGCACGCGCACGGCGGCGACGTGGGCGGGGACGTGGGAGGACTGGTCGGCGGGGACGTCGGCGGCTTCGTCGGCGGATGCGTGCACCCGCACGGCGGAGGCGTGTGGTGGGGCGGCGGGGTGTGATGCGGCGGAGGCGGCGTGTGGTGGCGCGGCGGAGGCGTGTGCCGGTGCGGAGGCGTGCACCCGCACGAGTGCGTCGGCGGCGCAGTGGTGCGGTGCGGGGGCGGCGAGGTGCGGTGCGGCGGAGCCGTGCACCCGCACGAGTGCATGGGAGTGGGAGTTTGTGTGGTTGTGGTCGTGGGCTGCGGAGACGTCGTCGGGTAGTCCGTCGGGGGCGCGCACCCGCACCCGTCCTCCGTCTCCGTCGCAGTTGCCGTTGCCGTTGCCGTCTCGGTCGGCGTCGGCATGCCGTCGGCGACGGCGACCGCGGTGGCGCTGGCGCCGCCGGACCCCGGTGCCGGCATCCCCGGCACGGTCGGCGCGCTGCCTTCCGCGGTCTGCGTGCACCAGGAGCCGGGCTCCCGTCCGGAGAACGCGCCATCGTCCATGCCGGCGCACGGGTCGGTGCCGAAGTCGGCCGGGATCCGGAAACTCCCGCCCGGCGACCCGGCATTCGCGTGGTCGGTCTCGGAAGCCGCGTTGACCGGCGAGGACGCGGAACCCGCGTCCATCACGGCGCCCTGGGCCCGCACGGAGCCCTGGCCGACGCCCGGACCCGCGACCGCGAGGGCCGGTGAGTACGCCGGGCCGGTCAACAGCAGGCCGCCCGTCGCGACGGCGAAGGCCAGGCTGCGCTTGGCCAAGTCGTACATGGGGACCTCTAAGTGATCAGTCGGAGGATTCGGCGGCGCAGGAAGCCGCCTTCCCGGCGCAACGCCGCTCCGGCACGGAGGTCACTCAGAGTTACTCTATATGGCTGAATATTGATACAAGTATGCTGTTAGCACGGGCAGGGCAGGGCAGGGCACGGGCACGCGAACGGGCCGCGCCCGTCGGGGATGCACCCCGCCGCGACGCGGCCCGGAAAAACGCCGCCGGCCGGCCTGTCCGAACTACCAGGCCTGTTCGCCCTGCTCCGCCGCTAGGCCTCGACCGCTCCGCGGGCCTGCTCGCGGGCCTTGCGGGCGGCCAGCTTCTCCTCGAACCGGCACGCCGCGGCCCCCAGCTCGTCCATGATGCCGGCGAGCTCCTCGCGGGCCTGCTCGCCCGCCGGGCCGAGGTCGGTGCGCTCGAAGGCGCGCACGTTGCGCAGCACCGGCGCGAGCACCTCGTCCCGGTGGATGCGCAGGTTGTAGATCCCGGCGACGGCGATCTGCACCGACTTGCGGCCGAAGTTCTCCACCCCGGCGCCCGGCATCTGGAAGCCGCGCACCACGTCGAGCACGGCCCGCATGGCCTGGTCCGGGGACAGCTCGAAGCCGGCCGCGAGCAGGTTGCGGTAGAAGACCATGTGCAGGTTCTCGTCGTTGGCGACCTTCTGCAGCAGTTGGTCGCACAGCTTGTCGCCGGAGTACGCGCCGGTGTTGCGGTGCGAGATGCGGGTCGCGAGCTCCTGGAAGGAGACGTAGGCGAGGGAGTTGAGCACGTGGTGGGTGTGCGGGGAGATGTAGCCGGCGCCCATGTGCGTCATCCGGGCGCGCTCGAGCTCGACCGGGTCCACCGCGCGGGTGGTGAGCAGGTAGTCGCGGATCGCGATGCTGTGCCTGCCCTCCTCGGCGGTCCAGCGGTGCACCCAGGTGCCCCAGGCGCCGTCCCTGCCGTAGAGCGCGGCGATCTCGTGGTGGTAGCTGGGCAGGTTGTCCTCGGTCAGCAGGTTCAGGATCAGCGCGGTGCGGGCCGTGTCGTTGAGCCGCGACTGGCTCACGTCCCACGCGGTGCCGCCGAGCGGGCCGTCGAAGTCGGCGCCCTGGCTCCACGGGACGTAGCTGTGCGGGAACCACTCCTTGGCCGCGCTCAGGTGCCGGTTGAGGTTCGTCTCCACCACCTGTTCGAGCTCCAGCAGCAGCGCGGTCTGGGTCATCTCGCCGCGCGTCGGGGCGCTCGGGGCCTTGGCCTGCGGGTGCTCTGCGGTGAGGCTCACGTCGGATATCTCCTGGGCTGTGCGGTCACGCGGAAGCTACGGATGCGTAAGTTACGTCACCGTAGCCCACAATCCAGCGGAGCGCCAGCGGTCGCCACGGATGAGGCGATAAGAAGTCAAGTAATTTTCCGCATCGGTCGCCGACGCGCGGAGACGGGCCCGTCGGGAGGATCCGGGGGAATACGGAGGGTGGCCGGATGGGGCGATTTTGTTGCCGCAGTTGACAAATTGAGTGACCTGGGCCACGCTACTAGGCGAGGGTGGACCCCGAAGGGCGCCAAGAGCGCGCTGGGGGCCCAAAACGTTCGCCGGGTCCCTGAGCCCTGGCGACGAAGAAACAGACATCGCCGCGCCGCCGCACCGGTGCGGCGATGCGTTTTCTCCGGGCTGTGTCGTCTCCGGGCTGTGTCGTCTCCGGGCTGTGTCGTCTCCGGACCCTTCCCGCACAGTCCCCACTGTCCCGAGATGCGGCATCCGGGCTACGCTCCCCCCATGCCGGACGCCCGGGAACCCGCCGCCCCGCGCCGTGAGCGCGCGCGACGCGGGGCGGGTGCGGCAGCCTTCCTGCGCCGCGATCTGCCGCCCGCCGCGGCCGTCGGCGTTCTGATGGGCCTGGTCGCCGCCAAGGAGGGCAGCGGAGCCGCGGCGGCGGTCGTGGTCGCCGCGGTCGGCTGCCTGCTCGTCCTCGGGATGCTCGCGCTCAAACGCGCGCGCTGAGGCTCCCGGCGAGGGAGCACGCACTCCGAACGCCCACCGTGCCCCTCCGAACGCCGACCATGGCGGATTTCGACCACGGGTAGGCTCCAGGGGTGAGCCTCGCCGTCATAGCCACCACCTTCGCGCTCATCTTCCTCGCCGAACTCCCGGACAAGACCGCGCTCGCCTCGCTGGTGCTGGCCACGCGCTACCCCGCCCGCTTCGTCTTCTTCGGTGCGGCCGGCGGGTTCACCGTGCAGGTCGCCATCGCCGTCGCGGCCGGCTCCCTGCTCGCGCTGCTGCCGCACCGCGCCCTCGAGGGCGTGGTCGCCGGCCTGTTCCTGCTCGGCGCCGGGCTGATGCTCTGGCAGGCGCGCGACGGCGCCGCGGAGGAGGAGGAGGAGGAGGAAGAGCCCGAGGTCAAACAGGTCAGCAGCCCGTGGAAGGCGATGCTGGTCAGCTTCAGCGTGATCACCGTGGCCGAGTTCGGCGACCTCACCCAGATCGTCACGGCGAACCTCGCGGCGAAGTACGACTGGGCCTCGGTCGCCGTCGGCGCGCTGGCAGGGCTGTGGCTGGTGGCCGCGATCGCCGCGTTCGGCGGGCAGGCGCTGCTGCGCTGGGTGCCGCTGAAGGTCGTGATCCGGACCGCGGCGGCCATCATGCTGGTGCTCGCGGCCTTCTCGCTCTACTCGGCGATCCGCGGCTGAGGCGGGGGCCGGGCCCGCGGGCCCGGCCGCGGACGGCCCCTGCTCAGCTGCGGACGGCCCCGGCTCAGCCGCGCCCCTCTCAGCCGATCGAGTTGAGCAGCCCCGAGGGGATCTTCGCGTCCTTGTCGACCGCGGCGGCCACCTCGGCGGCCTTGGTCTTGTCTATCTTCACCGCATCGCCTATCCCGGACACGTTGTAGCTCTCGTCCGCTATCGGCATCGTGCCGGTCGCGCCGCCGCCGGTGCCGGCCAGCGGCTTCGCGTGCTGCGCCAGGTCGAGCAGGTCGCTTACGCCGGTACCGTCGTCCGCCGCGATCGAGTGGAGCATGGCGCCGAGGAACGGGTAGAGCGTGAACGGGTCCAGGTAGACGCCCGGCCGGTCCGCCGCCTGCACCAGCCCCTTGATGAAGGCCTGCTGGTCCGACATCCGGCTGATGTCCGAGTTGGGCAGCGAGTAGCGGGAACGGACGTAGGCGAGCGCCTGGGCGCCGTTGAGCGTCTGGCAGCCGGCGCTCAGGTTCGCGCCGGAGCGGGTGTCGTGGATGGCCGCGGACAGGCACATGTGCACGCCGCCGGCCTCGTTGACCATGTTGACGATGCCGAGGAAGCCGATCTCCAGGTAGTGGTCTATCCGGATGCCGAAGTTCTCCTCCACGGTCTGCGTCAGCAGCTGCGGGCCGCCCAGGTCGTAGGCCGCGTTGATCTTGTTGTGCTGGGACGAGTGCGTATTGCCCTTCGCGTCCGTGTAGCCCGGGATCTCCACGTAGGAGTCGCGCGGGATCGAGATCAGGTCCGGCCCGGACGAGCCGTAGTGCAGGATCATGATCGTGTCGGTGCGGCTGCCGGTGATCGAGGAGCCCGAGCCGGTGTGCAGCTGCTTGACCTGCGCGGGCGTCAGCGAATCGCGGCTGTCCGAGCCGGCCAGCAGCCAGTTCGTGCCCGCGCCCTGCGCCGGACGCGCGGAATAGTCGGTGAGCGCGCCGACGTGGGTGATGTTCGACGAGGCCCAGACCCAGGTGCCGATGGCCGTGCCGACCAGCACGATGACCACGCCGAGCGCGGTCAGCCCGATGATCAGGCCCCAGCGCCGGCGCCGGGGCTCGCCGGGCTCGAACCCGCCGCCCGCCTCCCGCCCGCGACGACGCGGCGCTGCCCGCTTGCCGCTCATCCCGCCGTAGGTCGAGGCCTGTTCGGGCAGTAACTCTTCCGGATCCGGTCCGCTCATGGATCAAGGCTAGACAGCCGCGGCGTTGTGTGTCGGCGTCGCTGGCCGCGCACGCCCGGACCGCGCCGGGGCAGCGCCGGGGAAAACGCCGAGGGTGACGCCCGGACTACGCCGAGGGCTGCTGAGCGGGGTTCGGCCGGTGCCGCAGCACCGTCCCGTCCGGCGCGGCCAGCAGCACGTGCGCGGCGCCCAGGTCCCAGGCCGCCGCGAGGTCCGAGTCGCTGTCGGTGTCGGAGGCGTCGGCGACGACGGCCGCCGCCTCGAGCCGCACGGCGCCGGAGGAGAACGCGGTCGCCACGGCCAACTGCAGGGCGCTGACCGAGAACGACGCCAGCTCCACGTCCACGGCGGCGTAGGTGCGCCCGGTCTCGTCGCGCACCGCCGCGCCGCGCCGGGCGTCCGCCCGCGCCCGCGCAGAGCGGGCCAGGGTGATGATCTTCGCGTCTTCCGGGTCCAGCTCAGCGTCCATGGCGCACAGCTTACGGGGTGCGGCCCGGCCGGCACGGACCGTCCGGCACCCGGACCGTCCGGCACCCGGCGCGGACCTCAGCCCTCGGCCGCCGCCGGCTCGTCCCGCGCCTCGCGCACCAGCACCGTGCCGATCCGCCGGCGCCGGCCCTCGGCCGACTCGGCCACCAGCCGCAGCCCCTCGACCTCCACCGTGGCGCCCGGGATCGGCACCTTGCCGAGCACCTTGGCCAGCAGGCCGCCGACCGTCTCCACGTCCTCGTCCTCGAGCTCCCGGGCGAACAGCTCGCCGAGCTCGTCGAGGCCGAGACGGGCCGTCACGCGCGCCCCGGTGGCCAGGTCGCCGGGCTCGCCGAGCCACTCGACCGGCTCGCGGTCCTCGTCGTACTCGTCGGTGATCTCGCCGACGATCTCCTCCAGGATGTCCTCGATGGTGACCAGCCCGGCCGTGCCGCCGTACTCGTCGATCACCACGGCCAGGTGGATGCGCTGCGCCTGCATGTCCCGCAGCAGCTCGTCGGCGTGCTTGGAGTCCGGCACGTACGTCGCCGGGCGCATCACCGACTCGACCAGCTCCACGCTCTCCCCGGCCTGGTGCTCGTGCACCCGCCCGGCCAGGTCCTTGAGGTAGACGATGCCGAGCACGTCGTCGGTGTTCTCGCCGACCACCGGGACCCGGGAGAAGCCGCTGCGCAGCGCGAGCGCCAGCGCCTGGCGCAGCGTCTTGCCGCGCTCGATGAAGATCATGTCGGTGCGCGGCACCATCACCTCGCGCACCAGGGTGTCGCCGAGCTCGAACACGGAGTGCACCATCCGGCGCTGCTCGGCCTCGATCTCGCTGTGCTGCTCGGCGATGTCCACCAGCGCGCGCAGCTCGGCCTCGGTGGCGAACGGGCCCTCGCGGAAGCCGCGTCCCGGGGTGAGCGCGTTGCCGAGCACGATCAGGGTCCGGGTGAGCGGGGTCAGGATCCGGCTGAGCGGGAGCAGCACCGCCGCGCCGACCAGCGCGATCCGCGGCGCGTGCTGCCGGCCCAGGGTGCGCGGGCTGACCCCGACGGCCACGTAGGAGACCACCGCCATCACGGCCGTGGCGAACGTCCCGGCGTACCAGGTCAGGCCCCACTCGTTGATGCAGACCGAGGTCACCAGCACGGCGGCGGCCAGCTCGCACACCACCCGCACCAGCAGCACCAGGTTGACGTAGCGGGCCGGGTCGGAGGTCAGCCGCACCAGCCGCTGCGCGCCGGGCACGCCCTGCTCGGCCATCTCGGCCGCGCGCACCCGGGAGATCCGGGCGAGCGCGGCGTCCAGGCTGGCGGCGAATCCCGCGACGGCCACCGCGGCGACCGCGCCGACCAGCAGCCAGGCCTCGGTGGCGGTCACCGCGCGGCGCCCCCGCGCGCGGCCGCCCAGCCCTCGAGCAGCTCGCCCTGCAGTCCGAACATCTCCTCGTGCTCCTCCGGCTCGGCGTGGTCGTAGCCGAGCAGGTGCAGGATGCCGTGCGTGGCGAGCATCTCCAGCTCCTGCGCGGTGGAGTGGCCGGCGGCCACCGCCTGCTTCTCCGCCACCTCGGGGCACAGCACGATGTCGCCGAGCAGTCCCGGCGTGGGCTCGTTGTCGTCCTCGGCGCGCGCCGGGCGCAGCTCGTCCATCGGGAAGGAGAGCACGTCGGTGGGCCCGGGCTCGTCCATCCACTGGATGTGCAGCTGCTCCATCGCGCCCGCGTCCACCAGCAGGATGGACAGCTCGGCCAGCGGATGGATGCCCATCTCGGCCAGGACGAAGCGGGCCAGCGCGACGATCGCGGCCTCGTCGGCCTCGATCCCGGACTCGTTGTTGATGTCGATGGACATGACCCGCATCATCCCACGCGGCGCGGCCCGCCCGATCGCCGCGGCTGGTCGGCCGCCTGGCGGGCGTCGTAGCGGCCGTACGCGTCCACGATCTCCCCGACCAGCCGGTGCCGGACCACGTCCGTGCTGGTCAGCCGGCAGAAGGCGATGTCGTCGATGCCCTCGAGGATCTCCTGGACCACGCGCAGGCCGGACTGCACCCCGGCCGGCAGGTCCACCTGCGTGGTGTCGCCGGTGACCACGACCTTGGAGCCGAAGCCGAGCCGGGTCAGGAACATCTTCATCTGCTCGGCCGAGGTGTTCTGCGCCTCGTCGAGGATGATGAAGGCGTCGTTCAGGGTGCGCCCGCGCATGTAGGCCAGCGGGGCCACCTCGATGGTGCCGGCGGCCATCAGCTTGGGGATCGAGTCGGGGTCGATCATGTCGTGCAGGGCGTCGTAGAGCGGCCGCAGGTAGGGGTCGATCTTCTCGTAGAGGGTGCCGGGCAGGAAGCCGAGCCGCTCGCCGGCCTCGACCGCGGGCCGGGTCAGGATGATCCGGCTGATCTCCTTGCTCTGCAGCGACTGGACCGCCTTGGCCATGGCCAGGTAGGTCTTGCCGGTGCCCGCCGGGCCGAGGCCGAAGACCACGGTGTTCGCGTCGATGGCGTCCACGTAGCGCTTCTGGTTGACCGTCTTGGGCCGGATGGTGCGCCCGCGGTTCGACAGGATGTTCTGGGTGAGCACCTCGGCCGGGCGCAGCGACTCCTCGCCCCGGCCCGCCGCCTGCAGCAGCGTGATCGAGCGCCGCACCGAGTCCTCGGTGAGCGTGGCGCCGGTGCGCAGCACGATCAGGATCTCGTCGAACAGCGCCCGGACCAGCTCGACGTCCTCGGCCGGGCCGGAGACGGTGATCTCGTTCCCGCGCACGTGGATGTCCACGAGGGGCAGCTGCTTCTCCACCACGCGCAGGATCCCGTCCCCGTGCCCGAGAACCGCGACCATCGGATGTGCCGCCGGAATGGTGATTTTCGTGGTGGTCTGCTGCTCGGACATAGGTTCGGCCTCGCGGCCTCGGAATCACACCCTTAGGAAGATATTCACGCCTGCGGCTGACGGCACCATGCTACCGAGCCGCAACGCCGTGAGCGGCGGCATTTATTCCGCGGCGCGGACCGGCCGCGGACGGGTCACGGCGTGCCGAAGCGGCCGAGGGCGTCTCCGCCGAGCACGTGCAGGTGCACGTGGTAGACGGTCTGCCCGGCGTAGTCGCCGGTGTTGAAGACCATCCGGTAGCCGTCCTCGGTCAGCCCTTCCGCGGCGGCCACGGCGGCGCCCGCGCGCAGCAGCTCGGCGGTCAGCCCGGGGTCGCCGGCGGCCAGCTCGGCGGCGTTCGGATAGGCGTGGGTGCGCGGGATGACCAGGACGTGCGTCGGGGCCTGCGGGGCGATGTCCCGGAAGGCGAGGGTGCGCTCGGTCTCCTGCACGACCGTCGCCGGGATGGCCCTGCGCAGGATCGAGCAGAAAATACAACCGGGCTCGAAGGTTGTATCCGCAGCCGAGGATTCCCCCGATGCGGTGATCTCCTGTCCCACGTTCGAGTCCTTTCCTTTCAGGGCCTGCGATCCCCGGCCCTCTCGTGCGTCCAACCCTGTGTAACGTCTCGCTCCGACGTCGCAAGCTATCAGACGCCCGATATATCAGATCTTCCAAGGGGAAGCCATGGACCGCCTCGCCGCCCACGTCATCGCCACCGCTGCGCTGACGGTGACCCTCGCCACGGTGCCCGTCCTGTTCGCCGACGCCTCCCACGCCGCGTCGGGTCCCGCTCCCGTCTCCCTGACCGCCGCCGTCTCTCCCGCGCCGGCCGCTTCCGCGGGCAACGCGGCCGCCCGGACCCGGGCTCTCCCCGCACTGCCTCCCCTGGCCGCCGCGCCCCAAACCCGTGCCCTCGCGCCCGCACGGATGACGACGGCAGCCGCGGTCCGTCCTTCCGCTCCGCCGCGGTAAGGGCCCGCACGCCACTTCCCTGATCGCCCGTCGGGCCACGCCTGAGGCGACGTCAGTCCTCCTGCGGCGGCCCAGGATCAGGCTCAGACTCAGCCTCAGACTCAGTTCCAGCGGCCGGAACGGGCGAGCAGCACCGCGGCCGCGGCGGTACCCGCGGTCGAGGTGCGCAGCACGGTCGGGCCCATCCGGTACGGCGCGGCGCCCGCCTCGGCGAACTGCACCAGCTCCTCCGGGCTGATCCCGCCCTCCGGGCCGACCACCAGCACGATCTCCGTCACCGCCGATGCCGACGCAGCCGAAAACGCCGCGGCCGCCGGCTCCCCGGCGGACTCCGGCAGCTTCAGCGAGGCCAGCGCCAGCTCGGCCTCCTCGTGCAGCACCACAGGCACGCTCGCCGCGGCCAGCAGTCTGGCCACCTTCGCCGTCGTGGCCGGCTCGGTCACCTCCGGCCACCAGCTGCGGCGCGACTGCTTGGCCGCTTCGCGCGCGGTGCCGCGCCACTTCGCCAGCGACTTCGCGCCGCGCTCGCCCTTCCACTGGGCGATCGAGCGCCCGGCCGACCAGGGCACGATGACGTCGACGCCGATCTCGGTCATCGTCTCCACCGCGGTCTCGCCGCGGTCGCCCTTGGCCAGGCCCTGCACCACGGTCAGCCGCGGGCTCGGCGCGGGCACCATCCGCAGCTCCTGCACCTCGAGGTCCAGCGCGTAGCCGTCCGAGTGCAGAATGACGCAGTTGGCCACCAGCCCGGCGCCGTCGGTCAGGTCGATCCGCTCGCGCGGCTGCAGGCGGCGCACCAGCGCGGCGTGCCGGCCCTCGGGGCCGTCCAGCCGCACGGTGGAGGACCCGGCCAGCTGCTCGCGGGGCGCGTGGAAGACGGGGACGCTCATCGTCGTGTGCTGATGTTTCTCGGGCGGGGTGCTGCGGCGGACATGGGGGAGGGCCGGTCGGGCGGCGCGCCCGGCCGTCCGGGCGGACGGCCGGGGCGGGCGGCTACCGGTTGTTGATCGCGTCCTTGAGCCGGGAGAACAGGCCCTGCTGGCCCGGCGCGAACTGCCCGGAGGGCCGCTCCTCGCCGCGCAGTTGGGCCAGCTTGCGCAGCAGCGCCTCCTGCTCGGCGTCGAGGTTCTTCGGCGTCGACACCTCGATGTGCACCACCAGATCGCCGCGGCTCGAGCCGCGCAGGTGCTGGATGCCGCGCCCGCGCATGGTGATCGACTGCCCGGACTGGCTGCCCGGCCGGATGTCGAGCTCCACCTGGCCGTCGAGCGTCTGCAGCGGGATCTTGGTGCCCAGCGAGGCCGCCGTCATCGGCATGGTGACGGTGCAGTGCAGGTCGTCCCCGCGCCGCTGGAAGATCTCGTGCGGCTCCTCGACGATCTCGATGTAGAGGTTGCCCGCCGGGCCCGCGCCGGGGCCGACCTCGCCCTCGCCGGCCAGCTTGATCTGGGTGCCGTTGTCAACGCCCGGCGGGATCTTCACGGTCAGCGTGCGGCGGGTGCGCACCCGGCCGTCGCCCGCGCACTCCACGCACGGGGTGGGCACGATGGTGCCGTAGCCCTGGCACTGCGGACACGGCCGCGAGGTCA
>Ga0310811_10004105_pt1 | contig 18317 bp, 7 predicted proteins | sample YCmetagenome_FD_207642 | JGI IMG/M metagenome (GOLD analysis project Ga0310811, IMG submission 207642) | Soil microbial communities from experimental microcosm in Duke University, North Carolina, United States - YC | ecosystem: Engineered > Artificial ecosystem > Soil microcosm > Unclassified ...
TCGATCTCGACGTTGTCCGGAAACGCCGCGACGCGCTCGACGTACGATCGCGTCGGATCCACGCCCGTCGGCGACGGATTCCGGATCGCGGCGAACTCCGGAACGTTGGTCGTGAAGAGACGCGTCACGTCGATGACGGCCGCACTGTCTGGTCCGTACGACTCGACGTTGAACGTCGCGATGATCGGTCCGTAATTCGAGTTCTGGACGGAGCGATAGACGGCTTGCGTCGTATCCGCGGTGATCGCGTACGACGGCGAGCGCAGGATCATGCGGTTGCCATTCCGCTCCCAGCGCAGTGTACGCTCCGTGAACTCGTCGCCGGCGTAGTCGCCGAAGCCGGGCGTCGCCGGTCCCGGCGTCTGATTGCCGGCCGCCGCGCGCGCCAAGCGTCCGACCATGAGCTCGTCTTTATGGAGCTCCTTCGCCGGAACCTCGAAGTAAACGCGGTCGCCGACGCGGTGGACCTTGAACATTCCCGCCTTCGTTTTCGCCTCGGCGGTGATCACGCGGTTGTACGGCCGCGGCGCGTTGAGCGAGGGATTGAAGCCCGGAAAGCCGCGGCCCGCGGTTGTGTCCTGACCGGGAGCGCCCTGACCAGGCGCGGTCGGCGGCGGTCCGCCACGGCCGGCGTTCGGATTGGCTGGCGACTGCGTCGGTTGCGGAGCGGGCACGGGGGCGGGCCTGGTGCAGGCCCCAGCCAAAGCCGCGGCAACGGTCGCGAACGAGATCGCGGCGCGGGTCTTCATTATGGTAGTGGAAAAAGGGAGAGTGAGGTGAATACCTCAACCTGCCCAAGGGAACGCCCCGACGCAATTGGGCGCGGGGCGATGTCGCCTATTCCGCGCGCAACGCCGTCAGCGGATCAATGCGCATCGCTCGGCGCGTCGGGACAGCCATGGCGATCACGGCGACGATCATCATCGTCCCGCCGGCCGCCAAGAAGACAAGGACATCCGCCCCGCTCATGGAGTAGAGCAGCGAGCTCGCGACCCGTGACAGGGCGGCGCCTCCCGTAAGGCCGATGACCAGCCCCGAGATCAACAATCCGCGCGCCTCCGACGCGACCACGCGCAACACGTCCGCCGTCTGCGCCCCAAGCGCGAGGCGCACGCCGATCTCCTTTGTGCGCTGGGCAACGGCGTAGGCGATCACACCATACAACCCAATCGCCGCGAGCATCGCCGATACCGCCGCGAGCAGGGCGAGGAGTTGCGTCGCCGTTTGCTGACTCTGCAACGGGCCCTCGATGTAGGCGGCGAGCGGCATCCCGCCGTACACCGGCACGGTCGGGTCGACGGAGTGAACTGCTTGCTCGATCGACCGAACCGACTGATCCACCGAGCCGCGGGTGCGCGCGAGAAAGGTATATCCCTTTTCCGGACGATAGACCTGCCGCGCCGGAACGTAGAAATACGGCGTGGCCCCCTCGGTGAGGCGGTACGTCTTGGTATCCTTGGCAACGCCCACGATCGTGAACCATCGCCCCCAGCCACGGACGTGCACACCGAGAGCGCTCCGTCCCGCGAGGTAGCGGTTGACGAAGGTCTCGTTGACGATCATCACGTGCGTCGACATCGAATCGTCACCGGCGTTGAAGTCGCGACCGGCCAACAAAGGAATGTCGAGTGTACTGAAATAGTCCGGCCCGATGATCGCGCGAAACAGCTTCATGTTCTCGGTCGGCTCGGGCGTGTAGCCTTCGATGCGCAACTCATCCCATGAGCCCGAGCCGAGGCTGAGCGGAACGTAGTCGGCGTAGCTCACCGACGAGACGGCCGGTTGTCGACGCACCCGGTCGGCGACATCATCGAGGAATGCTTCGCCGCGCGCCGAGTCGTATCCGGCGAGCGTGATGCTCACCGACGCCATCGCCACTCGACCTGCATCGAAGCCGGGCGACAGAGATCGAGCATGTCGATAGCTCTGATAGAACAGGCCTGCCGCGACGAGCGCGACGACTGCGAGCGCCATTTCACCGGCGACGAGCACACCCCGAGCGCGAGTGGCGTGCCGTCCGCCGGCCGAGCGCGCGGTGTCGTGCAACGCATCGCCAAGTGCTTCGCGCGACCCGTACAGCGCCGGCGCGATGCCCGCGAGCACCGTGACGGCCGCGCCCAACAGCACGGCGAGTGCGAGGACGCCGGCATCGACGCGGGGCGGGATGAGATTTGGCGAGGCGAACGCGGGCACGAGCCAACGCAGCGAGCGCGCCAGCCAAACGGTCGCGAGAAGTCCCAGAGCTGCGCCCGCCCCGGCGAGGATCGATGCCTCGGTCAGCAGTTGACGCACCAACCGGCGTCGCGGTGCGCCGAGGGCGAGACGCAGTGCCAGCTCGCGCTGCCGGCTTGTCGCGCGAGCAAGCAGCAGATTCGCCGAGTTCGCGCACACGACGACCATCACGAGGAGGCAGGCACCGAGTAGCACGAGCAGCGGCGCGCGCAGGCCGTCTTGAATTCCCCAGTGAGACCGCCACAGCGGAAGGAGCCGCGCTCCCATGCCTTTGCTGACTTCGGCGTTGGCCTTTGCCATCAGCGCACCGAACGATTCGACCTCGGCGCCCGCGGCCGCGGGCGTGACATTCGGCGCGACCCGCGCAAGGACACGGAACGTTCGCGTCCCACGATCGCGGAGCCACCAGCCGCCCGTCGGAACGATTTGGCCGAGCATCGCGGCCGGCACCCAGAGCTCCGTTCGCTCGCCGGGCATCGACCCGTGGAACGTCGGCGGCGCAACCCCGACGATCGTGAATGGAAAGCGGTTGATCTGCACGACGCGTCCGATGACGGCCGCGTCGCCGTGCCAGCGCGACTGCCAAAGGTCGTACGAGATGACGACGGTCGGTTGCGCGCCGGCCGCTTCATCCACGCTCGAGGGGAAGAACGTCCCCAGCGCTGGCCGCACACCGAGCACGTCGAAGAAGTTCGCCGACACCAGCTCGGCCCGACGACGCTCGGTGTGTACGTCGTTGCCGATGCCGAGAGGCGTTGGGTACGCCGCGGCGAGTCCGTCGAACGAGCGAAGGTACTTGCGGAAATCCCGGTAATCGAGCCAGGAAGTGCCGAGCCAACTCCCTGACGCCGACGTGGATTCGAGCGCGAAGATGCGCTCGGACTCCGACGCGCCGGGAAGCGGGTGGAGGAGGATGGTGCGCGTCCAACTGAACACCGTGGTGGTCGCGGCGATCCCGATCGCCAGCGTAAGGATGACGATCGTGGAGAGCGCCGGTGCGCGCCGGACCTGGCGCAGCGCGAAATGCGCGTCCATGAGAAAAGACTCGATCGTTGGCCATTGCCATGTCTCGCGCCCTTGTTCCCGCAGGCTCGTGACGTTGCCGAACGACCGACGGGCGGCATCGCGCGCCTCGGCCTCCGACATCCCGCCGGCGATCAGCGCGTCGGTCTTCTCCGCGAGGTGGGCGCGGATCTCGTCATCGAGATCATCGTAGATGCGACGTCGTGACAGCAACCGATCGAGCCACCTCATGCTTTCCCAGCGCCCAGCGCCATCACGAGGTTGATCCCCTCGAGCATGCGCTCGAAGCTCGAGATCTCGTTGCCGAGGTGTTTGACGCCGGCGCGCGTAATGCGATACACGCGGACCCGCCGATTCGTGGCCGACACACCCCACTCGGCCTCGACGAGTCCCTCTTTGAGCAGTCGCTGGAGGGCAGGGTAGAGCGAGCCCTCTTCGACCTGCAAGAGATTTCGCGCGGCTTGCTGAATGCGCTGTACGAGCGCGTAGCCGTGCATCGGCTCCTGCTTGAGGAGGCGGAGCACCATCATCTCGAGCGCGCCGGGGAACAGGTCGCGCGGTTTGGCCTCGGGCATTGCGGCGTCGGCGATGAAAGGGACGCACCCTGAACTGCTCAAGGCCTAGAGTAAACTAGGGTATGAACGCTGTCAAGCATTCAGCGGCGTCGCGCTCTGTAGGTTGGCAGGCAACGAGAACGACGCTGGAATTGTCGAACTGTTCGTGAGCGCGCGAGCTGCGTCAGAGCGTACCTAAGGGCGACCACAGATAATACCATCGGAAAAGCGCCCCTTCGGGGACGCTTAATGAAAGGGAGTTGTAGACGTTGTAACGAAGAGCCGCTTATGAGCGTAGGTGTACGATCGCGCCGGTTCCCTCCAGCAGTCTCCCTCGTCCCGGGCCTCCAATGTCGCGCTTTGCAACGCCGCTTCGCGCCCTCTCGATCTGTCTCATTGTACTGTCCTCTGTACGTGGACTTGCGCAGACCGCGCAAACAGAACGAATAGCCGGCACGGTCCGAAGTGACAGTGGGATGGCGATACCGAACGCCGCGATTACGGTGACCCCGGCGGGCGCCGGTGGATCGGCGGCGGTTGGCGCGCGCTCCGACGTGAATGGTCGTTGGTCGGTGACGATGCCCTCGCGATCGGCTGAGTACTACGTCACCGTTATCGCGATCGGCTGGGTTCAACAGCGTCTCACCGTGAAGTCGGCCGGCGGCGCGACGCCGGTGACCGCCGACGTTGCGCTCAAGCGCGCGCCGGTCGTTCTCGGCGCGGTCCGCGTCACCGAGCAGCGACGACAGCCGCCGCGACCGGAGACGCTTGTCGGTGGCGACATTGCCGGCACGGAGAAGGGAATTCTGGCGGCCTCGGAAGTCTTCGCAGCCGCCGACCAGGGCGACCTGATGGGTATGATCTCTCAAGTGCCGGGGATCACCGTCGTGTCTGATCCGTCGAACGGTCTGCCGAGCTTCTCGGTGCTCGGGCTTTCGGGATCGCAGAACAACGTGGTCCTGAATGGTCTCGCCTTCGGCGGGAGCGACGTGCCGCGCGACATTGTCGGCCTGGTTCGCGTTTCCAGCAACGCGTACGACGTATCCCGAGGAGGCTTCAGCGGCGCGCAACTGTCGGTGACGCAGGTTCCCGGCGGGAATTTCCGCTCGCGGCTCGTGCACGCGACGCTCGACGGGCCAGGTCTGCAAATGACCGATCACACGGGACGACAACTCGGGCAGCAGTACACCAACCTCCAGCTGAGCGGTAACGCGGTCGGCCCGATTGTGCTGGACCGGCTGTTCTACAATGTGTCCGTTCAGGGCGGACGACGGTTCAGCGATCTCACTTCGCTGCTCACCGGCGATCCCGCGACGCTCGCACGACTCGGCGTCTCGCAGGATTCGGTATCGGCCGTCGTGCATGCCGCGAGCTTACTCGGCATCCCGATGAGCGCCGCGGCAATTCCGAGCCGCCGGCAGACCGACAACGCGAGCCTGCTCGGGCGCTTCGATTGGACGCCGTCGCAGACTGTCGACGCAAGCCTCACGACGTCGCTACGCCGTAGCAAGTCGGCGGCCTCTTTCGTTGGATCGACGGCCTTGCCCGGCCACGGCGGCGATCTCACACGATATGGTGGCGACGTCACAGCGGAGCTCTCGACGCTCATCGACAGCACGTTCCTGAATGACCTTCGCATCGGCGCGCATACGGATGTGAGCGACGCCGCTCCCTACGTCAACTTGCCCGATGCACGAGTGCTTGTGACGTCGCAGCTCGCGGACAGTACGACGGGCCTCACCTCGCTCGTGCTCGGCGGCAATGCCGGATTGCCGCGCTACACTCGGACCTCCGGCGCCGAGCTGTGGAACCAGCTCATCTGGAATTCGCTCGATAACAAACACCATTGGCGCGCAACGGCCGACGCCCGCCTCGACCGCCTGGCACAGAACGAAGGCGCCAACACGCGCGGCACTTTCGTCTACAACTCCATCGCCGACGTCGAGGCGAACAGACCGGCGTCGTTCACACGCTCCTTTATAACCCAGGACATGGTTGCCGGCGTGCAGACCGCTTCGCTCGGGGTCGGCGACCAATGGCGCATGACGGATCGAGTGAGCGTCACGTACGGCGCTCGCGTGGACGCCAATCGCATCTCGACGGCGCTCCAGTACAATCCGACGATCGACAATGTCTTCCATCTCCGCACGGATCACGCGCCGAGTGGTGCCGCCGTGAGTCCGCGCGCGAGCTTCTCGTGGGGAATCGGCAACAACGGTACGACGGGCATTCCTGGTTTCGGTGCGCCCTGGGGCTTCCTCAGCGGCGGCGTTGGGCTGTTCCGGAACGACGTTCGGCCAAACTTGATCGCGCCAGTTATCGCGAATACCGGACTGCCCGGTGGCATCGGACAACTGCTGTGCATCGGCGGCGCCGTTCCCACGCCGGATTTCTCGGCATACGCGCAGAATCCGGCGAGCATTCCCGTTGCCTGTACCACCGGAGCCACGGCGTCCTTTGTCAGCAACCAGCCCAGCGTTTCGTTGATCGATCCGTCCTTCGAGCCGCAAAGCAGCTGGCGTGGAAACCTCTCGTTCCGCGGTCCGTTCGTGACGAAGCTGATCCGCTTCACGACCGACGTGACATACTCTCTCAATCAACATCAGCAGACGCCAATAGACGTGAACTTTCAGCCTCTCGTGCGCGGCCAGATTCACAACGAGGCGAATCGCCCCTCCTTCGCTCTCTCGTCGAGCATCGTTCCGACAACAGGAGCTGTCACGAACGTCGATTCCCGGCTGTCCCCGCTGTTCAGCAGCGTGAATGCCGTCAGGTCCGATCTCGAGTCACGGAGCACCCAGTACACTTTCGCCCTCCAGCCCGGTGGACTTGGCACGATCAACACCAGATGGAGCGTCAGCTACGTGTATAGCGACGTTCGCGAACAGGTGCGCGGATTCGGAGGCACGACGGCCGGCAATCCGCTCGACGTCGAGTGGGGCCGCGGCGCGGTCTCGCCGCGACACGCGGTGAACATCAACCTGTATCGGCGCTTCGGTAGCCTCTTCTCGATGGCACTCACCGGTCGCGCCACGTCGGGTATCGCATACACGCCCCTCGTCGCCGGCGACATCAATGGAGACGGTTTTTCAAACGACCGTGCCTACGTCTTCGATCCGGCGACGGTTGGCGACGCGACGATCTCCTCGGGCATGTCAAAGCTGCTCGCCAGCGCGTCGCCGCGCGTGCGCAATTGCCTGACGCGCCAGTTCAGCACGATTGCCGGACGCTCCAGTTGCGAAGGTCCGTGGATGGCGACGGCCTCGGCGACCATGGTGCTCAACCCCGCGAAGCTCGGCTGGGACAATCGCACGCAATTGACATTGAATTTCGCAAATCCGCTCGTCGGAATCGATCAGCTCATGCACGGCTCGTCGCACATGCAAGGCTGGGGTCAGCCCGCGGTGCCGGACAACACGCTGCTTCGCGTGACGGGGTACGATCCAACGTCGGGCCGATATCGCTACGACGTCAACCAACGCTTCGGCGATACGCGTCTGGCGACGTCGGGCGTGCGCGTGCCGTTTGTCATGACGCTCGAGGCGCGGGTGCGGCTAGGCGCGGACAACGATCACCAAGCTGTCGACCAAGCGATCGGTCCCGGCCGCATTCGGAAGGGTGAGAAGATGGCCACCCAGCAGCTACGCCAGCGGCTGATCAATTCCGTGTTCAATCCTCTGCGCGGCATCCTCGACGTGAAGGATTCCCTCAGCGTGCTGAGTCAGGGCCAGGTCGATCGTTTGACCCAGCTGCAGCGGCGCACCGTTGCCGCGCAGGATTCGGTGTGGGCGCCGGTCGTCGCGTATCTGGCGAACCTGCCGAACTCCTACAACGAAGAGGAGGTCGTCGCGATGGTTCGAGACGCGCGCATGCGGGCGTTCGACCGAATCGTCGACTCCATGATCGAGGCCTCGAAGATTCTCACGCCGGAACAAATCGCCGACTTCCCGCCGGCGCTCCGTTCCTCGTTTGACATCGAGGCACTCAAGCAACAGCGCCCGGTCAAAGGGTTCTTCCCGGCGTTCTGATGTCGGATGGCTGGCGCGCGTTCAACGCGTCAGCCACCAGCTCGCCTTCACGAGAAAGATATTGTCCGGCCGCGCCGCGAACAGCGCGTCGCGGTCGCGGACCAGATCCAACGTGCCGAACGCCGCGTCGGCGGTGCGAGACTGCGTCCACGCGACATATAGGACCGATCCCGGCCGGTATTCCCAGCGAAACACGGCGTTCCCGCGCAGCGACTGTGAGCTGAAATTCGGATTGCTGATCGTGAACGCCTTGGCCGGCCCGGTACCGTCGGGGTCCACAGTGTAGCTCGTGATCATCCCGTCCTTGTCTCTTGTCGGCGCGATCGTTCCCCGGTCCCTGCCATAGACGAGCGTCTCGAGCGACCTCGGCGCCGCGTATTCCTTGAAGTCGTAATACTTGCCGGCCGCGAAAAAGGGTTGCGTGTACAGCTCGAGCGTCATCGTCGGCGAGAACGTCACGCTGAGCCGCGTGTCGAGGCCGAGCGTGCGCTGATCGAGCCACGAGACGACGTAGCGCGTCCCGTAGAACGATGTCGCCGTCGTATCGCTCACCGCCTGCACGTACTGCGCGTAGTTGCGCCCCGTCGAGAACGAGGGTCCGAACATGACGCTGACGTTCGAGACCGGTCGATACGTCGCGTTGAGGTAGACATTCGCCTGATGGCCGGACTTCTCATCGCGGTACACGCCGATCCCACCATTGCCGATGAGCTGCGATCGTGAGTCCGACGTGACATCCAGTTCGACGAAATGGTTCGTCACCGACCGAATCGCCGGACCACCGCGCAGCGCGCGATCGTCGATGACTGCCGGCCGGAGGATGTAAAAGCCCGAGAGATTCCAGAACTGCGGCGTTGTCGTCGAGTAATAAGCGTGGAACTGCCGCTGCGTGACGTCGCCCTCGAAGTTGTTCTGATTCTGCATGCCGGCAACAGTATAGATCTGGCGGTACCAGCTCGTCGGCTTGGTCCAGATCCGGCCGATGTTCGCGCCGGTCCAGATGTAGTCGGCCCGCTGTTGGAAGGCGTAGTCGTTCGTCTCGTAGCCCGGCGTGCGAACGTTCGTCTGCACTTCGCCGAACCAGTCGCCCGTATTCTTTGCGATGCGGGCGTACGCGCCGCCGCCGCGGAGTGACGTCGCGCTCGTGTCGAACCGGTTCGAGAAGAAACCTCCCGAGCCGTCGCCGCGGTCGGGGCGCTGGAAGTAGCGCGCGCTCGAGAGTTGGCGCGACGCGATCGCGCGCGCGTCCCCCGTCACGTTCGTCACCGCGGCGTTGGCCTGGAACGAATACATCTGCTCGTGCCACGTGTAATACACGTCGTTCCCGTACATCTCGGCGTGTTGCGCCAATCGGGGAGCGAAGACGTCGTCGATCCTGCGCGCGACGCCGCTCACGATGCCACCCACGACGAGATTGCCCCGCAGATAGTCGTGCTTGAGACGCGCGACGAAGTAATCGGCGAGCGGCTCCACTTCCTGTTTTCCGCGGTCGCCGGCGAGCGTCTCGACGCGCGCGTTGGACTCGCCGGTCAACGCGTTGAGCAAGCCGACGGTGAAACCGTTACCAGTGCGGCCGGTGATCTTTCCAGCCGCGAGGATGGTCGTCGCATCGGGCACGTCGGCGAATGCATTCGGATCGGTCGCCAGGGATGCGCCACTCGGCGGACGCCCGACGCGCCGCGAGTAGAACGCGCTCATGCTCTCGACGTTGCTGCAGAAGTTGCAGCTGAAGCCGCCGAAGTTGAACACCTGCGCGCCTTCGACGAAAAACGGTCTCTTTTCCGGAAAGAATGTCTCGAACGCGGAAAGGTTGAGTACCGCCGGATCGACCTCGACCTGCCCGAAGTCGGGATTGAACGTCGCGTCGAGCGTGAGATTCGACGTCAGCCGGTCCTTGAGATCGAGGCCGGCGCGCAATGAGGGACGGCCACGCCGATTGAACGGATCGTTGGGAATCGACGCCAGCGACGACGACTTGCTCACCACATACGGCAACAGCTCGAGGCCCGACGTCGAGGAGGGCATGCGAAGACCCTCGAGGTGGCCAAACCGCTGCGGCCCCCCGGATTCTGTCTTGCCCCACCACGACCATTGATCCTGCTCGTTGCGCCGCTTGATGAAGCGACGGACTTGTAAGCCCCAGGTTTGGACGGAATCGCGGGAAAAACGGAGCTGGCTGAATGGAATGCGAATCTCCGCCGTCCAGCCGTCGGCGTCGATGTGCGTCGCCGCTTCCCAAACCGGATCCCAAGAGTTGTCGCAACACGACGTGCCGAGTCCGATGTAATCGTCCTTCGATCCGGACGGATTCAAATCGAAGAAGGCGCGGCTGAGATGGTCGTGGTAGGCGTCGATGACGAGCTCGAGGTAATCAGAGTCGAAACTGCCGTCACGCCGCACCAGTCGCGTGGTGACGCCGTTGCCACCTTCGAGATCGTACATCTTCGCGCCGATGTACAACGCGTCTTCGTCGAACAGAAAGCGGACCTCGGTGCGCTGCGATGCGGGCTGGCCTTCATCAGGGTCGACCTGTCTGAAGTCGGTGATCGGCGTCGCGCCCTTCCACGCGTCTTCGTCGAGTTTCGCGTCGAGTGAGATCGGCGTAGACCGGCGGGCCGCGACGGCGGTCGGTACCGCTGTTCTGTGTCCGTAGGCGAAGGATCCTGTTGCCGGCGCGGATTTCGACGACTGTTCCTGCGCGCCGAGCGTGATCGGGAGCGCGACGACCGCGATGATGCCGTGGCTGGTTCGCATGTCCAAAGGGGTGGCTTCGACGTTCTTAGACGGCGACGCCACCCCGTTGGTTGTGCGATTCGGCCAACTCGAACGACACCCTTACAGAACTACAAAAACCATTCAGGATCGATCGCGTGCTGGTGGCGCACCAAAACCGACCAGCACGCCCGCGCCGATCGCCGCGCCCATATCGATCAGCTCGATTGGAAAGGTGTGCTCGAGCTCGATCTTGGCTTCGCCGAGCCGAGGTTGCGGTGAGGTAACTGATGAATCACCGGAACGCCTCGCACCGGAGCGGCCTCAGCGCGACAGCGATATGAATTCGCTCAACCTTGCGACCTCTGAAAACATCTGCTAGGGTGGGGCGAGGTTCACGGGCGCTGGCATGGCTAAACGAAAAATCCGCTCCAACACACAGCCGTCGCAGGTCGACGTGCCTGTTTCGTCTGCAACGCAACGTCCCGTCGATCTCGCGACGCGGGAGCCTCCGGCGTTTGGCGGCGTTCGACCGCCAAGCATCCGGCATCGCATTCGGCGAAACCTGCCGTTCGTCGTCGCGTGCGCGGGGCTTGCCGCGATCGCCGCGATCATCGTGACGTCGCGCTGGCCGCGACGCTACGAGGCGTCTGTGTCCATTCGTGTGGATCCGCGCGGAAACAGCTTCACGTCGATCGGGACACCCGACGCGTCGAGCGGGAACGCGATGGCCACCGAGATGGAGATGCTTCACAGCCGCTCGCTCATCCGCACCGTCGTCGATTCGACGGGGGCTCGCTTGCAAATGGCCCAAGCGAAGGGTGGGCGCGCGCCGTCTCGTGGTACGGTGTTGACCGGCGTTCACGTAGCGGACAGCACGCCGCCCGGATCATACCGCATCGTCGCTGTGACCGGCGATCATCTCGCGCTCCGCAGCGGCGACGGAAAGCTGTTGTTCGGTCTCGTGCAGCCCGGTCAACGTGCCATCGTGCGCGGCCTGTCGTTTCGAGTTCAGCCGGAGGCCGTCGGCCTCGCGCCACTCGATCTCGTCGTCCTTCCCATCGATGATGCTGTTGACTCGGTGCAGGCGTGGACCACCGTGTCGCGCCGCAGCCGCGACGCGGACATGGTGGACCTGCGCGTGCGCGGGCCGGATGCATCGCTCGTCTACGAGCTCGCGAACGCTCTCGGTCGCGAATACATCGCGGACCACGATGAGGCGCACCATCTCGACGCGAAACACGCGGTCGTGTTCCTCCGCGATCAAGTCACCCGCGTCTCGCGCCAGTTGCACACGGCCGAACGCAACTTGCGGGATTATCGATCGCGCGCCGGGGTTATCAGCCTCCCCGACGAGGCGGCCACGGGCGTCCATCATCGCGCCGAGCTCCAAGCACAACGAAACGCGACCAACGTTGAACGCGAAGCGCTCGGCCGACTTCTTCGATCGACCGGCGGCTCGGCGGGCCCCGCGGCCGACGAACAGTTCCGCCACCTCCTCGCCTTTCCAACCTTGCTTCGAAGCGACGCCGCGCTCGGAATTCAGACTGCATTGATCGCGGCCGAGCAGAAGCGGAGTGACCTGGCGACGCGTCCGGCGGAACAGGACGCCGAGAAGAAGGCCGTGGACGCGCGGATCTCGGAATTGCGCGGACAGCTTCGCGCCTTCGTCTCGACGTATCTCCAAGGTTTGACGAACGAGGTCGAAGCGCTCGACGCTACTTTGTCACGGTCGGACCAAGCGCTCGCCACGTTGCCTGAGAAGGAACTGCGTTACGCCGAGCTCGATCGCGAAGCCAAGTCGAACGAGTCGCTGTACGGGGCATTGCAGCAGAAGCTGAAAGAGGCCGAGCTCGCGGCCGCGGCCCCCAACGAAAGCGTCCGTCTGGTTGACGCGGCGGTGTTGCCGAGGCATCCGGCCACACCAAACCCGCTCCTCACGATACTGCTTGCGATCGGTGGCGGCCTGTTTGTCGGCCTCACCGGATCGTTGCTGCGCGAGTACGCCGATCACACCCTGCGAACGCGGTCACAACTCCTCGCTCTGACAGGATCGCCGGTGCTGAGCCTGATCCCGCGCCTTCAAGGATCCCGCGTGTTCGGGTCGCGACTCCTCCGCGCGGCCTCGCGAGCGACACCGCCATCGGTCGAAGCAACCAACAACGGGGCGGGTTCGCGCGCCGTCAGCCGGTTCGCCGAGCAACGCTACGCGACGAGTGATCTGTTCCGGTTCGCCGAATCGTACGCTCGCCTCGTGACCAATCTCGGATTCGCCGCGACTGAACACCCCGTCAAGGTGTTGTTGGTGACGAGCGCGCTTGCCCGCGACGGCAAGACAACGGTGGCAACGAACCTCGCGCTGACGCTCGCCCGCGAGGGAAGGCGGGTGCTGTTGATCGATGGCGATCTGCGTGGTGGACGAATTGGCGGGATGCTCGGTCTGTTCGAGCGCGCGGGTCTGAGCGATACGCTGCTTCAGCAAAGCGCATTTGCCGATGCGGTTGCCGAAGTTCCCGTCGACTCGCAGCGCGTGCTCCATGTCCTCACGCGAGGGGCCGCTCTCACGACCGATCCGTCGGCACTGCTCGGATCGACGGCGCCGGGGGAATTGATCGCTTCGGTGCGCGAGCGGTACGACATGATCGTCGTCGATACGCCGCCCGTGAACAGCGTCGCCGACGCGGCGATGCTCACGCGTCACTGCGACGGCGTCCTTCTTGTCGCTCGCGCTGGAGTGACGGGTCGCGATGCCCTGATATTCGCTATGGAGCAGTTGCGCATCGTACGTGCGCCGCTCATTGGCGGGGTGCTCAACGACGTCGACTTACAGCGTGATGCCGGCGTCGACGGCGCGTATGCCACGTACGGCCGATACCCGAGCGGCTCCGCGGCCTGATTCGATGAGCTTCAGGTGGTGAGCGCAGTCAAAAGTCTTCACGAATAGATTCGCCGTGGGTGTTGCAATGGCAGCTCGAATTGGGTTCTTACGCAAAATCTGGAACGAAGGTCCCGAGGCCAGGTTGGAGACCAACGCCGGGCAAGTTCGGGCAGTGTGGCGTCGTTGGGGTTCGCCGATTCGGTGGCGGCCCACGCACGACACCTACTACCTGGTAGCGGCGCTTCGCACGGGGGCTGATCTCCCGACGCTCGGCATCACGCAGACGGCTCTCCTCGACCTCGAGGCAGCGATCCAGCAGAGCCGGACGCAGATGCCGTACGGAATCCTCGCTGGGCAGTTCTGTGTGTGCCCGGAAACAGGCGAGAAGTACCTCCTGATCGACGACGTGCGTCCCGCACGCGCGGAATTGACCGACCGCAATTTCGCCGATGGGCTTCGCACCGAGCTTCGTTCACTCGCCGATCAGGCGGCGAGGCGCGGCAAACTCCTCATCGGCTGGTATATCAGCGGGACGGGCGACGACTTGCGCCTGGAACACGAAGACCTGGATTTGCATCGGGAGATGTTTCCCGAGGCCTGGCAGATCGTGCTCCTGCACGACAACGCGGACGGAACCGAACGGGCCGCGCTCATGCGCTTCGAGTCGATGACACAGCGACTCTACGCGAGCCCTTTCTTCGAGATGCTCCCCGATGCAGCGGAGTCAAAGTCCGGCGGTGGCGACTTGGTCACGGTGCTACCGTGGGCCAACCACCGCGCCGATCAAAACCCGTCGCGGCACAGCGAGGCGCAGCCCGCCGCCGTTCGAGAATATTCGAAGCCGATTACGGTCTCCTACGACGTCTCTCCCGCCGAAGCGAAGCCGGAATCGCAGGCAGCGCCAAAACGGGCCACTGTTTCCGCTCGACGGCCGGTGTCTCCCCCGCCGAATGCGCGACTCGTCTTCATCAATGGTGAGATCGTCGCATTCTCGGACGAGCGGCCGGAAACGGTGCGATGACCGGCGCGCACGACTAGTCAGCGCGACAACCACCAACTCGCCTTCACGAGAAAGATGTTGTCGGGTTTGGTGCGAAAGAGTGCCGACCGGTCGCGCTCGAAATCCAGATCGCCGAACGTGGCGCCGGCGGCGCGCGACTGCGTCCAGGCGAGATACAACACCGAGCCCGGACGATACTCCCAACGAAACACGGCGTTGCCGCGCAGCGATTGCTGGCTGAAGTTCGGGTTGTCGAAAGTGAACGGCTTCGCCGGGCCGGCGGCGTCGGGATCCACCGTGTATTGCGCAACGCGGCCGCTCGTATCACGCACGGCGACGATCGTCCCGCGATCGCGGCCGAACACGGCGACTTGCTTGGCGCGCGGCGCGACGTATTCCTCGAAGTTACTGTATCGTCCCGCGGCAAAGAACGGCTGCGCGTAGACCTCGAGCGTCATCGTCGGCGTGAAGGTGAAGCTGGCGCGTGTTTCGAGACTGAGCAGTGGTTCGTCGAGCACGGCCATCACGTACCGTGAGCCGTAGAAGCTCGTCGCCGTCGGGTCGCCGACGGACGTGACGTAGAACGCGTAGTTATGAGCCCGCGAGTACGACGGCGAGAAGGAGAGGCTCACCTGCGCGCTCGGTCGATAGCTCACGCCGAGGTTGACGTTCGGCGCGTGGCCGCCCGCCTCGTCCCAGTTATAGCTCGTGCCGACGTTCGCGACGAAAGCGTGTCGCGAATCCGTCGAGATGTTGAGGTTCGCGTAGTGCCCGTGCACGGTGCGGACCGCCGGCCCTCCGCGGAGCTGCCTGTCGTCGATCACGGATGGGAAATCGATCGCGAAGCCGTGCACGTTCCAGAACGTGGGCGTGGTGAGCTGGCCGAACACGTGGTAGTCCACCTGCGTGAGATCGCCCTCGTAGTTCCGAACGAACTGCCCGCCGACGAGCCCCGCCATCGCATGGTACCACCGCGACGGCGTCGTCCAGTTCAAGCCGACATTGCTGCTCGTGAAGATGTAGTCGGCCCGCGTCTGGAAGGCGTAGTCGTTCGACTCGTAGCCCGGTGTGCGCGTGTCGAACGAGATCTCGCCAAACGCAAAGCCGGTTTCCTTGGCGGCGCGGGCGTAGACTCCGCCGCCGCTCAGTGATGTCGAAGCCGAGTCGAGCCGGTTCGAGAAGAAGCCGCCGTTGCCGGCGCCGCGATCTGGTCGCTGGAAGTAGCGCGCGCTGGACTCTTGCCGGAGAAGAATCTCGCGCGGATCGCCGGACACATTCGTCACCGACGCCTGCATCCGGACGTTGTAGAGATGATTCGGCGTCGAATAGTACAAGTCGTGCCCAAGCAGCTCGGCGTGCCGTGCGAGCAGCGGCGAGAACGTCGAGTCGATGTTGCGCACGACGCCGCTCGCCACCGCGCCCGCGACGAAGTTGCCATTCATGAAATCGCGCTTGACGCGTCCGACGTAATAGTCCGCGAGCGGCTCGATCTCCTGCTTTCCTCGAACACCGCTCGCCGTCATGACGTCCGCGGTCGAGCGGCCGGTGACGGCATTGAGCAGTCCCAGGCTGTACCCTTGCGACGTTCGTCCGGTCAGCTTCGCCGCGCCGAGGATCGTCGTCGCGTCGGGAATGTCCGAGAACTGATACTGCTGCTCGGCGAGCGACGCTCCAGTGGGCGGGCGACCAATACGACGCGAGTAGAATGCGTTCATGTCCTGCGCGTTGTCGCAGAAGTTGCAGGACATGTTGGAGAAGGCGAAGACCTGCGACCCTTCAACGAAGAATGGTCTCTTTTCCGGAAAGAAAGTCTCGAACGCCGAGAGGTTGAGCACCGCCGGGTCGACTTCGACTTGACCGAAGTCGGGATTGATAGTCGCGTCGAGCGTGAGGTTCGACGTCAACCGATCCTTGACGTCGAGCCCGATGCGCATCGACGGTTTCCCGCGTCGGTCGAACGGGTCACCCTCAGCGCCGCTGATCCATGAGGATTTGGTAACTGCGTACGGAAGGAGCTCGATGTGCTGGGACGACGCGGGCACACGGATGCCGAGCAGGTGCCCATAGCGCGACGGCCCGCCCGCTTCATTCTTTCTGTTGAACGCCCAGATATCCGTTTCATCGCGCCGCTTGATGGACCGCGCGATCTGTAAGCCCCAGACTTGCGCCGTGTCGTGCGCGAAGCGCAACTGACTGTACGGAATGCGAAGCTCGGCCGTCCAACCGTCTTCGTCGATGTGCGTCGCGACTTGCCAAACCGGATCCCACGACGCGTCGCAACAGGAATTACCGAGCCCGATCTGATCGGCCTTCGAGCCGGCGGGGTTCACTTGAAAGACCGCGCGGCTCAGATGGTCGTGGTAGGAGTCGATCTCGATGTCGAGGATGTCGGAGTCAAACTCGGCGTCCCGCCGCACCAGCCGCGTCACGACGCCAGACGGACCCTGGCTGTCGTACATCTTCGCGCCGACGTACAGCGCGGCGTCATCATATAGGAAGCGGACTTCGGTACGCTGGGAAGCCGGCTTGCCTTCTTCGGGATCGGTCTGGGTGAAGTCGGCGACCGGAGCAGCGGATCGCCAGGCGGACTCGTCAAGGCGGCCGTCAATCTGAATCACGCCGCTGCTTCGCACGGCGCGGGCGCTTGGAACCATCGTCGCGTGCCCAAAGTGCCTCGACGCCGCCGTATCCGGTGCTGACTGCGCCCGCACCGATCCAACGCTCAAGCACACAGCCATCGACGTCACGCCGAGTCGCCGAGTCGCCGAGCCGCCGAGTCGCCGAGTCGCCGAGCCGAGCCGCCGAGCCCTAGACCCGATCCTGCCAGTCCGGCATATTCTTCCCATGACTACAACCACCGCTCCCTCGACGCTCAAGCGTACTCCTTTTTACGAGAAACACGCGGCACTTGGTGCCAAGCTCGTCCCCTTCGCCGGCTGGGAAATGCCGGTTCAGTACCCTCAAGGCATAACGGCGGAACACAAAGCGGTTCGCGAGCGGTGCGGGTTGTTCGACGTCTCGCACATGGGCGAGTTCATGATCCGTGGCGCGCGCGCGGTGGACTTCGTGAACTATGTGACAACCAACGACGTCGCCGCCCTGGCGCTCGGTCAGGTTCACTATTCGACCATTCTCAACGACCGCGGGACGATCGAAGACGATTGCCTCGTCTACCGGTTTCCCGATAAGGTCATGATGGTCGTCAACGCGTCGAACATCGATAAGGATTTCGCGCACATCGCCCGGCACGCCGAGCATTTCGGCGTTCAGCTCACGGACATCAGCGACGACATGGGTCTCCTCGCGCTACAGGGGCCGAATGCTGCGGCGATCCTGCAGCCGCTGACCGACGTCGATCTGTCCTCCATCAAATATTACCACTTCGCTGAGGGCAAAGTTTCGGGCATGCCGATGATCGTCTCGCGCACGGGCTACACGGGCGAAGACGGCTTCGAGCTCTATCACGACGTGCAGTATTCGTCTCGTCTCTGGGACGCGCTCATGGCCGCCGGCGACGTCACACCCGCGGGACTCGGCGCGCGCGACACGCTGCGGCTCGAGATGGGAATGGCGCTCTACGGGAACGACATCGACGACACCGTCACGCCGCTCGAAGCCAATCTCGCGTGGCTGGTCAAGCTCAAGAAAGGCGACTTCGTCGGCAAACCGGTCTTGGACGAGCAGAAGGCCAACGGTGTGAAAAAGAAGCTCGTCGGCTTCACGCTGCCCGAGCGCAACATCGCTCGGCACGGCTATCCGGTTTTCGCCGGCGACCAGCCGAGCGGGAACGTGTGCAGCGGCACGCTGAGCCCGACCCTCGGCATTCCGATCGGGACGGCGTACGTGCCGACGGAGCTCGCCAAGGAGGGTTCGACGTTCGACGTCGAAAT
>Ga0310811_10004106_pt1 | contig 18314 bp, 16 predicted proteins | sample YCmetagenome_FD_207642 | JGI IMG/M metagenome (GOLD analysis project Ga0310811, IMG submission 207642) | Soil microbial communities from experimental microcosm in Duke University, North Carolina, United States - YC | ecosystem: Engineered > Artificial ecosystem > Soil microcosm > Unclassified ...
CTTCACGTCCTGCACGCCCAGATCGACCAACACCTCGCGAGCTGCAGACAACTGTCCCGCGCCGCCATCGATCAGCACCACATCGGGCCAATCGGCCGCCGGTGCTCCTTCCTCCTGCTCTTTCAGTGCACGGGTGAACCGCCGCTGCAGCACCTCCCGCATCATCCCGAAATCGTCGCCCGGAGTGACCGGCCCGCGGATGCCGAACTTCCGGTACGCCGCCTTGTGGAACCCATCAGGCCCCGAGACGATCATCACACCGTATGGGTTCGTCCCCATGATGTGCGAGTTGTCGTATACCTCGATCCGTTCCGGTGCCGAGGGCAATCCGAACACCTGCGCGACCCCTTCCAGCAACTTCGCCTGCCCGGCGCTCTCCGCCAGTTTCCGCTCCAGCGCCTCGCGCGCGTTGGTCTCCGCGTGCTGCACCACCGCGCGCTTCTCTCCGCGTTGCGGCACCAGGATCTCCACCTTCCGCTCAGCCTTCAGCGAGAGTGCTTCGGCCACCAGTTCCTGCTCCGGCAGCGCGTGGTTCAGCAGCAGGCAGGGTGGCGGCGGCTTGTCGTCGTAGAACTGCGCGATGAACGCCGCGAGCACCTCCGGCGCCTCCTCCGCTCTCGCATGGCTGGGGAAGAACGCACGATTCCCGTTGTTCCGCCCGCCACGCACGAAAAACACCTGCACGCAGGTCTGCCCACCGATCTGCCACGCAGCGATCACGTCCGCGTCCTGCAGGCTCGCAGGGTTCACCACATCGTTGCCCTGCACGAAGGTCAGTGCCCGGATACGATCACGCACTGCCGCGGCATGCTCGAATTCCAATGCTCCGGCGGCCTCCTCCATCTCGGTCGCCAGCTCCCGCTGCACGGTTGCCAGCTTTCCAGCCAGGAACGCCTTGGCCTGGCCAACCAGCCGTCCATAATCCTCCTCGCTGATCCGCCCCACGCACGGCGCGGAACAGCGCCGGATCTGATACAGCAGACAAGGCCGTGTCCGGTTCGCGAACACTGTATCCGCGCAGGCGCGGAGGAGAAAAACGCGCTGCATGGCGGTCACCGTCTGGTTCACCGCCCACGCAGAGGCGAACGGCCCCCAATAGCTTCCCTTCCGCACATGGGCCCCGCGATGCTTGGCGATCTGCGGAAAAGGGTGGTCTTCGGTCAGCATCAGCCACGGATATGACTTGTCATCCCGCAGCACGATGTTGAAGCGCGGCTTCAGGCGCTTGATCAGGTTCGCTTCCAGGAGAAGCGCCTCGGCCTCGGTGTGAGTGGTGATCACCTCCATGGCGACGGTTTCGTTGACCATTCGCCGCAGCCGTTCATCCAGCCGCCCGAGCTGGATATACGACGTGACCCGCTTTTTCAGGCTGCGCGCCTTGCCGACGTAAAGCGCGTCTCCCTTCGCATCGAGCATCCGGTAGACGCCCGGGCTCAGCGGCATGGTCTGCAGCGCGGCCTCGATTGCCGCGGCGCCGGTCGCCGCTGGTACTGGCGAAATCTCGCTCATGACAGGCTTACTTGGCCTGTTCCGTGCCGTTCGGCCAGAGGCAGCTGCCGTGAGAGCAGCGTGATCCGCCTGTCTGTGGATAAGTGTGTGGGCAGGAGCGGTCGCAACCTTGTGAAACTGGCGGATTCCCTAGGCCATAGCTTCATTGCCTAATATTTAGTCAAACCCAACTCATTGATTTTCCAAGCGTTCTTTAAAGAGCCATTACCATTCTGTTAACACTTTGAGCCACGCCGCCTGTGCTAAAGCCCGGTTTCCGCCGAAGTGGACAAATCCCTTCGCCGGCGTTCGATCTCCACACCCGCCGAGGCCGCGTCTGGGAAGATGTCGAGCTTTTCCACCCGCACGCGGGCGAGGTGGACCCGATGGTCGGTCAGGCAGGCCTCGGCGATCCGTTCGGCCAAGGTCTCCACGAGCCGAACATGGCCAGCCGCCACGATCGCCCGAACCTGGTTGGCCACCTTCTCGTAATCCACCACTCGCGCCAGCTCGTCCCGGCCGATCGGGGTCCGTGAGAGCGGGCGCGCACCGTCATCCTCGACCCCCAGGTCCACGTTGATCCGCACACGCTGCGGTGCGGAGTGCTCGTGCGGGTGCACGCCAATACTGGTGGTCAGAACCATGTCGCGCAGGAACATGTGGCGGAGTGCTCTGGCGCTGGTCGCAAGCGGCGGGGTTTGCATGAGCGTTATTCCTGCGGCGGCAGGCTGTGGCGCCCAGACTGCCATTGCATATGCTGGCCGCCGTCAAGAGCCAGCATCTGCCCGGTCATCGCCGGCAACGAAAGGATGGCTAGCACAGCGCTGGCGATCTCCTCCGGACTGGTACCGCGTCGAAGCGGCGTGGAGGCATTCTGGTAGGCAAACTGCTCGGCTGTCTGGCGCGGACTGGGGAGCGTTGGACCGGGGCCAATGCCGTTCACCCGGATCCGTGGCGCCAGCGCCAGGGCCATCGACTGCGTCAGCGCCCAAAGTCCCGCCTTGGCGACGCTGTAGGACACAAAATGCGGCGTCAGCGACCAGACCCTCTGGTCCAGCATGTTGATCACCACGCCCTCGGCAGTGCCCTCCAGTGCGTGGGCGAAGCCCTGCATCAGCACGAACGGGGCTCGCAGCCCCGGCTCGATATGCGCGTCCCAAGAGGCTCGCGTGGCGTCGTGCCATTCGTCACGCTCGAACGGGCTGGCATTGTTGACCAATACGCCAATCGGGCCGAGTGCCTCAGTTGCGCGGCGAAGCAGATCAGCGGTCTGGCCTTCGTCCGCAAGGTCGGCGCGCAGAGCGATTGACCGGCGGTCACACCGGCGAATCGCGGCACAGGTGGCGTCGGCGTCCTCGCCACTGATGTGATAATGCACAGCAACGTCGAAGCCTGCTTCCGCAAGTGCCAGCGAGATGGCGCGTCCAATTCGACGCGCGCCCCCAGTCACGAGCGCGGCACGCGGGATCGCTGGCGAGATGTTTGCGGCCATGTTGGTATCCGGGGCTCCGGCCGGGACATTGACCGCGCCGCCGCATGCAGGCAAGGCCGTGCGGCGTCACCCTTCCAGGAAATGCCCAAAGGCACGCAACGGCGTCAGATCGTCGCAGACAATCTTGGTGATCGCCAGCATGGGCACTGCAAGGATGGCGCCTGGCACACCCCACATCCAATACCAGAACAGCAGCGCCAGGATGACGGCCACCGGATTGATCGTGAAGCGCCGTGCCAGCAGCATCGGCGTGACGATTTCCCCCTCGATCACGTGGATCAGGACGTAGAGGCCGACAGGCAGCAGCGCCCACCAGGTAACCCCGAGCGACAGCACGCCAGCCATCAGAAAGATCACCATCGCTACCATAGGCCCCAGGATCGGCACGAAATTCACCGCGAACGCGATCAATCCCCATAGCAGGGGATTGGCCACGCCGGTCGCCCACATCACGCAGAACGTCAGCGTGCCGACCACTAGGTTGATCAGCGTCACGGTGATGAGATAGGCGGAGATGTTCCGCTCGATATCGAGCGTGATCTCCACTGCCTGCCGCTTCTCCGCGAACGACGGAAGGATCTCGACGAAACGGCGCATGAAGGTTTCGCCCGAAACCAGCAGGAAGAACAACACCACCAGCGTGGTGAACAATCCGGCGGCGGCGGTGGTGGTGCCGCTGAACAGCGCGCCCATCACGTTGACCGAGTGGGACGGACCCTGGGGCAATCCGCCATTGACCCCCGTCACGTCCTGTAGCTGACCCAGCATCCATCCCAGCGACTCGATAGGCCGCGTCAGAAATGCAAGCTGCTGCTGAATCTTCGGGATGGCCTCCGGCAGCTTGCCGGCCCAGGATGCCGCCGGACCGGCCACTCCACTGATCAGCGCAGCCAGCCCCAGAACGAGCAACGCGATTGCCAGCGCCGCCCCCACCCCGTGCGGCACGCCGAGCCGGTCAGTGAGTCGCACCACTGGCTGAAGGAACAGCTTCAACACGATCGCGAGTACGACCGGCAATACGATCGGCGAGGCAACGTAGAGCGCGGCCAGCAGGGCGAGAATGAACAGTCCGCCGAGGAAGATGGTTCGCGGCTCGGTGGGCAGCGGCATCGCCTCACGCCCTTCGTGCGCGACTGCAGGCTCTGGCGCCCGGACGGTCTCGGTGGCGTTGTCGACCGTTTCCTCGATCGCTTTCGCCGCCGCCGGAGCACTCATGTCGCGGTTCCTTCCGAGCCCAGGCCTATCCCCCACAACGGGTCGAGCAGTGCGCCGGTTCATCACACGATTGGGGCATCGGTTCGGCGGGAAAGTGTCGTTTGAGCGCGCGGCCGAATCAGACGATCGGCGCGTTGAGCTCTCGTGCCAGCTTGCGATGCATGGCAGCGGCAAACGCCGGATAGTCGGGACAGATCTCGGCGAAGGCGCCGGGGCCGCCGATCACCTCGTTGGTGTACGAGGTCAGCAGGTCGGGTTCCTCATGCAGGATGCAGAGGCCGTTGATGGTGATGCTGGCTGCCGCCATGCGGTCGCGGATCGGGCCTGGGGCGATGCCGTCATTGGAGCGCCCGTCGCCGATGACGTTGACGATCTGGCGGGACGGCGTGTCGGGGATGTGGGCGAGCAGGGTGAGTGACGCGAGCAGCGCCTCGCCAATGGCGGTCTGGCCCGGCTTCACGACACGCGGCATGTTGTCCACGCCGTCTGCAAAGGTGCGGGCGTCCGCCTCCGAGGCGATCAGGGTCCAATTGGTGATAACCTCCTGTGCCCCGGTGCCGGACCACAGCAAGAGTGACAGCAGGCTCGACCTGGCCGGGCCGCCGATCAGGGCGGCGATGATGGGCGGTTCCCGAAGCGCTGCGGCCATGCCGCCGGCGATCAGGCCGAACTCATCATAGGTGACGCTGGCGGACCCATCGACGGCGAGGACAAGTGCAAGATCGACGGCATTCATGGGCGATACGGTCTCGATGCTCCTGGCCGCTCACCATGGGAAGCCTCGCGCAATGCGAGGGCTCTTGAGCGATCGCAGAATGAAGCCGAGTATCCGCCCTGGAGCCAAGAGGAGACCCAGGGATGCCGGAGAGCCCCGTCGACAAGACCATGCTGGCGCAGGCGCAGACACGGATGCCGCTGAACGGCCTGCGCGTATTGGATCTGACGCTCGCACGCGCCGGACCGACATGTGTGCGCCACCTCGCCGACTGGGGTGCCGACGTGATCAAGATCGAGCCACCCGCCAGTGATGGCGAGGATGTTGCCGGCAATCGTCACGGCTTCGACTTCCAGAACCTGCATCGCAACAAGCGTGCGGTGACGCTGAACCTGAAGTCGCCGGAAGGCCACGCCGCGTTCATGCGCCTGGTGAAGACCGCTGACATCATCGTCGAGAACATGCGGGCCCAAGTGAAGCACCGCCTGAAGGTGGACTACGACACCGTCAAGGAAGTGAATCCGCGTATCGTCTACGGCAGCATCAGCGGCTTCGGCCAGACGGGCCCGTACGGGCATCGCGCCGGTGTCGATCAGATTGCGCAGGGCATGGGCGGCCTGATGTCGATCACCGGCCTGCCGGGCCAGGGCCCGGTGCGCGTCGGTATTCCAATCGACGACCTCACTGCCGGCAATCTGCTCGCGCTTGGCATCATGATGGCGATCTTTGATCGCGAACGCACGGGCGTCGGCCGCTGGGTCACCACGTCGCTGCTGGAAGCGCAGATCTTCATGCTCGACTTCCAGGCCAGCCGCTGGCTGATCGCCAAGGAAGTGGCACCGCAGGCCGGCAACGACCATCCCACCGGCATTCCCACCGGCGTGTTCCCGACCAGTGATGGCCACATCAACATCGCTGCCAGTTCCGGCCGCGTGTTCGCCCGCTTCTGCGACGCTATCGGCAAGCCGGAGTGGAAGGACAAGCCGGAATGGAAGGACCAGAAGGCACGCAGCGGCCACCGCAAGGAGATCAACGCCGCGATCGGCGAAGTCACGAAGCACAAGCCGTCCGAGTATTGGATCGAGCTGCTCGAGGGGGCCGGCGTGCCTTGCGGGCCGATCTATTCCATCGATCAGGTATTCGCTGATCCTCAGGTGAAGCACCTGAAAATGGCGACGCCGATGCATTCGCCGGTGATCGGTGACGCCGAGGTCGTGGCCTCTGCCATCAGCATCACCGGCTTCGACAAGGGCATCCGCATGGCGACGCCGGAGATGAGCTCCAGCACCGACGAGGTGCTGGCTTCGGTCGGTTATTCGGCGGACGACATCGCCGCGATGCGCAAGAAGGGAGCGATCTGAGATGAACGACGTCCCGATGGGCGTGGCCACGCGTGACTATGCGGGCGGCAAGATGCTGGCGGCGAAGGATGATGGCGTTGGGCTGGTGACATTCAACCAGCCCGAGAAGCGCAATGCCATGTCGCTGGAGATGTGGACTGGCCTGGGCGAGATCCTCGATGAATTCGCCGAGGATGCGTCAGTGCGCGTGGTGATCCTGACCGGGGCCGGCAACAAGGCGTTTGTGTCCGGGGCGGACATCAGCCAGTTCGAGAAGAACCGCTCGAATGCCGACGCGCAGCAGGAGTATGAGCGTCAGGCTGGCGTGGGGCGCGCGAAATACGCCGCGTTCCCCAAGCCGATCATCGCACGCATCCGCGGCTTCTGCCTGGGCGGCGGCCTGGCGATCGCGATGCAGGCGGATCTTCGGATCGCTGCCGTGGACAGCCAGTTCGGCATTCCGGCGGCGAAGCTGTCGATCGCCTACGCTCCTGACTCGGTGAAGCGGCTGATCGATCTGGTAGGCCCGGCGCATGCGCGCATGATCCTGTATACGGCGCAGCGGATCGACGCGGCGGAGGCGGAACGGATCGGATTGATCAACAAGATGGTCGCCGATGAGGACCTGAACGACCATGTGCTGGATATTGCGCGGACGATCGCCGACAACGCGCCTCTGTCGGTGGCGGCGAGCAAGCTGACGATCAACGAGATGCTGAAGGACGAGAGCCAGCGCGACATGGCGGCGATGAAACGCATGTCGGAAATCTGCTTCAACAGCGCAGACTACAAGGAAGGACGGACGGCGTTCATGGAGAAGCGGGCGCCGAAATGGCTGGGGCGATAGCGAGCCAAGCCATCGTAGATGTCGGCTAGCCCTGGCTGTCCACCGGTAAGCCCTTTCGCGATGCTGCCGCACTAAGGGGATATCGCGACGGGGTGTGAACTACTTCACATATCCGAACGGTGCGGAGTGCTTAATGGTCGCCCGTCGTGAGTGGGGACCGTTGCCCGCGGACGGGCTGCGCGCGTATGTTCGACGTGCGGTATGAAATTAACGCATTGCGATGAGCCAGGTGAACCCGGGGGAGAAGGCGAATGAGACCAGTCGAAATCGCTCTGGTTGATCACACGGAAAAGAGCAAGCATTTCGTCGGGAACAAAATAAAAGCCACCGTAGCGGCACTCAACATCCAGGCGGCGCAACTGCGCAGATGCTGGACGACGACCCCCCCGGCAATCGTTTTAGAATTGGATGATCTGAGGGACATCGAAAGCGGTCCACCCGGCGTATGGCCGATTGTCCTGGTCGACGATCTCGGTGGACCTGGCAACGGCTTCCATACCACCGCGCATTATCGGCCGTACGCGAAGGTCGCAGTGCACGACGATGATTGGACAATAGCTGCCAGCCACGAAATGCTGGAAATGCTGCTCGATCCGAGTGGCAACAGACTCCAGGTCGGGCGCGCGATCGGGCTCGATGGCGCGAACGCCATCACGGATGGCACGGCACACGTCGAATACATCCTTGAAATCTGCGATCCCTGCGCGGCGCGTGACTGCGCCTACCGTATCAACGATACGACCTGGGTGTCCGATTTTGTCACTCCCGACTTCTACGCCCCGAGGGAAGTTCCCGGTACTCACTACACTTTCAGGCACAACATAAAAGCGCCGCGCCGCATCTTGCGCGGAGGCTACATCACCTGGGTTCAGACTGAGCGCAAGCAGGCATTCATGCATCAGATGACCTGGCTCGGTACCGATACGCCAGTCCTCTCCGAAAAATCCGCCGTCAATATCACTGCGGATACGCCCAACCTTCGCTCATATTCAGATTCGGTGATGGGCTCGCTCATGCACGAGCACGCAGGCAAGTGTCGCCGTCCAGGCGCGCGGCAGCCGCTCGAGCCCGGCAAGAGCACGCGCGCAGTCGAGCACAAGCATGACCACTGGGTCACCTTCCACTGCGATGGGACCATCGAGAGGACTGTGTGGGAGGACGGAAAGAAAGACCAACCGTTCACCTATATCGAACGCGTCAAAGCGCATGAGCCCGTCTTGCGACGTGCCGGCACGAACCAAATCGTCAGGAATGCCGGCTCTGCGCCCATCTTCTTCGACAAGGATCCCATTTCGCCCAGATAAGCGCCGTGCGGCGTCACCCAGCAGCGCGTGATGCCAATCGAGCGGCAGTTCGCAGCGATGCCGTATCGCCCTGCAACGCGGCGAGTTCCTCGGCTTCCGCACGGCGGCCTGCGGCTTCCGTTGGACGTCCAGCCGCCGATAGCGCCTCGGCAAGCAGTGCCAGTCGCAGCGGTTGCTGGAACATGAGTCCCATACCGGCAGCACCTTTTACGGCCAATTCCAGCCACTCCAGGCCGGCGTCCACCCGCCCCGACGCCAGCTCAGCGGCGCCGAGCAGGCTTTGTGCAACCGGCCGCATCAAGTCCGCCTCTGCCCGATCGCAAAGCGCCACGGCTTCCGTGAGCCGCAAGACCGCCTCGGTTGCGGCACCGAGGCTCAGCAGCAGATATCCCTCGGCCAAAGTCGAAAAGATGAAGTTGAACGGGCGGGAGACCTTCTCGGCACGCGCGTTGCACACCTGCGCTATCGCATTGGCCGCGTCGAATTGTTCGAGATCGGTCAGCGCACGTGTCTGATAGCCAAGTGCCACGACGGCGAGCCGATCGTCGAGCCCAAACCGGCCGCCGAGTTCCGGGTCCTCGGCGTGTGCAGCGACGTCGGCCATCGATGCCGCCGAATCGGCAAGTGCGCCTTGGCCAAACTGACCAAGCGCACGCTCGAACACGGCGCGCAGCTTCAATGCCGCATCGTTCTGCGTTTCTGCCAAAGCCTCTGCGCGCCTGGCTGCCGCTATGGTGGCCACATAATCTCCCGCAAGCCATGCGTGGTGGCTCTGAAAAATGTAGAGCTGTCCAAGCCTGTTGTTATCTTCGAGCCGTTCCGCCAGCGCCGCAGCCTCATGCAGCCTGGCCTGCAAATGTGTCATCCGTCCCAGCCGGAACAGCGGGTCTCGCAAGGCCAGGCGAAGGTCCATCCCGATGGACAGTGACGCGTCATCTTCCGGGAGACGGCCAAGCGCTTCCAGAGCCTCTTCAAAGAAGCGAACTGCCTCGCGGTTCGCATGATGCGACGCGGCACGCTCGCCGGCGGCCCGAGCATGTCGCAGCGCCGCCTCCCAGGCTTCTCCAAGGCGGGCATGCCGTGCCAGGACCGCTGCTTCATCGGCAGCCCGGTCACGTGCAAGGCGCTCCATCTCGGCCGCGATCCGCGCATGCAGGGCGCGCCGCCGCGGGCGAGTCAACCCACGATAGACCACCTCTTGCAGAAGCGGATGTCGGCATGCGATGCGCGCCGAGCCACCTGCACCGTCAATGCGTACGAGTCCTGTGCGTTCGAGTTCGGCAGCCGCCAAGCGTGCCTGGCTGCTGTCGGAACCGGTGTCGATCACTGACGAGAGCAACTCGGCCGTTGTCGGTTCGCCCACCGTCACCAGGGCCTCGATGAATTGCTTCTCGTCTGGTCTAAGGGCGTCGACTCTCGCGCTGAGAATGGACGTCACCGTCGGCGGCACCTGGGCAGGATCGGGAATGGCCGCGGCTTCCTCAATGAAAAAGGGATTTCCGGCGGTACGATCCGCCAGATCAGCCACGGTCGCATCGCTGATCGCCCGTTGTCCCAGCACGCTGCGTGCGAGTTGCCGCGCCTCGGCCGGTAAAAGAGGAGACAGAGAGACATTGGTCAGCGCGGGATGCCCAGCCCATGCGAACCGATACCCCGAGCGCCATCCCAACAGCAGCAGCAGGCGTGATCCTTCGAGCGCACCGAGCAGCCGTTCGATCACTTCGTAGGTCCCGGAATCGGTCCAGTGGACGTCGTCGAGCACCACCAGCAGCGGCTTGTCGAGCGCCGCCTGCAGCAGTGCCGAAAGGCACCCCTCGATGATCCTGCGGCGTCGTACATTGGGAGCAAGCGCCGCCAGGCCTGACACAGCCACCCTGCCTGGACGATATGGCTGCCCGGCTGGACTGAGCTCGATTCCGGCAGATGGGGCACTGATGCCTTGCAACGCTGCAATGGCATCCAACGCTTCCGCCGGCGGCGCGTCCGGCGCCGCTGCCACCATTTCCAGCCTCGCGCGGGTCGCTTGCGCCTCCTCGGTCGCGTCAAGTCCGATCAGGCGCCGTGTCAGCACGCGCATCGAGTGGAAGCCGCTATCGTCACGCCAACGGCTGCATGTTGCCTCCAGCACCCGGACGCCGCTGCGCGCCGCGACGAACTCGCGGATCAGCCGCGATTTCCCGACACCGGCGTCGCCTTCAAGCGCTATGGCGCACCCATGTCCTGCCGCCGCTCGACCAAACGCTGTCTCCAGCAGATGCAACTCGCGTGAGCGGTTAACGAACGGGGACAGTCCCCTCCTTCCGGCGACGTCAAGCCGGGTCAGCGACGCGTCGGCTGCCTGAAGCACGTGCACGCCCATAGGCCTATCGAAACCGCGGAATGGTTGCGGTCCGACAATTCTGGTCTCGACCCGACCACGCGCGAGGGCAAAGGTCGTATCGCTGATCCAGGTGCTGCCTGCCGCAGCAGCCTGCTGGAGGCGCGCGGCGAAATGCACAGCCTCTCCCGCCGCATCCACCGTCTCCAGATTGCCGACACGCAGCGGGTGGACCACGATTTCGCCGGAGTTGACCCCGACGCGCAACTCTACCCCCAGGCCGGACCGTCCGAGCGCGGTGTGCATCTCCAATGCTGCACAGCATGCGCCCAAAGCGTGTTCCTCATCGGAGAACGGCGCGCCGAACAGTGCCATCAGCCCGTCCCCGGTGACCCGGTTCACCGTGCCACCGTAGCGCTGCACAGCCTCCGAAAGCAGGTTGAGCGCCGGGCGCAAGATGTCGAGCGCGACCTCAGGGTCGCTCCTGCTCACCAGCGACGTCGAACCGACGATATCGGCGAACAGAATCGTCGCGTTCTTGCGTTCGTCCTGTTGCAGCACACGTCCCGCTGCCCGATCGAACGCAGGCTGCCTGAAGTCGTCAGGCCTGTTATCGGCGCCGGGCCCGTCAGATGGCTCAGTCGATTGCACGGAGCTCACCCCGCATTCCATGACAGTTGTGAACCCGACGCATTTCCTGCGTCACCCCACCGCAATCTTCCATCACTGTGGGAATTGATCAAGGAATGGGCCAGGGTTGCGCTGATCGACGCGGCTGGCCGCCGCGCAGACTGACGGCCTGTGGCCCGCAATGTCGTCGAATAGTTGCCGAGATCAGGCGAAAACCGGATCTTCCGGCGCAGAAGCACCTGAAGGACGCACCATGCTCGCGAAGTTTCCACGCTACAAGCTGACCTTCGGCCCGACGCCGATCGAGCCACTGCCGCGCCTGACCAACCATCTCGGCGGCGCAGTCGAGATTTTCGCGAAACGCGAGGACTGCAATTCCGGCCTCGCCTTCGGTGGCAACAAGCTGCGCAAGCTGGAATACATCGTGCCAGACGCGATCGCCTCCAATGCGGATACACTCGTTTCGATCGGCGGCGTGCAATCCAACCACACGCGGATGGTCGCGGCGGTCGCCGCCAGGCTCGGCATGAAGTGCCTGCTGATCCAGGAGAGCTGGGTGCCGCACGAGGACGCCGTTTACGATCGCGTCGGCAACATCCTGCTATCGCGCCTTATGGGCGCGGAGACACGGCTGGTCGATGAAGGCTTCGACATCGGCATTCGCGCAAGCTGGACTGCTGCGCTGGACGAAGTACGCGCGCGGGGCGGCAAGCCATATGCCATTCCAGCTGGTGCGTCCGTACACAAGTTCGGCGGCCTCGGCTATGTCGGCTTCGCCGAGGAGGTCCGCGCCCAGGAGGCGCAGACGGGCCTGCGCTTCGACTACATCATCGTCTGCACGGTCACCGGATCGACCCATGCCGGCATGGTCGCAGGCTTCGCGCCGGACGGGCGTACACGGAACGTCATCGGCATCGATGCGTCGGCGACGCCCGCCCAAACGAAGGCGCAGGTGCTCGAGATTGCGCGGAACACGGCGGAGCTGGTAGGCGTGCGCGCCATCACCGCTGACGACATCGTGCTGTTGGAGGACTATGCGTATCCCTGTTACGGCGTCCCATCGAAAGAGACGCTGGAGGCCATACGACTCTCTGCGCGTCTGGAAGGCATGATCACCGATCCGGTCTATGAAGGAAAATCCATGCAGGCCCTGGTCGACCTCGTGCGCAAGGGCTTCTTCCCCGCTGGATCAAAAGTGCTTTATGCCCATCTCGGCGGTGCGCCAGCATTGAATGGCTACAGCTACACGTTTCGTAACGGATAGCCGCGCCGCATAACGCCGAATTTAGAGAATTAAATCCGTCTTTAATCGAAGACGCGTCATGCGCACCATACATCGGCCGCGCTGCGAGGGTCCACGCGGACTCTGGCAGTGTCTACTGCAAAGGATAAACCGATGAAGACGATGCTTCTGGCCGCTGCTGCCGTGCTCTCCCTCGGCGTGGGCGCGGCCTACGCCGATAGCGAAGGCGGCAGTGGCGAGGACGGGGGAACGATCCCCAACACATATTTCACGGAGCTTCCCGGTGTTGATGCGCAGCAGGGCGAGCAGCCCAACAATGTCGCAGTCAACGCACCCACCGCGCCAACGCACTCCGCTGCGGCCGTCGTTGCTCCGCGCTCCGTGTCAGGCAACGGAAGCTGAGGTTTCCGGACGGGCCGGCCGAGCGCCGGCCCGATTCACGCGGCGTGACAGCCGATCTCAATACGGCAACCTGGTCCATCCAGAATCGTCAGGCTGAAGCCGTGCAGCTTCACGATGGCTGCGACAAGGCTGAGGCCCAGTCCCACACCAACAGCATGCCGACTTTTGTCTGATCGATAGAACCGCGTAAACACGGCCTCACGTTCCGTGTCCGTGATGCCGGGGCCGGTATCCTCGACGCGCACGGCGGGACCAGCAGGTCGTTGCAACAGCCGGAGCGAAACTGAACCGCTCGCCGGCGTGAACTTCACCGCATTGTCCACCAGATTCGCGACTGCCTCCAGCAACAGGTCATGATCGCCGGCCACAGACTGTGCGTCGTGTACGTCCAGCAAGAGAGAAACGCCTTTGTCCTCGGCGATCGGCTGATAGAGCTCGTGTACGGCCTGAAGGACCTCGGCAAGCCGGACGGTCGCCATGCCGGCAATGCGTCGGCCGTGGTCGATTTCAGCAATCCGCAAGAGCGCAGTGATGATCGACAGTGACTGGTCCAGTCCTGCGATCGCTCGTTCTGTTGCCGCTGACAGCTCGGGCAATGTCCTCGCGCTGTCGCGTCCCCGTTCCAGAAGTGCGCGCACTCGGGTCAGGGGGGTGCGAAGATCATGTGCGATGTCATCCCCGACGCTCGCCAGCTCGGTGACCAGCCGCTCAATCTGGTCCAGCATCGCGTTGACGATCTTCGCCAACCGGTTAAGCGGATCGTCGTAGAGTCTGACCGGCAGCCGTTCGTTCAATGCGCCGGCCATGACACGCTGCACCTGGCGGTTCATCGCATCGATCCGGCGCTGCGCACGCCGTGTCAGCCACGCGCCTGTGATCAGAGCAAGGCACACGGCTGGCAGCAGCCCCATCATCAACGCGCGCGCCACCAGAGGCGCCACCTGTCGCAGATCGCCGGTATCGTGTCCGACCAGAAGTATGTCGCCCGATGCCAGGCGGCGGGCGACAACGCGAGCAGCCTGTGCCTCGCGACCGCGCGTGTCCACGCGCACCACCTCCACGGCTCGTGGTGACTCGTCCAGTGGTAAGCCCGGTGGCAGAGATGCAACGTTGCCGGCAATTGGCGCGCCGTCCGGTGCGAACAGTTCCGCCAGTTTCACGCGGCGAGGATCGTCCGCCAGATGGGTGGCAACGAAATGCAGCGCCTGTGTCCGCGGCAGGTTCGCATCAAAGTGTGAGTTGGCACGAACGATCGTATCGACATTGCCGGTGATATACATCGCCGTTTGCCAGTAGACGAAGCCGAACAGTAGCACTGTGCAGACACCGAACGCTCCGGCAACGGCGAGCGCCCAGCGGACCGTCGTCGAATAGAAAACGTCAGCCAGGCGCACGAAGCATGAATCCAGCGCCGCGCACGCTCAGGATCATCGGCGGCTCATCGGGCCCATCGACCTTGCGGCGCAACCGGCCGATATGCACATCCACGAGGTTCGTCTGTGGCACGAACCGATAGTTCCATACGTTCTCCAAAAGCATGGCGCGGGTCAGCACCTGACCTTCGCGACGCATCATGTATTCCAGCAACAGGAATTCGCGAGGCAGCAGGTCGAGAACGCGCCGGCCACGATGCGCCGCTCGCGCCAGGAGATCGAGTTCCAGAGGCCCCACGTGCAGCACGGTCTCACGCGGATCCGCCGGCCGGCGCAACAATGCCTCCAGCCTCGCAGCCAGTTCCGACAGGGCGAACGGCTTGGCGAGATAATCGTCGCCACCTGCACGCAGCCCGCGGACACGATCATTCACCGCATTGAGGGCGCTCAGCACAAGGACCGGTGTCCTGATGCCTTCGTGTCGCAGGGTCTCGACGACGGTTAGCCCATCGAGTCCTGGCAGCATCCGATCCACCACCAGCACATCCCAGCCACCGGCGCGCGCCCTTTCCAGACCTTCGATTCCGTCCGCGGCGCGATCGAGGGCGTAACCTCGGTTGTCGAGCGCCGTTACGATTTCCTCGGCGGTACCATCATCATCTTCTATGACAAGCACGTTGGCCATGGCGACCATCTCCATGTGGGTCGTTCATGCCGGGGGACCAACCTCGCCGAACGGCGGCACATTGTATCGTACTGCAATCAGGCACAGCCCATCAGGGGGGGCCGTGGGTCCGCCGGCGGAACGATCACGCGCCGTGAGCGCGGCAGCAACACGTTCGGCTGACCAGCTTCCATCACCAACCAGTTTCAGGGTACCGACCATGTTCCGCACTTGGTGGTGCAGGAAGCTGCGCGCTTCGGCTCTGATCTCCACGAACGCACCGTCGCGCCGCACATCCAGTCGATCCAGCGTGCGCAAGGGACTTTTCGCCTGGCACGCGGCTGCACGGAACGAAGAGAAGTCGTGCCTGCCAAGCAACGTCTTCGCTGCCTCATGCATCGCGGTGGCGTCGAGCGGCGCAGGCACGTGCCAGACACGGCCGGCAAGCAGGGCAGGGCGGGCACGGCGGTTCAGGATGCGATAGCGGTAGGCCCTGCCGATCGCCGAGAAGCGAGCACTCCACCCCTCTGGCACAGCGGACGCTTCCAGAACTACCACGGGATGAGGCTTCATGTGAAAATTCAGCGCGTCGCGCAGCTTGTACGCCGTGAAACCGTCAGGCAGTTCGATGTGGGCGACCTGACCTGAAGCGTGCACTCCTGCGTCAGTGCGCCCTGCGACTGTGCTGGCGACCGGTGCACCATGGTTGAGATTCGCCGCGGCCGTCTCCAGCACCTCCTGCACCGATAATCCTGTCGCCTGTCGCTGCCATCCAACGAACGGGTTGCCGTCGTACTCCAGCAGGAGGCCCCAGCGCGTCATGCGACCACACTTAATGCCCCTGCCGGCCATCGCGCCAGCGCATCAAGATCCGGTGTCTCCACCAGAGCATAGCTCCAGCGTTCGGCTCCTCGCCGGGCTAGGACGCCAGTATCGTTCCAGCGGCCACGGGATGTCCGCGCAGGAAGGTCGCCGCATCCATTGCTGGACGTCCCGCCAGCTGGACACGGGTCAACCGAAGCCCAGCAGTCCCGCATCCAATTGCCAGATGGTCGTCAAGGGCCGTGCCCGGCGGCCCGCTCACATCGAGCAGTTCCGCCCGGAGGACCTTGAGCATCTGTCCTCGTAGGGTCGTGAACGTCCCTGGCCATGGATCAAACGCGCGGACCTGCCGTTCGAGGGAGCCAGCGTCCAGGGTCCAATCGATCCGGCCGGCCTCACGGGTCAGCTTCGGGGCGTACACGGCGCCATCGTTCGGCTGTGACACCGGATGGGGAGCCTCCGCCAATGCCCGGAGTATCAGCCGGGCGCCCAGCCTGGACAACGTGTCGTGCAACATCGCGGCTGTGGTGTGCGGCCCGATTGGGACTGCCTCACGCAGGAGCATCGGCCCGGTATCCAGCCCCGCGTCCATCTGCATGATTGTCACGCCGGTCTCGGCATCGCCGGCCAGAACGGCCGCCTGGATTGGCGCTGCCCCGCGCCAGCGAGGCAGGAGGCTGGCATGGATGTTCAGGCAGCCGCGCGCTGGCGCCGTCAGCATGGCAGGCGGCAGGATCAGCCCGTAGGCCGCTACCACGGCCGCATCCAGGCCCAGGGCCGCGAAGCCTGCTTGTTCGGCCGGATCGGTCCGCAGGCGGCGCGGCGTCCGGACGGTCAGACCCAGGGACTCGCCCGCCACCTGAACGGCACAGGGCCGCAGATTGTAGCCTCGACCGGCTGGCTTCGGCGGCTGGCAGTACACGGCAACGATCTCGTGCCCTGCGCGGTGCAGTGCCTGTAGCGCCGGGACGGCGAAATCCGGACTGCCCATGAATGCCAGGCGCATCGCTCTACATGGCCTCGGCGCGCTTCTGGCGGAGTTCCTTGGCAAGCCGGCGAAGGATCATGTTGCGCTTGAGCGCGGACAGATGGTCGACGAACAGCACGCCATCAAGGTGGTCGATCTCGTGTTGCAGACAGGCGGAAAGCAGCCCCTCGGCCTCGATCTGCCGCCGCACGCCCTCCAGGTCCAGGTGTCGCACCGTCACCCGTGCCGGTCGCGTCACCTCGGCATACTGGCCAGGCAATGACAGGCAACCCTCCTCGCGCGTCGCGAGTTCATCGCTGCGCGCGATCACCTCGGGGTTGATCAGTGCTATCGGCTTCGACACGTTGTCCGCCATCAGGTCGACCACAGCGCAGCGCAGCCCAACACCGACTTGCGGCGCGGCCAGGCCGATCCCTGGCGCCCTGTACATTGTGGCGAACATTCGGGGAATCAGGGCCTGCACCCGCCCCATATCCTCTGGCTTGACCGGCCTGGCGCGCGCCTTCAGGACCGGATCGGGCACCACCAGGATCGGCAGCGTCTCTACCGTTTCGTTCATGCCACGCATGTAGCGGCGGCCCCACAGGCGATCAACGGCTGCCCCCTTGTAAGTCGCATCGATCCTGCCAAGATTCCCTCGCGTCGGAATGCCGTTGCGGGTTCCGGCATTGCTTCGCTCTCAGGAGGGGGCCATGACGACGAGGATGTTCACCTCACCGTTGTTCCTGGGCTTCGACCATCTCGAGCAAATGCTCGAGCGGGCATCGAAGAACTCGTCGGACGGCTACCCCCCTTACAACATCGAGCAGACAGGTCCGGCAGGGTTGCGGATCACGCTCGCTGTTGCAGGGTTTACCATGGAGGACCTGCAAATAACGCAGGAAGACAACCAGTTGGTAATCCGGGGCAGGCAGAATGACGACAGCCAAGGACGTGTCTTCCTGCATCGCGGGATCGCGGCACGGCAGTTTCAGCGGGCATTCGTGCTCGCCGAAGGGATCGAGGTGAAGGGTGCATGGCTCGATAACGGGTTGCTGCACATTGACCTGATCCGGCCGCAGCCAGAGTCACGCGTGAAGACCATCCAGATCAACCGCGCCGCATCCAATGGCGGGGGCGGCCGGGTCAAGATGGTGGAAGGCGATTCGGAAGGCTGAGTTGCTGACGGCGCCGCAGAAGGCGGGCCGAACCGGAAAAAGGTACCGGGGCTGCAGACGGCAGGCCGGTGCCCGGAAGGAGCAAGGCAATGGACACGAACAGCATTCAATCAGCCGAGGGCCAGGCGGCCGTGGCAGCGATAGGCGATATTCGGCACATTTCGACCGAGCAGTTGGCGCAGCTTGGCCTGCAGCAGATTGCCTATGTGAAGCCGGTGATGGTGAATGGGACCGCGGCTTTCGCGATCCACGCCGCTGATGGTACGCCGATGGCGATTGCGGACGACCGCGACGTTGCGATCGCCGCGATCCAGCAG
>Ga0310811_10004107_pt1 | contig 18314 bp, 14 predicted proteins | sample YCmetagenome_FD_207642 | JGI IMG/M metagenome (GOLD analysis project Ga0310811, IMG submission 207642) | Soil microbial communities from experimental microcosm in Duke University, North Carolina, United States - YC | ecosystem: Engineered > Artificial ecosystem > Soil microcosm > Unclassified ...
GCCACCGGTGCCACCGGGTCGAGGCCCCCGACCACATCGCGTGCACCCCGGGCAACCCGCCGACGTAGCCGGAGTAGATCCGGTTCAGCGCGAACAGGAACGACGGCGGCGCCACCAGGCCACCGTGCGGGCCGGCCGCGGCGTAGGACGGGTCGCACCACAGCGGGTTGTCATCGCCGATCCCGTGGGCGTAGTGCCGGATGTTGTCCCGGGTCACCTCGTAGCACCACGGCTCGACCGTGTCGGTGATCGGCACCCCGATCAGCTCCCGGAGCTTCTCCAGGGCGCGATCCGTGATCACCGCGAACCGCTGCTCGTCCTGCGTCATCCCTGGCCTCCGCCACCCTCGACAAACGCTTCTTCTTAGGTACAGTACATACCAAAATTAGGATCGCAATGGCAACAACGGTCGAGCCGGGAGCAACGGATGGACTTCACACTCACACCTGCGCAGCTGGACCTGCAGGAGCGGGCGCGCAAGGCCGCCGCTCCCTGGCGCGCCCACGTCGACCGCTGGGACGCCGAGGACGAGGCCCCGTTCCGCGAGGTCGCCGCGTCCATGGCCGACGCGGGGCTGCTCGGGCTCACCATGCCCGCAGAGTACGGCGGTGGCGGGCTCACCGCGCTGGACTACGTCGTTGTGGTGGAGGAGCTCTTCAAGGGCTCGCAGTCGTGGATCGTCGCCGAGCCGACCTTCGGCACCACCGGCCCCGGGCCCTCGATCGTGCTGCGCGCGCAAGCCGAGGAGACCAGGGCCAAGTTCATGCCCGACATCATCGCCGGCCGCAAGTACTGCGCCATCGCGCTGACCGAGCCCGATCACGGCTCCGACCTGACCGCGCTGCAGACCACCGCCACCGACAACGGTGACCACTACCTGCTCAACGGCAGCAAGCGGTTCATCACCGGTTGCCCGGTCAACGAGCTGTACGCCACCTTCGTCCGCTTCGACGACATCCCCGGCCACCGCGGCATCGGGGTCGTTGTGGTGGAGGCCGACGCACCCGGTGTCCGGCTCGAGCGGGGCGCCCGCTTCGTCGGCACCCGTGGCCTGCCGCACGGCGAGATGCACTTCGAGAACGCGGTGGTGCCGAAGGAGAACCTGGTACGCGGGCCCGGCCACTTCGCCGACCTGATGGCCGCGTTCAACATGGAGCGGGTCCACAACTCCACCCTGAGCCTGGGCCTGGCCGAGGCCGCCTACGCCGAGGCGGTGGCCTACACCGAGGCCCGGCACGCCTTCGGCAAGCCGATCATCGAGTTCCAGGCCAGCTACCACTCGCTGGTCGAGATGCGGATGGCCATCGACGCCCACCGGATGCTCACCTACCGGGCCGCCGCCGGCGCCGTCGACGGCCGCTACCCCGACGCGCTGGAGTCGAGCATGGCGAAGCTGTCGGGCTGCACGATGCTGCCCGAGGTGACGCTCAAGGCTATGATCCTCTGCGGTGGCGACGGCACCACGTTGGAGCACGCCACCCAGCGGCTGCACCGCGACTCGATGGCCGCGCTGGTCGCCGGCGGTTCGCCGCCGGTGCTCAAGAACGCCATCGCCTCGCAGCTGTTCCCCGGCCACCGCTTCACGCAGTGACGGTTCGAGCCGTGGCCCCCGAGACGACCGTCGACCCCGCGTTCGAGGAACGCTGCCGCGCGTTCCTGGACGCGCACGCGACCAGGCGGGTGACCCGGGTGCCGGAATGGGGGGAGGGGCCGGACACCGTCCCGATCTTCGAGAGCCCCGACGACGAGGAGGAACAGGCCCAGCTGAAGCTCGCCCGGGCCTGGCAGTCGGCCCTGTTCGACGCCGGGCTGGCCTGGCTCGACGGCCCGCCCGAGTACGGCGGTGCGGGGCTCACCCCGGCGCACCGGGAGGCGTTCGAGCGGATCGCCGCCGGTTACCAGCTACCCAACCTCTACACCGTGTTCGTCGGGCTGAACATCATCGCGCCCGGGATCCTGGCCGGCGGCTCCGAGGAGCTCAAGCGCGACCTGCTGCCCAGGATCTGGCGCGCGGACCTGATCGCCTGCCAGCTGTTCTCCGAACCCGGCGCCGGCTCCGACCTGTCCGCGATCTCCACCCGTGCCCTGCGTGACGGGGCCGGCTGGCAGATCACCGGACAGAAGGTGTGGACCTCGGGCGGGCACTACAGCGACCTCGGCCTGCTGCTGGCCCGCACGTCCGACGGCCCGGTACCGCACCGGCGGCTGACGATGTTCGCGGTCGACATGCACGACCCGTGCGTCACCGTGCGGCGGTTGCGCGAGATGAGCGGCGGAGCGCATTTCAACGAGGTGTTCATCGACGGCCTCCGGGTGCACGACAGCCGCCGGGTCGGCGAGGTCGACGGCGGCTGGCAGGTCGCGATGGCCACCCTGGGAGGCGAGCGCAAAGCCGTCGGGGACTCCGACGACGCACCGAACTGGGAGGTCGTGCGGCGTCTGGTCGAGCTGGCCCGGCGGGTACGTGACGAGCGGCGGGCGCTCGGCGAACCGGGCCTGGACGACGCCACCCGGGACGCCGTCATGCGCTGCTACGCCCTCGGGCTGGCGCTGGAACGGACGGCGGCGCGCCTCGGCGCGATCGATCCGCCCGGGCCGGAGATGTCGGCGGTGAAGCTGCTGCGCAACCGGCTGCTGCGGGAGTGCACCGACACCGCCGGCGCACTCCTCGGCCCGGCGATGACCGCCGACACCGGGGCCTGGGGCACCTTCTCCTGGGGCCGGGCGGCCACGCTGGCGCCGGGGCTGCGGATCGGTGGCGGCACCGACGAGATCCAGCGGAACATCCTCGGCGAGCGTGTCCTCGGGCTGCCACGGGAACCCCGGATAACCTAGACGATGATGGCCAGCCCGGAGCTCACCCCAGTGCCCGCCACCGCGTCACCGCGCGGCCGGCGGATGACGCCCGAGGCTCGCCGCGCGCAGATCATCGCCGCCGCGCGTGAGGTGTTCCTGCGGCACGGGTTCGCCGGCACCCGGGTGCGCGACATCGCCGAGCAGGCCGGGATCACCGAGAACCTGGTCTACATCCGGTTCGCCACCAAGGCCGAGATCTACGAGGCCGCGGTCACCGATCCCCTGGACGCCCTGGTGGAGTCGCTGGTGGCGGCGGCCGGACGGCTGGGCACCGCGGCCGACCAGGCCGACCGGGCCGAGCGGCAGCGGGTGTTCGAGGAGTTCCACCGGGTCCTGCTGACCAACATGCTCGACACCGCCCCGCTGCTGGCGGTGGCGCTGTTCTCCGACCCGGTCGCCGGGCGCAAGTACTACCGCGAGGTGATGCTGCCCCGGTTCACCGACGCGGTGGCCGGGGTGATCTCCGACGTCACCGGCTGGCCGCTGGACTCGCTGCGCCTGGACGTGCTGGTCGAGGGTGTGCTGGGCCTGCACTTCGGCCTGGCACTGGACTCGATCTTCGACGAGCGCGCGCTGGACGCCGCCGACGTCGCCCGCCAGCTGGCGATCATGTTCGGGTACGGCCTGCTCGACCGCTCGGACCGGTCCCGGCTGGCGCCCGATGCCGTGGCTCCGGCACCGGAGGTCCCGAACACCCCCACCGAGACCCCCGAGCCCTCCGACCCCGACACGCGGGTACGGATGCCGGCCGCCGAGCGCCGGGCCGACATCGCCCGGGCCGCCCGGGAGGTGTTCCTCGAGCGCGGGCCCGCCGGCGCCCGGACCAAGGAGATCGCCGAGCGCGCGGGCATCACCGAGGCGTTCATGTTCCGGGTGTTCAACGGCAAGGAGGAGCTCTACCAGGAGGCCATCGAGGTCCCCGCGCGCGAGATGATGAGCCGGCTGGAGCGCGAGCTGCACGAGGTGATCGTCAACGGCGACGGCGGCGTCGAGACCATGCGCTCCCTGATCGAGACCGGGCTGACGGTGCTCAGCGAGCTGGCTCCGCTGCTGGTGGTGGCGCTGTTCTCCGAGATGGACCGGGGCCGCAGCTTCTACCGCGGCTCGGTGATCCCGGCGTTGCGCCAGACCGAGGAGTACCTGACCCACGTCCCCGGCTGGGACACCGGCGCGGTGGATCCCGAGATCCTGTGGCGGGCGCTGTTCGGCGTCCAGTTCGGCACCGTCGTGCACCACCAGCTCACCGAGGAGCCGATCGACGCCGCCACGATCGCCCAGCGCCTCACCCGCCTGATCGCCACCGGCATCCGCTAGCCGCGCCCGGCCGGGCCCGTCGCCGCGCCCGGCCCCGGCGCTCAGGCCCCAGCGCTCAGGCCTTGATCAGCTCGAATCCCTCGAAGCCGGCGTCGGCGGAGGCCTCGCATTCCTTGCGGAAGACGCCCGCGCCGCCGAAGTGGAAGAGCACCACGTGCGGCTTGCCCGGGATGTTGTCGCCCATGAACCAGGAGTTACGGCCCTTGGGCAGCACCGTGGCGTTGAGCAGGTCGTCCATGTGCTGGCGCCACTGCTCGACCGCCTCCGGGGTGGCCTCGGCGGCGGCGAGATCGTTCTCACGCAGGTGTGCGATGGCCCGCCCCACGTATTCGGTGACGCCCTCGATCACCACCGGCAGGTTCGCGAACGGGGTCTGCGGGCCGCCCATCATGAACATGTTCGGGAAGCCGTCGACCCCGATACCCAGGTGCGTGCGCGGGCCGTCGCTCCAGTGCTCCTTGAGCTTCGCCCCGTCACGGCCCCGGATGTCGATGCTCGCCAGCGCGCCGGTCACCGCGTCGAACCCGGTCGCGAAGATGATCATGTCTGCGTCGTAGGACTCCGTGCTGGTGCGCAGCCCGGTCGGGGTGATCTCCTCGATCGGGTTGTCCCGGACGTTGACCAGGTGCACGTTCTCCCGGTTGAAGGTCTCGTAGTAGAAGTGCCCGAGCGGGGGCCGCTTACCGGCGAGCGGGTAGTCCTTCGGGCAGAGCAGCTCGGCGGTCTCCGGGTCGTCGACGATCGCGCGGATCTTGTTGCGGACGAACTCGGCGGCGTACTCGTTGGCCTCGTCGTCGACGATGATGTCGTCGAAGGTCTCGAAGATGTAGCGGAACCCGCCGATCTCCCACCCCCGCTCGAGGACCTTCAGCCGCTCCTCCTCCGACACCTGGGTGGCGAACTGGCCGGTGGGTGACATCGGGAACGCGAAGAAGTGCTCGCGCGACTGCGCCCAGATCGCGTCGTAGTTGGCCCGGATCTCCTGGCGCTCGTCGTCGGAGAGCACGTAGTTGCGGGCCGGCAGCACGTAGTTCGGGGTGCGCTGGAACACCGTCAGCTCGGCGGCGGTCTTCGCGACGATCGGGATCAGCTGCACGGCGGTGGCGCCGGTGCCGATGCAGATCACCTTCTTGCCGGTGAAGTCGACGCCCTCCTTGGGCCAGTTGCCGGTGAGGTACCACTCGCCGGTGTAGGAGTCGACGCCCGGGAAGTCGGGGCGATAGGGCACGGAGAGCGGACCGCAGGCCGGGATGAAGTACGTGCAGGTGTACGTGTCGCCCTTGTTCGTGGTGACCGCCCAGCTGTTGTCGCCCTCGTCGTAGATCGCGGAGACCACCTTGGTGCTGAACTCGATGTCCTTGCGCATGTCGAACCGGTCGGCGACGTGCTGCAGGTAGGACAGCGTCTCGGGCTGGGTCGGGAAGCGCTCGGTCCAGTCCCACTCGTCCTGCAGCTCCTTGGAGAAGGAGTACGCGTAGACCCAGCTCTCGCTGTCGGTCCGCGCGCCCGGGTACCGGTTCCAGTACCAGGTGCCACCGACGTCGGTGCCCTGTTCGATGACGTGCACGGACAGGCCGCGTTCGCGCAGCTCGTTGAGGACCGACAGGCCCGCGAAACCGGCGCCGACCACAACTGCATCAAATCGAGTCACACCGTCCACACTAGGTGTCGGACGTGATCCACGTCATTCCCCCCGAAGTGCCCCAAAGGGATGGTGTGGGGGTAGGCCGAACGGTGGCACGATCCCGACGGGCGATCCGGCTCACAGTGGGTAACGTGGCCGCTCGGATCCCGGTGAACACAGCCACGCAACCGAAAGGACCGGTCTGTGCCCAGCAAAGAATCGGACGCACTGCGCGCGCACTTCCAGTCGATGTCCGACCGGATGGCCGCGAACCCGCAGATGGACCTGGTCACGCTGCGCGGAACGCTCGAGGAGCTGCACGAGCGCGCGGCCGAACCGACCGGGGTCACCTACGAGGAGATCACCATCGACGGCCCGGCGAGCGAGCTTCCGGCGATCTGGTGCATCCCCGTCGACGGCACCGACGACCGGGTGATCCTCTACACCCACGGCGGCGGGTTCGTCACCAACACCCGGCACAGCCACCGCAAGCTCGCCGGACACCTGGCCAAGGCCACCGGCTGCCGGGCACTGGTGCTGGAGTACCGGCTCGCCCCCGAGGCCACCTTCCCCGCCCAGCTCGAGGACGCCGTCGCCGCCTTCGCGTGGCTGGTCGAGCAGGGGATCGCGCCCGAGCACATCGCCACCGCCGGCGACTCGGCCGGCGGCAACCTGGCCACCGCCGTCGCGCTCAAGCTGCGCGAGGACGGGCGCCCGCAGCCGGCCGCCGTCGTCGGCTTCTCCCCCTGGTACGACCTCGAGGGAACCGGCTCCACGATGGACACCAACGCCGACAAGGACGCGTTCGTGCAGCGCCCGGTCGTGCAGCACCTGGGCAGCCAGTTCATCGGTGACGCCTCGCTGCAGGACCCGCTGGCCAACCCGACCTACGCCGACCTGGCCGGGCTGCCGCCGCTGTTCCTGACCGTGGGCGGCCACGAGACCCTGCTGGACAGCGTGGAGCAGTTCGCCGACCGGGCCAAGAACGCCGGCGTCGAGGTGGCCCTGGAGGTCGCCGAGGGACAGCAGCACGTCTACCCGTTCATGGCCGGACGCGCGCCGGAGGCCGACAGCACGATCGCCGACGCCGGCCGCTGGCTCCGGTCGCGGCTGGGCCTGAGCTGATGGGCTTCGGGGTCAGCGGACCCGACTTCCCGGAGGCCGGCTGCGCGATCGTCTTCGGCGCCACCGGTGGGATCGGGGCCGCGACCGCCGGGCTGCTCGCCGAGCGCGGCTGCGACGTCGTGGTCACCTACCGCTCCCGGGCGGCCGAGGCGGAGGCGCTGGCCGCCTCGATCCGCGAGCTCGGCCGTAAAGCAACGGCGCTGGCCTGCGACGTCACCGACCAGGGCAACGTCGACGCCGTCGTCGAGGCCGCGCTGGCCGAGCACGGGCGGGTGCACACCGTGGTCTCGGCGGCCGGGCTGGTCTTCCGCACCCGGGCGCTGGTGGACTTCACCCACGAGGAGTTCGGGAACGTCATGCAGGCCGACGTGATGGGCTTCTTCAACATCGCCAAGGCCACGGTCCCGGCGTTGCGCGCCGGTGGTGGCGGCACGATCACGGCGCTGATCACCACGGCGGTGGAGCGGACGGTGCCCACCGACGCGCTGTCGGCCACTCCCAAGGCGGCGGTCAGCATGATGATCCGGATGCTGGCCACCGAGGAGGTCAAGAACGGGATCCGGGCCAACGCGGTCGGCCCCGGTGTCGTCGAGGGCGGCATGGTGCCCCCGATGCGCGCCGACGAGCAGACGAAGAACCTGCTGGACAGCGCGGTGACGGCGACGCCGATGGGCCGTCTGGGACTGGTCGAGGAGATCGCCGAGGCGGTCGCGTTCCTGGCCTCCTCCAAGGCCTCCTACATCACCGGTCAGCGCCTGATGGTCGACGGCGGCCTGGCCACCTGAGCTGCTGTGTCCCCGTCGCGTCCGAAGCCCGGCGTCCGGCGTCCGGAGCCCTGGGCGCCAGGGCACGGCTCACGTTCTGTCCCGCACACCCACTTAGTGCCCCGCACACCTGCCGCAGAGCGTGTGCAGCGTGCGAGGTGGGTGTGCCGGGCCTGAACGGCGTCTCGGCGGTTACCGGTGGACGGCGTCGCCCACGCCGGTGAACTGTTCGCGCAGGGTCCGCTTGAGGATCTTGCCGGTGGCGTTGCGCGGTAGCTCTTCGACGAACTCGACCCGGCGGGGGCACTTGAAGTGGGCGATCCGCTCCCGGGCGTGGGCGATCACCGCGTCGGCGTCCAGCGAAGCCGTCGGCACCGGGACGACCACGGCCAGCACGGTCTCGCCCCACTTCGGGTCGGGTACCCCGATCACCGCGACGTCGGCGATGTCGGCGTGCCGGAACAGCGCCTGCTCCACCTCGATGGGGTACACGTTCTCCCCGCCCGAGATGATCATGTCTTTCTTCCGGTCGACGAGCGTGACGAACCCGTCGGCGTCGAAACGGCCCAGGTCACCGGAGTGGAACCAGCCGCCACGCATCGCCTCGGCCGTCTCGACCGGCCGCCCCCAGTAGCCGGCGAACACGTTCGGGCCCTGCAGTACGAGCTCACCGACCTCACCGACCGGCACGTCGTGGTCCTCGGCGTCGACGATCCGCACGTCCACGTGCATGACCGGGCGCCCCACCGACCCGGCGTGCGAGACCACAAAATCCTCCTCGAGCACGAGCACGCTCGGTGATGTCTCGGTCATCCCGAAACCTTCGAGGAACCGCCAGCCCCGCTGCTGGTAGAACTCGATCACCGGCAGCGGGCACGGGGCTCCGCCGCAGAGCGCCCACCGCACGCTGGAGAGATCGTGGGAGTCGAAGTCGGGCACCTGGCTCAACGCCGCCCACATGGCCGGCACCATGAACTGACTGGTCACACGGTGCTTCTCGATCAGCTCGAGCGCCCGGGGCGGGTCGAACGCCCGCACGGTGACCACGGTTCCCCCGGCGTAGAGCACCGGTAGGACGGACAGTCCGAGCGCGCCGATGTGGAACATGGGGGCGACCGTGACGGTCACGGTGGAGCCGGACATGCCCTCACCCACGGTGAGCATGTTGAACGCGTTCCACTGCATGTTGTCGTGGGTGAGCATGGCGCCCTTGGGGCTGCCGGTGGTGCCCGAGGTGTACATGATCACGCTGACGTCGCCGCCGCCGACCACCGGATCCGGGCCCCGGCGGGCAGACGTCCCGGCGATGAGCGAGCCCACGGTCGCCGACGGGAGCCCGGCCAGCCCGCCTTCGAGGGTCTCGGTGAGCACCTGACGGACCCCGTGGCGGCCGGAGCACGCGGTCAGGGCGGCAGCGGCCAGGGAGGCGAACCGGTCGGAGACGGCCAGCGTCATGGCCCCGGAGTCGGCCAGCAGGTAGGCGATCTCGGCCGCTGCGAGCCGGAAGTTGACCGGCACCACGACCGCGCCGAGGTTGGCCGCCCCGAACATCACGTGCACGAACGCGGGCGAATTCTCCATGATCAGCGCAACCCGGTCGCCCCGGCGCACGCCCAGATCGTGCAGCGCGGCGGCCATCGCGCGGACCTCGTCGTCCAGCTCCGCGTAGCTGGTGACCTGGCCGGTGTCGGCGTCGATCAGGGCGGTGGCGGTGGGGCGGCGCAGCGCGCGGCGGGCCACCCATTCTCCGATGCTCATATTGAGCTAAACGTGCCGCGATCTTGGTCCCGAGTCAATGCGCGAGGCCCGCGACCAGCGGTATCCGTCGCGGTACCCTGGTACCGAAAGATCCCGTGAGTCGAGAACCAGGAGAACCTGTGCCGTCCCCCGTGCGGTCGCCGTCGGTACCGCAAGCCCTGACCTTTCCCCAGGCCGAGCACCTGCGTCCACCCCGGCTCGGGCCGACCACCGACGAGCTGAGCCCCCGCCTGCGCGAGATCCTCGACCAGGTCGAGACGATCTTCGTCGACGAAGGGTTCCACCATCTCACGGTGAGCGAGCTGGCCGCCCGGCTGCACTGCTCACGGCGCACGCTCTACGAGCTGTCCCAGAGCCGCGACGAGCTGGCACTGATCGTGCTGGACCGGCGGCTTCGACGGGTCGGACGCCAGGCCCGCCAGCAGCTGCTCGAGGTGACCGACCCGGCAGACCTCTTCTCGGCGTTCCTGACCGTGCCGTTCCAGGAGCTGCACCTGCACAGCGTCCGCTTCAGCGCCGACATCGCCCGCCAGCCGGCGCTGCAGCGGCTGATGGCCTCGCACATCCGCTACTACATGGCCATCCTGCGCGAGATCCTCGACGAGGGCGTGCGTGCCGGACACCTGCGCCCGTTCCACACCGGGGTGGTCGCCGAGGTCGTCGACGCGGCCATGGGACGCCTGTGGCAGCCCGACTTCCTCGCCGCCACCGGGCTCACCTACGAGGAGGCCGTCACGGAGCTGTCGGCGATCATCCGCACGGCGCTCGTCGTGCCTCCTGACGGTACCAAGAAGTAGCCCGTGGTACCGTAGATGGCCTAGCCGCCGGTCAGGTCCCAGGTCAGAGGTGACGCATGGATCCGTTGGAGTTGTGGACCTACCGCCACGCCATGCCGGGCCGCTTCGAGCGGCAGGCCCAGCGCGCGCAGGCCGAGGGCTGGGACGGGATCTCACTCGGCGAGTCGCAGAACCTGACCGTGGACCCCTTCGTCGAGCTGGGGATCGCCGCCCGCTTCACCGACCGGCTCCTGCTGGGCACCGGGGTCGCGGCCTGCGCCACCCGCCATCCGGCCACCACCGCGACGGCGATCGCCACCGTGCAGCATGAGTCCGGCGGACGGGCGGTGCTGGGGATCGGTACCGGCGCGTCGGCGGTCGCGCACCTGGGCATGCGGCCGATGCCGGTAGCCGCGTTCGAGCGGTACCTGGGCCGGCTGGCGGGATACCTCAAGGGCGAGGACGTGCCGTTTGAGGTCGACCCGAAGCTGTCCTCGGCGGCGATGGGCCTGGCCGCCGGGCCGCGCGCGAGCCGGCTGCACTGGCTGGACCCGGCCGTGCCGAAGGTGCCACTGGAGGTGTGCGCCACCGGCCCGCGCACCATCGCCGTCGGCGCCTGCCTCGGCGATCGGCTGACGTTCGCCACCGGAGCGTCGGGCCAGCGACTCAAGTGGGCGGTCAACACCGCCAAGGCCGCCAGGACGGCGGCCGGCCTGGATCCCGAGTCACTGCCGTTCGGAGCGTCGTTCCCGGTGTTCGTCCATCCCGACCGCGCCAGCGCTCGGCGGCTCATCGCCGGCACCGTCGCGTCGTTCGCGCACCTGGCCACGATGCTGGGCACGGTGGCCGGCCCGGTCTCCGACGACCATCGCCGGGTACTGGGCGAGCTGCGCGACTCCTACGACATGGAGCGGCACCTGCACGCCGGATCGCCGCAGGCGGGCGTGCTGACCGACGAGGTGATCGACGAGTTCGCGGTGGCCGGCCCGGTCGACTACTGCGTGGAACGGTTCACCGAACTGTGCGAGCTCGGCGTCTCCAAGTTCGTGTTCTTCGGTGAGGGCGCCGACATCGACACCGGTGAGCTGCGCGCCTCCCGCGCCCGGATCGCCGAGGAACTACTACCCGCACTGCGACAACGCTCGGGCAGCGCTGGGTCAACAGTGCGACAGGGGTGGACATGAAGCTCGACGAGCTGACGACGATGCGGGTGGAGTTCTCCCCCGACCGCCACGTCGCCGAGGTGGTGCTGGACAACGGCCACGGCAACCCGATGGGCGTGGCGTTCTGGCAGGAGCTGCCGCACGTCTGGCCCGCCCTGCACGCCGACCCGGACGTGCGGGCGATCCTGCTACGCGGCGAGGGCCGACACTTCTGCAGCGGGGTGGACCTGCGGGACGCGCAGGCGATCATGGGCCCCGCCGGTGGTGACGCCGCGGCGCGCGAGAAGTTCCTGGCCTGGCTGCACATGGCGCAGTCCGGGATCACCGCGCTGGAGACCTGCGCGAAGCCGGTGGTCGCGGCGGTGCACGGCGCCTGCATCGGCGGTGGGGTCGACCTGATCTGCGCCGCCGACATCCGCCTGGCCAGCGCGGAGGCGGTGTTCTGCGTCAAGGAGGTGCGGGTGGCCATCGTGTCCGACGGCGGTTCGCTGCAGCGGCTGCCCACCCTGATCGGCGAGTCGGCCGCGCGCCGCCTGCTGCTCACCGGTGAGGACTTCGACGCCGCCCGCGCGGAGCGCTACGGCCTGGTCAGCGACGTGTACCCGGACCCCGCCACGCTCCTGACCGAAGCGCGCGAGATGTGCCGCCGGCTCGCCTCGCTGTCCCCGAGGGCGGTCCAGGGCACCAAGCAGACGATGAACCTGTGCCGCGACATGACCCACGCCCAGGGCCTGGAGTACATCGCCGCCTGGAACTCCGCGTTCCTGGTCAACGCCGACCTCACCGAGATGATGACCGCGTTCGCCGAGGGCCGCCCACCCCGCTACTGAGCTCCTGGATCAGCGCTCGACGAGCCCGTCGCGGGTCATGCGCAGACCGTGCTCCTCGCGGTCCCAGGTGGCGGCGCAGTTGCCCCGTTCACGCAGCAGGAACTTGCGCACCTTCGCCGACGGGGTCTTCGGCAGTGCGTCGATCAGCTCGATGTAGCGGGGCACCATGAAGTGCGGCATCCGGTCGGCGCAGAACCGCAGAAGCTCCGCCGGGTCGAGCACCGCGCCGGGCGACGGCACCACCCACACCTTTACCTCGTCGTCGATGTGCTCGCCGCAGCGGGCGGCCACACACGCCACGTCCGCCACCCCGGGGAACGCCGCGACCTGGACCTCGACCTCGAACGTGGAGATGTTCTCCCCGCGCCGCCGCAGCGAGTCGCTGGCCCGGTCGACGAAGAAGTAGTTGCCGTCACCGTCACGTCGTAGCAGGTCACCGGTGTGGAACCACCCGTTGCGCCAGGCCGCGACGGTCGCCTCGTCGTTGTTCTCGTAACCCTGGCTCATCATCCACGGCAGCGCGGTGCGCACCATGGCCTCGCCGACCGAGCCGTCGGGTACCTCGATGTCGTGGGCGTCGACCAGCCGCACCTCGAAGCCGTCCCGCAGCCGCCCGCAGGAGCCGGCGACGATCGGCCGGTCCGGGCGAGCTGCGTCGTAGAACGTCCAGACCGCCGCCGGGACCTCGGTCGAGCCGTATCCGGTGACCATCCGCCGCACCCCGAACCGCTGCATGAACGAGGCGGCGTCGTGCGGCATCGGGATGGACAGGATCCGGTGCAGCCGGTGGTCGGTGTCCGATGCGCGGGGCGGCTGCGCCACCAGGTACGTGATCATCGAGCTGACCAGCACCGCGGTGGTCACGCCCAGCTCGCGCGCGGTCTCCCAGTAGCTAGCCAGCGCGGGCGCCGACCGCACCACGAAGCTCGCCCCGGCGGCCAGCGACACCATCACGCTGTAGAGCCCGCCGGCGTGGAACAGCGGCAGGTCGACCAGGAACACGTCGTCGGCCCCGAACCCGGAACCGCCGAGGTACTCCTCGCCCAGGCAGACGTGCCAGTAGGTGGTGCGCGATACCTTGGACGGCCCGGTGGTGCCGGAGGTCATCACCAGCAGGTGCAGGTCCCACGGTTCGATCGGCGCGTCCAGCTTCGGCGGGTCGGCGTCACGGGAGGCCGTGATCGAGGCGGGGTCGATCCGCCGGACCGCGTGCGTCGAAGGTCCCAGCTCGTCGACGCCCGTGGAAGATCCCAGCTCGTCGAGCCGGCCGGCGCGCTCGGAGTCCACGACCACCGCCACCACCCCGGCCGTGCGCAGCAGGTGCTCCAGCATCGGGCCGCGGAAGGCCAGGTTCACCGGGACGACCACCGCCCCGATCGCGCAGGCCCCCCACCAGACCCGCAGGAAGTCCGGGCCGTTGGGCAGGAAGACCGCGACCGCGTCACCCCGGTTCACACCCAGGGCGCGCAGCGCGTTGCCGGCCGCGTACGCCTCGGCCAGCGCCTCGGCGTTCGTCCAGGTGGTCCCGTCCTCGAAGCTCACCAGCCGCCGGTCCGGCTCGGCGGCCGCGTTGCGTTCGAGGAGCGACCGCAGGACCACGTCGGCGGCCTCGGGCATGGCTCTGGTGGTGTCCCGATCCCCTCGCCGGTCTGCATCGACCATTCGGGATTCCCTTCTCGCCGCCCGACCTTTACGGTACTGTTCGATGTACCACGGTACCGTCAACGTGACCTGATTGTCAGGGGTTGAAGAAATGCCGACCACCGCCTCACTCCCGCTGCTGCCGAGCCTGCCGTTAGTACCGACAGCCGAGGAGACGATGCTGCGCGCGAGCGTGGCCGGCATCGTCAAGCGTTACGGCAACGAGTACTACCGCAAGATGTCGGCCGCCGGCGAGCCGATGCGCGAGCTGTGGGCCGACCTGGGCGCCGGCGGGTTCCTCGGGCTGAACCTGCCCGAGGAGTACGGGGGCGGCGGTGCCGGGCTCATGGAGCAGGCGATCGTGGTCGAGGAGACTTGCGCGGGCGGCTGCCCCGGGCTGGGCATGGTGCTCTCCCAGGGCATCGTCGGCAGCGTCCTGACCAGGCACGGAACTGACGAACAGAAGCAGCGCTACCTGCCGGGGGTCGCGGCGGGCACCGAGCGGTTCTCCTTCGCGCTCACCGAGCCCGACGCCGGGTCGAACTCCCACATGCTGTCCACGACGGCCCGCCGCGACGGGTCGGACTGGGTGGTCAACGGGTCGAAGTACTACATCTCCGCCGTCGACCACGCCGATCACCTGCTGCTGGTGGCCAAGACCGGCCAGGACGACAAGGGACGCGGCCGCCTGAGCCTCTTCGTGCTCGACCCGAACTCACCGGGGCTGTCGCGGGAGGTCATCCCGACCGCCCTGGACGCCCCCGAGCGGCAGTTCGGCCTGTTCTTCGACGACGTCCGGATGCCGGCCGATGCACTGGTCGGGGCGGAGGGACGTGGCCTGCAGGCGGTGTTCGACGGCCTCAACCCCGAGCGCGTGATCAGCGCGGTGCTCAGTACCGGCACTGCCCGCTACGCGCTGGAGAAGGCCACCCGCTACGCGCTGGAGCGCAACGTGTGGGGCGTCCCCATCGGCACGCACCAGGCGGTCGCGCACCCGCTGGCCGACTCGGCGATCGAGCTCGAAGCGGCCCGGCAGATGGTGTGGCGGGCGGCCGCGATGTACGACGCCGGACTGCCGAGCGCGGTGGTCGGCGAGGCCTGCAACATGGCGAAGTACCTGGCCAGCAAGGTGGGCATGCAGACCCTCGAGCGGGCGATCCAGGTGCACGGCGGCAACGGGCTCGCCCTGGAGTACGGCCTGGCCAACCTGTGGGGCCTCATGCGGTTGCAGCAGATCGGCCCGGTCTCCACCGAGATGGTCCTGAACAACATCGCGCAGTCCACCCTCGGGCTGCCCCGCTCGTACTAGCTCGTACCAGCTCGTACCAGGGAGCCACTGTGAACAAGACGGCGAACCAGACGATCAGGCCTCCGCGCAACCTGCGCGGCCCGTACCAGCCGATGCGTTTCGAGGCATGCGTCGAGGAGTGTGTGGTCAGCGAGGGCGAGGTGCCGAAGGAGCTCAACGGCGGCTTCTACCGCGCCGGGCCCACGTGGAAGCGGCCCATCCGGCAGGACACCACCTCGCCGTACACCCAGATCTTCACCCAGGACGGCATGGTGCAGGGCCTGACCTTCCGCGAGGGACGGGTCGACTTCCGCAACCGCTGGGTGCGCACACCCAAGTACCTGGCCGAGGAGAAGGCCGGTGAGTCGATCTTCGAGTGGGAGGACTGCGCGTTCGGCGACTGGCGCGACATGGGCCGGGCGAACGTTCGCCGCGGGCCCGGGAACGTCGGCATCCCGCAGGGGGTGCACACGGTGAACGCGCTCGGCTTCGGCGGCCAGGTGCTGGCGATGGGCGAGCTGGTGGTGCCCTACGCGATGGACCCGATCACGCTGGAGACCATCGGCCCGGTGCCGTGGTCCACGCAGCTGGGCAAGGGCCTGGTGGAGCCGGCGTGCTTCGGGGACGGAGCGTTCACCGCCCACCCCAAGTGGGACCCCGACACCGGCGAGCTCTACGGCTGGTCCGCCCAGGACGTGGAGCCCTACATCACCCTGCACTGGGTCCAGCCCGACGGCACGGTCAAGACCCGCCCGCTGTGGGACGCCCCGTACAGCCAGTGGGCACACGACATGTGGCTGTCGGAGAGGTACGTGGTGCTGCCGTTCATGCCGTTCGTCGTCGACACCGCGCGTGTCCCGAAGGGGCTGAGCGTCAACGGCTGGGACGTGGAGAAGCCGATCGTGATCGCGCTGATCCCGCGTGACGACATCGACGGGGAGATCCGCTGGATCACCGCCGACATCGAGCCGCAGTACATCATGCACATGCTCAGCTGCAACCACGTCGGGAACACGTTGCAGCTGGATGCGCCGATCTTCGACCGCCCGCCGTGGATGACCGACGACATGTTCAACCCCGGCGACCCGGTGGTCCCCTTTCTCAAGATCGCCAACAGCTCCATCGGGCGCTGGACGATCGACCTGGACACCGGCTCGGTGAAGTCCGAGCGGCTCGACGACTGCCCCATGGAGCTACCGAAGGTCGACGAGCGCTACTACGGCAAGCCCTACACCTGGGGTTTCCTGGAGGCCGGCGACCGCAACGGCGACGGCATGCGGATCAACCAGGTGGTGCGGCGCAACGTGCACACCGGCGCCGAGGACCGCTACACCGCCAGCCACGACCCGCACGACGGGATCTTCGAGGCCACGTTCGCGCCGCGCTCGAAGGACGCGCCCGAAGGCGACGGCTACCTGATCGTCCCGATCTGCAAGTTCGGGGCCAACCGCAGCGAGTTCATCATCCTCGACACCTCCGATGTGGCCGCCGGTCCGGTCGCGCGGATCGAGCTGCCGTTCCAGATCGGGTTCACCCCGCACGGCCACTGGATGGAGTTCGCATGAGCACCGGCGCACCAGAGACCAACATCGACTTCGACCACACCGACCCGGACTTCTTCCAGAGCCCGTACCAGACCTTCCAGGACCTGCACACGACCTGCCCGGTCGCACGGTCGTCGAAGTTCGGCGGGTTCTGGGTGCTGTCGAAGTACAACGACGTGGTGGAGGCCGCCCGCGACACCACCACGTTCTCCAGCGCGGAGGGCATCAGCATCCCGAAGGTGGGCTCGCTGATCCCGCTGGTGCCCATCGAGGCCGACCCGCCGCTGCACACCGAGTTCCGCCGCACCCTGCAGCACGAGTTCTCCCGGGGCCGGATGGAGAAGCTCGAACCGTCGATCCGCAAGCTCACCAACGAGCTCATCGACGGGTTCATCGACCGCGGTCACGCCGACCTGGCGGTCGAGCTGGCCACCCCGCTGCCCTCGATCGTGCTGGCCGAGCTGCTGGGTCTGCCTCGGGAGGACTGGAACACCTTCCGCGGCCACGTGTCCGCGCTGGTCGCCACCTCGAAGGTCGGTGACGCCGAGGCGAACATGGAGACCTCGGTGGCGTTCGCCATGCACTTCATGCAGGTGCTCGAGGACCGCCGCAACAACCCGCGCGACGACATGCTGACCCGGATCGCGGCGTCCACCGTCTCCGGGCGCACGGTCGCGCCCGAGGAGGCGCTGGGGCTGACCCTGGTCACCGTCATCGCCGGTCACGAGACCACGGTCGGCGGTATCGGTTCGATGCTGATGCACGTGGGTTCGTCCCCGCCGGCACGCGAGCGTCTGCTCGCCGACCCGTCGCTCATCCCGCGGGCGGTCGAGGAGACGATCCGGATGGAGGCTCCGATCCAGGGCGCGGCGCGGACGGTGACCCGGCCGGCGTGCGTCGGCGGCCAGGAGTTCTCCCCCGGCGAGCGGGTGTGGCTGCTGTACGCGGCCGGCAACCGCGACGCGGGCACCTTCGCCGAGCCGGACACGTTCGATCTGGACCGCAAGCCCAACCGTCATCTCGGCTTCGGCGAGGGGGTGCACCGCTGCGTGGGCGCGCCGCTGGCCCAGATCGAGATGCGGATCGTGCTGGAGGAGGTGCTGCGGCGGATGCCGAAACTGCGCCTGCCCGACCCTTCCGCCGTCCGCTTCGAAGGCGCCCAGAGTCGGACGGTCGGCTGCCTCCCCATGGAGTGGACCTAGCCGGGGTCCGACCGACCCGTCGCCCAGCCGGAGCGGCCCGTTGCCCCGCCGGAGCGGCCCGTTGCCCCGCCGGAGCGGGCCCGTTGCCCAGCCGGTGCCCATTGCCCCACCGGCCCGTTGCCCAGCCGGAGCGGCCCGTTGCCCCACCGGCCCGTTGCCCCACCGGCCCGTTGCCCAGCCGAGCCGCCCCACCCATACAGGTGCCAGCAGCCCGGCTCAGCCACCTCACCCCCCATGATCGGCGTTTCGGTGACCAAACGGACAACCCAGGTCCGGTTTCCCACCAGAACGGTGATCACCCGGGGTGGGCGATCACCCGGGCGGTCAGCCCGGGGTGGGCGGTCAGCCCGGGGTGGGTGATCACCCGGGCTAGGCGATCACCCGGGCTAGGCGATCACCCGGGCTAGGCGATCACCCGGGCTAGGCGAT
>Ga0310811_10004108_pt1 | contig 18312 bp, 12 predicted proteins | sample YCmetagenome_FD_207642 | JGI IMG/M metagenome (GOLD analysis project Ga0310811, IMG submission 207642) | Soil microbial communities from experimental microcosm in Duke University, North Carolina, United States - YC | ecosystem: Engineered > Artificial ecosystem > Soil microcosm > Unclassified ...
AACGTGCCGATCGGCTGCGGCGATGCGCCGGTGTTTCCCGGCGACGTCATTCTCGGTGACAGCGACGGCGTGATCGTGATCCCCGCCCACCTCGCCGACGAGATTGCCGACGAGACGGTGGAGATGACGGCGTTCGAGGATTTTGTTACTGAAGAGGTCGGCAAGGGCCGCGGCATCTTCGGGCTTTATCCCGCGACCGACGAGCAGACGCTGAAGGATTTTGCCGTGTGGCGCAAAGCCAACGGGCGATAGTAAAAACAGGGAGTGCACCCATGCTGATGTTCAATAGTCTGATCGATGGCGAATGGTTGTCCGATGGCGGACGCGCGCCGAACGTCAATCCATCCGACACCAAGGATATCGTCGGCGAAGCGGTGCGCGGCACGCGCGCGCAGGCGGAGGCCGCGGTTGCCGCGGCCAAGGCGGCATTCCCGGCATGGTCGCGATCGACGCCGCAAGTCCGCTACGACATCCTCAAAAAAGCGTCGGACGAAATTTTGGCGCGCAAGGACGAGCTGGGCCGGCTGCTGTCGCGCGAGGAAGGCAAGACCCTGCCGGAAGGCATCGGCGAAGTGGCGCGGGCCGGCCAGATCTTTGCGTTTTTTGCCGGCGAATGCCTGCGGATGGCCGGCGAGAAACTCGCTTCCGTGCGCCCCGGCATCGACATCGAGATCACCCGCGAAGCGCTCGGCGTCGTCGGCCTGATCACGCCGTGGAACTTCCCGATCGCGATCCCCGCCTGGAAGATCGCGCCGGCGCTGGCCTATGGCAACACGGTTGTGATCAAGCCCGCCGACCTCGTCCCCGGCTCGACCTGGGCGCTGGTCGACATCCTGCACCGCGCTGGCCTGCCCAAGGGCGTGCTCAATCTGGTGATCGGGCGCGGTTCGGAAGTAGGCGCGGTCCTGCTCGAGCATCCCGATGTTGCGGCGATCAGTTTCACGGGCTCGGTTGCCACCGGCCAGAAGGTCGCTGCGGCCTGCATCGCGTCGCGGCCGATGAAGAAGTTCCAGCTCGAGATGGGCGGCAAGAATCCGCTGGTCGTGCTCGATGACGCGGATCTGAAGGTCGCGGTGGAATGCGCCGCCAACAGCGCGTTCTTTTCCACCGGGCAGCGCTGCACGGCTGCTTCACGGTTGATCGTCACCAGTGGGATCCACGACAAGTTCGTTGCGGCGCTGACCGAGCGGATGCGCGGCCTCAAGGTCGATGATGCCGTCAAGGCCGGCACCGATATCGGGCCGGTGGTCGACCAGAGCCAGCTCGATCAGGACCTGAAATACATCGACATCGGCAAGGACGAGGGCGCAAAGCTCGTGTTCGGCGGCGAGCGCCTCAACCGCGAAGCGCCCGGCTTCTATCTGCAGCCGGCGCTGTTCACGGAAGTGACCAACAAGATGCGGATCGCGCGCGAGGAGATTTTTGGACCGGTCGCCGGCGTGATCAGGGTCAAGGATTATGCCGAAGCGCTGGCCACCGCCAACGACACCGACTTCGGCCTGTCGTCCGGTATCTGCACCACCAGCCTGAAGTTTGCCAGCGACTTCAAGCGCAATTCCGAAGCCGGCATGGTGATGGTGAATCTGCCGATCGCCGGCGTCGATTATCACGTGCCGTTTGGCGGCCGGAAGGGATCCAGCTTCGGCGCCCGCGAACAGGGCCGCTACGCCGCGGAGTTCTATACGACGGTCAAGACGGCCTACACGCTGCCGTAAGGGGATCCGGCCTCGGCACGTTCCCCGGACGCAGCGTAGCGTGCAACGGTGCGCTGCAGAGCCGGGGTCCATATCTCCGCTACGCAAGTGTGGGTCCCGGCTCTGCGGAGCAGCGTTCCACGCTGCACCGCGTCCGGGACACGAGACCAACCTCACACCTCGGCCTTCTCCGCCAACCCTACCGCCCATAGCGCAAACGCATACGCTATCGCGACTTCGTCGAGGCGGTTGAAGCGGCCGGACGCGCCGCCATGGCCGGCGCCCATGTTGGTGCGCAACAGCACCGGGCCGCCGCCGCTCATGGTCGCGCGCAGCCGCGCGATCCATTTTGCCGGTTCCCAATAGGTGACGCGTGGATCGGTCAGGCCGCCCATCGCCAGGATCGCCGGATAATCCTTTGCCGCGACATTGTCGTAGGGCGAGTAGGAAAGGATGGTACGGAAATCCTTTTCACTCAGAAGCGGGTTGCCCCATTCCGGCCATTCCGGCGGCGTCAGCGGCAGGGTGTCGTCGAGCATGGTGTTGAGCACGTCGACGAACGGCACTTCGGCGACGATGCCGGCGAACAATTCGCCGGCGCGGTTGGCAACCGCGCCCATCAGCATGCCGCCGGCGCTGCCGCCATGGCCGACGATGCGCTTTGCGCTGGTGTACCTCGCCTCGATCAGTGCGCGGCCGGCCGCCGCAAAGTCGTCGAACGTGTTGGTCTTCTTCTCGCGCTTGCCGTCGAGATACCAGCCCCAGCCCTTGTCGGCGCCGCCCCTTATATGCGCGATTGCATAGACAAAGCCGCGGTCGACCAGCGACAGCCGGTTGGCCGCAAACGAGGCCGGCATCGCCATGCCATAGGAGCCGTAGCCGTACAGCAAGAGCGGCGCCTTGCCGTCGCGCGCCAGGTCCTTTCGATGCAGGATCGAGACCGGCACTTTCGCGCCGTCATGCGCCGTCGCCGTGATGCGGGTGGTGACGTAATCGGCCGGGTCATGGCCGGACGGAATCTCCTGCCGCTTGCGCAAGAGGCGCGTTCGCTTCGTCATGTCGTAATCATAGACTTCCGACGGCGTCGTCATCGACGAATAGGAAAACCGTAAGTTCGTGGTTTCGAATTCGTAGCCGCCCATGGTGTCGAGCGAATAGGCGGCCTCGTCGAAGGCGATGGCATGCTCTTCATTGGTCTTGAGGTCGCGGATGATGATCGCGGGCAGCGCGTTGGCGCGCTCCAGCCGCACCATGTGTCCGGCGTAGAGTTCGACGTCGAGGACATAGATGCCCTCGCGATGCGGGATCAGGTCGCGCCAGTTGGCGCGTGCAGGCGAGGCGAGCGGCGCGGTCATCACCTTGAAATCGATGGCGTCGTTGGCGTTGGTGAGGATGAACAGTTCGTCGCCATTGTCGGCGATCGAATATTGCACGCCTTCCTCGCGCGCCGCGACCAGCCGCGGTGGGGCCTCGGGATTGGCGAGATCGATCAGGCGCTGCTCGGAGGTCTCATGGTCGCCGCTGGCGATCACGCAAAAGCGCCCGCTGGAGCTCTCATGCAGGTGGGTGAACCAGCCGGAATCCTGTTCCTCATAGACCAGTGCGTCGTCGGCCTGCCTGGTGCCGAGGCGATGACGCCAGACCTGCATCGGCCGGTGGTTGTCGTCGAGCTTGACGTAGAAGAAGCTCGTCGCATCCTTGCTCCAGACCACAGCACCGTCAGTCTCTTCGACGAGGTCGTCGCGATCCTTGCCATCCGCCCAGTCGCGCACGCGGATCGAGAAATACTCCGAGCCCTTGGTGTCGGCGCTCCATGCCTGCAATTTGTGGTCGGGCGAATGCCGCGAACCGCCGAACTTGAAGTACTTCTCGTCGGCCGCCAGCGCGTCGCCGTCGAGCACGATCTTTGCCTCGCCGCCGTCGCGCGGGGTACGGCCGAACATCTCATGCTGGCCGCCTTCGCGGAACTTTCGTAAATAGGCGTACGGACCGTCCGGCGAGGGGACGCTGGAATCGTCCTCCTTGATACGCCCGCGCATTTCCGCGACCAGCTTCTTCTGCAGGGCAGCCGTGTGGCCGAGCAGGCTTTCGGTATAGTCGTTTTCGGTTTCGAGATAGGTCCTGATATCGGCGTCGAGGATCGAGGGATCGCGCAGCACCTCCTGCCATTTGGCGTCCTTGAGCCACGCATAGTCGTCGACCACCGCGATGCCATGGGTGGTGAAGGAATGCGGATGGCGCGGCGCCACCGGCGCAAGCGGGCCTCTGGTGTTCGATTGGGTCAAGCGATCCTCGTTCGGTTCCGCGAACGATCGTTCGCGTTGGCAGTTATATCGGGTCGAAAGCGCCAATTGCCAGCACGGTTGCCATTGGCCGCGCCGGGTTGTTGGCGGCCAATTTGTATGGTTAGGCTTTGCGGCGCGCTTGAGACGAGGTCTGATGCTGTTCAATTCCTGGCTGTTCATTGCCGTGTTCCTGCCGGTCGCCCTGATCGGCTATTTTGTGCTTGGCCGCCGCAGCAATGTGGCGGCGGTGATCTGGCTGGCGCTCGCCTCATTGGCCTTTTATTCCTTCAGCAACTGGCAGTTCGTGCTGCTGTTGCTGGCGTCGATCGCGTTCAACTACGGCATCGGCTATCTCCTGATCGAGCGGAAACTGCTCCCCCGCTGGCGCACTGCCGTGCTCACGACCGGCGTCGCCGGCGATTTGCTGGTGCTCGGCATCTTCAAATATGCCGGCTTTTTTGTCGCCAATCTCAACGCGGCGTTTGCAACCCATTTCGTCGTCAACATCCTGCTGCCGGTGGGCATCTCCTTCTACACCTTCACCCAGGTCGCGTTCCTGGTGGACGCTTACAGGGGCAATGTCGCGCGCTACGCGCTGCCGCATTACGCGCTGTTCGTCACATATTTTCCGCATCTGATCGCGGGGCCCATCCTGCATCACCGGGACATGATCCCGCAATTCGAGCGCGCCGAGGCCAAGCGCGCCGATCCGCATCTGATCCTGTGCGGCGTCATCATCTTCGCGATCGGCCTGTTCAAGAAGACATGTCTGGCCGACGGCATCCAGCCGCTGGTCGCGCTTGCCTTCGGCCCCAACGCGCCGACCTTCGATCAGGCCTGGATCGGCGCACTGGCCTATACGTTCCAGCTCTATTTCGATTTCTCCGGCTATTCCGACATGGCGATCGGCATTTCGCTGATGTTCGGCATTTTCCTGCCGCTGAATTTCAACTCGCCCTACAAGGCGACCTCGATCATCGATTTCTGGCGGCGTTGGCACATGACGCTGTCGCAGTTCCTGCGCGACTATCTCTACATCCCGCTCGGCGGCAACCGTCGCGGCGCGGTGCTGCGCTATGTCAATCTCGCCATCACCATGCTGCTCGGCGGGCTCTGGCATGGCGCCGCCTGGACGTTTGTGGTCTGGGGCGCGCTGCATGGCGCCTATCTCTGCGTCAATCACGCCTGGAATAATTTCGGGCCCAACGTCCCGCCGCGGTTGGCGCCGCTTGCCAACGTCGCGGGTCTGATCCTGACATTCCTCGCCGTCGTCATCGCCTGGGTATTCTTCCGCGCCGACAATATGACGACCGCGCTCTATGTGCTGTCGAAAATGGCTGATCCCGGCAATGTCGCCTTTGGTCGCGGCGAAATCGTCTACGCGCTGTTCGTCGTTGCCTACGCCGCGCTCGCATGGTTTGCGCCGAATACCCAGCAGATCATGGGCTATGACCACAAGAACCGGACGGTCGGCGACAGGCCCGGCGCCTGGCGGCTGCGCCCGCTGATGATCTACGCCAGTGCGGTGGTGCTGGCGTTCGGAATCCTCGGCATCCAGCGCTACAGCGAATTCATTTATTTCAGGTTCTAGCGCATGATCAGGAAAAGTGGGGACCGGTTTTCCGATCAGATCATGCGCAAACATGAATTGAGCCAAGCCGCAAAAAATCTGCTGAGACTGCTATGCGCGGCGGCCGCGATCGTCGTGTCGGCGGTGGCGCTGACCTATGCCGTCGATCCCCTGCAACTGTTCCGGCCCGCGCGGCTGTTCGCGGCGATGTATTCGGCTGACAGCCGGTTGCAGGACGCAGGCCTGATCCGGAGCCAGTCATTCGATACCGTCTTCATGGGCACGTCGCTGGCGATCCACTACCGGCAAAGCGACATCGACAGGGTGCTGGGCGTCCGTTCGCTGAAACTGGCGATAACCGGCTCGACGTCGAAGGAACAGAGCTTTGTGCTGGCGGCGGCGCTCGATCGCCATCCGAAGCGCGTGATCTGGCAAATGGACGACTGGATCTTCAGCGATGCCCCGGAAGTCGACGCCGAGGCGCATTTTCCGGCCGACCTCTACCGGCGCAACGCCAGGGGCATTGCCGGTTATCTGTTCAGTGGCGCCATGGCGCGCGAGTCGCTGTGGATCCTGGCGCGGTCTTTGCCGCCCCTGCAGCCGGTCGTCGCAAAGCTGACGAACGGCGTCATGTTCAAATTCCCGATCGCGGACGTCGACGATATCAACGCGTTGCGGCCCGATTTCGACGTCGCGGGGTTCTACAATGCGAAAGCGGCGGTTGCCGCCTTCAGGCGCATTACGGATCCCGTACGCAGTTCGTATCTCGCCGTGGGTTACGACTACACCGCCATGGTGCAGGCGTTCGAACGCGACGCGATCAGCCTGATCGAGAACAATCCGGACGTGACCTTCGAGATCTACTTTCCGCCCTATTCGATCCTGCAATTCGTGGCGATGCGGGACGCCGCGCCGGCGACGTTGAAGGCCGCCTACGATTTTACGCGCTATGCGTTTCCCCGATTGACGAAATTTCCCAATGTGCGCCTGCACGATTTTCGCAGTGTCCAGGCGATCACGCACGAGCTCAATAATTACGGCGACGTGATCCATCACTCGCCCGCGGTCGATCTGAAGGTCCTTTCGCTGCTGGCCGAGCGGAAATACGTCGTCGATCCCGCCGCGCCGCTGGCGTCGCTCGATCAACTCAAGGCCCAGGTCGCGGCGTATCAGCTGGAGCGATGAACGTCTCCGCCGTCATTGCGAGCGGAGCGAAGCAATCCATCTCGCGGCAAGGGAAACGTGGATTGCTTCGTCGCAAACGCTCCTCGCAATGGCCGGAGAGCGACCGCTACGTATTGCGCAACCGCGCGGTGGCGTTGCCGCCGAATCCCGGGATCCGGTTGACGGCGAGCACCACCGCAAAGGTGATGACCAGCATCGCGATGCCCAACACCGCGATTGCGGCCAGATCGCCGCTTTCGTTGAGGTCGTAGATCAGCACCGACAGCACTTTTGTTTGCGACGTAAACAGAACGATCGCCGCCGACAATTCACGCATCACGCCGATGAAGATGAAGCACCAGGTCGCGATCACGCCGGTGCGCAGCAGGGGTGCCGTGATCTGGCGCAGCGACTGCAGCCGGGTCGCGCCGAGGATGCGGCTTGCGTCTTCCAGTTCGGGGTGGATGGTGGCGAACGCCGCCTGCAATTGCTGATAGGCCGACGGCAGGTTGATGGTGAGGAACGCCAGCAGCAGGATCCACAGCGTGCCATAGAGCACAAAGGGCGGCCGCGTATAGCTCAGGAACAGGCCGACGCCGAGCACGATGCCGGGCACCGCGATCGGGGCAGTGGCGAGAAAGCCGAGGAAACGATGGCCCGATATCACCTGACGTGTCGTGACATAGGCGATGACGAGCGCCAGTATCGTGCCGATGGTCGCGGTCGCGACGCCCAGGATCACCGTGTTCTTGACCGCGAGTTGGGCCGACGACAATTCGGTGAACACGAACACGATGTTGTGCAGCGTCATGGTGGACGGCGTCACCAGCGTGGTGGCGTTTGGCGAGAACGCCGCGTTGAGCAACGCAAAATACGGCAGGAACACCGGGCTGAGCAGCACGAACAGGCAGAACATCAGCGCCACCCAGCGCCAGCGACCAAGCTCGATCGAGCGCGGCGCGCCATATTTGCCGCCGACCACCGAGAAGCCACGGCGGCCGAGCAGGAATTTCTGGCCCCGCAGCAGCAGGATCGTCAGCACCAGCAGCGGCACCGCGGCGGCGGCGGCGAGTTCGAGTTTCGGCGGATACTGGAACAGGCTCCAGATCTTCGTGGTCATGGTGTGGAAGCCGGCCGGCAGCGCCAGGATCGCGGGCGAGCCGAACAGCGTCATCGCTTGCAGGAAGGCGATCAGCGCACCGGCAACCAGCGCCGGCAGCGCCAGGGGAATCGTCACCCGCCGCGCTGTGGTCCACGCTCTTCCGCCGAGGATCGCGGAGGCGTCCTCGAGTTCGCCCGGCATATTGTCGAGTGCGTTGGCGACCAGCACGAACACGAACGGAAAGGTGTAGCAGGAGATCACGAAGATGATTCCGGTCAGCGAATAGATGTCGAACAAATAGGCGTCCGCTTCGGCGCCGGTCACGAAGCGATAAAGCTGGTTCAAGAGGCCACTGTTGGGCGCGGCCAGCAACTCCCAGGCCACCGCGCCGAGGAACGGCGGCGTCACGAAGGAGGCCGTGACCAGCGCGCGGATGGTCTGCCGCCCCGGCATGTCGGTGCGCGACACCAGCCAACCGATCGGAGCAGCAATCAGGCAGCAGATCACCGCCGACGTGGTGGCGATGATTGCGGTGGTCAGCAACGGATCGAGGAAATCCGGGTTGGTGAACAGGGTGACGAAGTTCTGCAGTGTCGGGTGGCGCGCCTTGTCGGTAAAGGCAAACAGCGCCAGCCACGACATCGGCAGCACGATCAGGACGATCATGACCGCCGCAAACAGCCACAGCACCGGTTTGGTCCAGTCGATGCGTGGCTTGGCAGGGGCGATGTCGGTGGCGATGGTCATGTCAAAACTTCTCCGTCATTCCGGGGCGCGCGGAGCGCGAGCTATGATGCGCAATGGCGCATCTGAGAATCCATCCTTCAGCCGGAACGCAGCGCAATGGATTCCGGGCCAGCGCCAAGTGGCGCATCCCGGAATGACGACTGTGGTGGGTCCCGACAAGCTCAAACCTTGAACAACCGCGCATAGCGCGTCTTGATCTCTTCCGCCATCTTCTCGACGCCGGCGGCGTCCTCCTTCATCAGCTTGATGTCGGAGAGCTTGCGGCGTCCCGGCTTCGACGTCACCTGCGCATGGACCGAATATTGCGCGGTGTAGTCGGCGAAGAATTGCTGGCCCTCGCGGGTGTGCCACCAGGCCTGGAACAGCCGCGCGGCATTTGGATGCGGCGCGGACGCGAATATCGCCGTCGGCCCCGAGATCGTCGGCGTGCCCTCGGTCGGATAGACCGGCTCGACCGGCTGGCCGGCCTCCTTCAGCAGCACGACGCCATATTCATTGCCGTCGGCCATCACGGCGCGCTCGCCGAGCGAAAGCTTCTTCGGCGGATCGGTCGAGGATTGCACCTGCATCACGCGCTGCTTGGAAAGCTTGTCCAGATAGTCCCAACCGAGTTCGCGAACCAGCTGGAAGGTCGCGGTCATGATGGTGCCGCTATAGGCAGGATGGGCCTTGACCATCTTGCCCGCCCATTTGGGATCGAGCAGGTCGGCATAGCTCTTCGGCGCGTCCTCGGGTTTTACCAGTTTGGTGTTGTAGGCGATCGACGAAAGATAAAGCCGTGAGGTCGCGGACATGCCGTCGGGATCGCGATATTCGGGCAGGAAATGCCGGGCCATGTCTTCCGACACGAAACGCGCGAGCCAGCCGTTCTTCTTCCAGGAAATGATGTGCGAGGCATCCGACGTATTGACGACATCGGCGGCCTTGATACCTGAGGCGAACTCCTGGTCGAGCCGCTGGAACAACCGCTCCGAGCCGGAACGTTCGATCTGTACGGAAATGCCAGGGTAGGCCGCCTCGAACGCCTTGCCGAGCTTTTCGCCGACCGGCAGGTCCATCGACGAATAGAAAATCAGCTTGCCTTCCTTCTTCGCGGCCTCGATCAGGTCAGGCGTGATCGCGACCGGCTCCGGCGATTGCGCGCGAACAGGCGACGCGAACACGCCGCCCAGCGCCAGCGCGGCCGAACCTTTGAGGACATTGCGGCGACTGATTTCTCTTTTCATCATTTCAGCTCTCTCGCAATGACGATTCTAAACACGGAAGATCTTGGTGTAGCGCGCCTTGATCTCTTCGCTCTGGGCTTCGGCGCCCGCGGCGTCTTCCTTCATCAGCTTGATATCCGCGAGCGGCTTGCGGCCGGGATGTTCCTTCACCTGCGCATGCAGCGAACGCAAGCCGCCGGAATCGATGACGATCCGCTGCGCCTCCGGTGTAAAGCAATAGTTCTGGAACAGCTTTGCCGCGTTCGGATTCGGCGCCGCCTTGAAGATGCCGTTGGGGCCGACGATGAACGGAGTGCCCTCGGCGGGATAGACCGCCTCGACCGGCTGGCCGGCTTCCCTCAGCAGGAAGATGTTGTACTCGCTGCCGTCGGCCATCACGCTGCGTTCGCCGAGCGACAGCTTCTTCGGCGGATCGGTCGCCGATTGCACCTGCATGATATTCTGCTTCGCCAGCTTCTCGTAATATTCCCAGCCGATATCGCGAACCATCTCGAAGGTCGCGGTCAGGATCGTGCCGCTATAGCCCGGATGCGCTTTCACAATCTTGCTCTTCCATCTGGGGTCGAGCAGGTCGGCAAAGCTCTTCGGTGCGTCTTCGGCCTTCACCAGCCTGGTATTGTAGGCAATCGGGCTCAGCGTGGCGCGGAAGCCGGCAAAGGTGCCGTCGGGATCGCGATGCTCGGGCTTGTAGTGCTTTGCGACGTCTTCCGGCACGTAGGGCAGCAGGATGCCTTGCCGCTTCCAGGCCAGCAGATGCGCGGCATCGGAGGAATTGGCGATATCGACGGCGTGGACGTTGCTGGCATATTCCTGGCCGATGCGCTGGAACACCCGCTCGGCGCCGGTGCGCTCGACGCGGACGTCGATGCCGCCGAACTTTTCCTTGAACGAGGCCGCGATCTTTTCCGACACCGACAGGTCGATCGAGGTGTACCAGACCACCTTGCCTTCTTTTTTCGCCGCCTCGATCAGTTGCGCCGTGATCGCTTCCGGCGGCGGCGCCTCGGCGCGGGCCGGGGAAGCGAACACCGTGCCGAGTGCAAGCGCGGTCGAGGCTTGCAGCGAGCCTTGCAGCACGTCGCGCCTGGAAAGCTTTCGCGTCTTCATGGCATCCTCCGCTTCTTCTTTTTATCGGCTCGGTCGCTTTACCGGGCCAACGCCCGGCAGCGCTCGGGCGGCAGCGTCAGCCAGACCTCTGCGCCTTTGGGCACCGCGGTCTCGGTTGGCGTGGTCACGCGCAATGCGGTGCCGTCGGCCACCTCGACCATGTAGTCGCGCGCCACGCCGAGATAGACCTGACGCGTCACCACCGCCTTGACCGCATTCTGCGGCGCGAGAGGCGCCTGCGTCGAAAGCTGGATGTCGTGCTGGCGGATCGCCACCGCCGCACTCTGGCCTGATGCGAGCGGCGCGCCGACCACCTGCAGGGTAGCACCTGCAAAGGCGACGTGATTGCCGTCGCGCGCGACACCCTTGATCACATTGCTGGCGCCGATGAAGCGCGCGACGAATTCGGACTCGGGGCGCGCGTAGATATCCTCTGGGCTGCCGAGCTGGTCGATCCTGCCGCCGTTCATGACCGCGATCAGGTCGGCCGTGGTCATGGCTTCCGATTGATCATGCGTGACGTAAACCGTGGTGTAGCGATACTCGTCGTGCAGCCGGCGGATCTCGAACCGCATCTCTTCGCGCAGGTTCGCATCGAGGTTGGACAGCGGCTCGTCGAGCAGCAGCGTTTCGGGTTCCACGATCAGCGCGCGCGCCAGCGCCACGCGCTGCTGCTGGCCGCCGGAGAGCTCGCCGGGATAACGCTGCGCCAGCGCATCGAGTTTGGTGGTGGCGAGGATCGCCGCCAGCTTCCTGCCGATGGTATCGCGGTCCATTTTGCGCAGCCGCAAGCCATAGACGATGTTCTCGGTGACCGTCATATGCGGCCACAGCGCGTAGCTCTGGAAGATCATCGACATCTTGCGCTGTTCGGGCGGCAGCGTCCGCGCCTTCGAGGACACCAGCCGGTCGCCGACATGGATCTCGCCGTCGGATGGCTCCAAAAATCCCGCAATCAGCCGCAACGTCGTGGTCTTGCCGCAACCCGATGGTCCGAGCAGGCAAACCAACTGCCCATGATCGATCCGCAGCGAGACGTTATCGACCACCGCAAGCGACCCAAATCGCTTGGTCAGGCCGCGCAAATCAACGGACGCCAATCGGATTCCTCCAGGATTTATGTTGCTGGGATCAGCGCCCCGGCCTTGCGCTGGTATACAGTATAAGCACTAAAAATCTCGGGCGGGAAAGCCTCGATCCCTCAGACTTTGAGCGAATTGAAGCCGCCGATTGGTGCGATTTTCTCTCACATGGTGGGAGGGTGACGCAAAGGCGCCCTTCAACCCAGCTTGGAGCCGTTCGCCGTCACGTAGATCGAGTAGAGCGACGTCGTTCCGCAAATGAACAAGCGGTTGAGCTTGGTCCCGCCGAATGTCACGTTCGCGACCAGTTCGGGAATGAGGATCTTGCCGATCAGCGAGCCGTCGGCGTCATAGCAATGGACGCCCTCTGCGGTACTGGTCCAGATACGGCCATTCCGATCGACGCGAAAACCGTCGAACAGGCCCGCGGTGGACTGCGCGAAAACCTCGCCGCCCGACAGCTTGGCCCCATCAGCGTCGACCGTGAAGCGGCGAATGTGACGCGGTCCGTTCTCTTTGTGCGTCGCACCCGTGTCGGCGACGTAGAGGTATTTCTCGTCGGGCGAGAAGGCGAGACCGTTGGGACGAACCATATCGGTGATGACTGCAGCGACCTCGCCGGTTTTGGCGTCGACCCGATAGACATGGCAGCCTTCGATCTCCTGCGCGGCGCGTTCGCCTTCATAGTCGGTATCGATGCCGTAGGCGGGGTCGGTAAACCAGACGGAATCGTCCGACTTCACGACGACGTCGTTGGGTGAATTGAGGCGCTTGCCGTTCCAGCTTTCCGCAAGAACGGAAATCGAGCCGTCAATCCCGGTGCGGGTCACCCGGCGCGTGAGGTGCTCGCAAGTGACCAGCCGGCCTTGATTGTCGACCGTGTTGCCGTTCGAATTGTTGGAGCGCTCGCGGAACACCGAGACTTCGCCCGAGGGTTCGACGAACCGCATCATGCGATTGTTTGGAATGTCCGACCAGACGAGATAGCGGCCCGCCGCGAACCAGGCCGGACCTTCGGCCCAGCGTGCCCCCGTCCACAGGCGCTCGACGCGGACGTGACCGGCGAAACAGGCCTTGAAGCGGGAATCGAGAACGACGATGTCCGTTCCCTCGACTTGGCCGTACCACATCTGTCCCCCCGCCTTTTTCGATGTTGCAGGCCCCGGCGCCAGGGAGCCCGATTGGATGCCGATTGTCGCGAAAGCGGAAAATTGTGCCAGAGAGAAACTGGCGTCGCGACCTTCACGAATTTTTGCGGTTACCTGGTTTGATTTTCCGTCTCATCTTTTCCCGTTCGGCTTGTGCGCATCGCGCCTTGCGTGCAATCTTGTATGACAAATGCACGGGAAGGCCAATTCCCGGCATGGCGGTTCGGCCGCTCAGGGACGGAAAAACAGAACGCTCAGGGAGAAGTGACATGAATAAGACGCTTCGTCTTACCGGAATTGCTTGCGCCAGCCTCCTGCTATCCTCGGTCAGTGTTTTGGCCGGCCCCAAGGTCGTTTCCGGGCCCGGCGCCGATGCGGGCTGCTTCAAGCCGTGGGACGCCAAGACCAAATTCTTCCAATGGGACAAGAAGCCCGGTCCCTACAAGATCGCCCTCGTCAACGGCTTCGTGGGCAACACCTGGCGAATTCAGATGGTGAAGACCGCCAAGGCCTTTGCGGCGCAGCCGGGCATCAAGGAGAACATCAAGGAGTTCAAGGTCGTCTCCACCGGCACCGATGTTGCAGCGCAACTCGGCGCCATGGAGGACTTCATCAATCAGGGATTTGACGCCATTGTCACCATCGCGGTGGCGCCTGACGGCTTCGACCGCATCATCCGCCTCGCCGACAAGAACAATGTGGTGGTGGTGCCCTTCGACAACGTCCTCGACACCGACAAGGTGATGATGGTCAACGAGGACCAGAAGGAAATGGGCCGCATGTCGGCCAAGTGGATCATCGATGAATCCGGCAAGAAGGGCGGCGATATCCTCGAGGTGCGTGGCCTGCCCGGCAATTCGGTCGATCGTGACCGCCATATCGGCTTCCGCGAAGTCATGGAAGCCCCCGGCAACAGCTTCAAGATCACCGAGGTGGTGGGCAACTGGGACACCGGTACGTCGCAGAAGGTGACCGCCGATGCGCTCGCCGTGCACGGCAAGTTCGACGGTGTGTTCACCCAAGGCGGCTCGGACGGCACCGTGCAGGCGATGATGGCCGCCAAGCATCCATTCGTGCCGATGTCGGGTGAGGGCGAGAACGAGTTCCGCAAGCAGATCGCCGATCACGCCAAGGAAGGCCTCAAGGGCATGTCCTACGGCCAGTCCCCGGCGCTTGTCGCCATCGCCACCAAGGCGGCGATCTCGGCGCTGCAAGGCAACGTCATGCCGCAGCTGATCTCGATCCCGATCCCGGTCGCGACCTACAAGGACCTCAAGCCCGGCACCAACTACTGGCCGGAACTCAGCGCCAACTTCTTCGCCCCGAACCAGTTCCTGCCCTGTGGCGTGAACTTCACGGCGCCGGAGATCATGGCGCAGAGCGAAAAGAACACCCAGTAACCGGTGCTTCTCTGTTTCAGTCACGGCCTGGCATCCGCCAGGCCGTCGCTGCCTGAACCCGTAATATGCAGGATGCAGTCCTGACGCCGCCATCCTTCCTCACATTATCCGGCATCTCCAAGCGCTATGGTGGCGTGCGCGCCCTCGAGGGCGTCGATTTCGCCTGCGAGCGCGGCAATATCCACGCGGTGCTGGGCGAAAACGGTGCCGGCAAGTCGACGTTGATCAAGATCATCGCCGGCGTGGTCCAGCCCGATGCCGGCAGCATGCGCCTTGCCGGAGTGGACGTCAGTCACGCCACGCCAAGCGCCGCCAACGCGGCCGGCGTCGTCTGCATCTTCCAGGAACTGTCGCTGATGCCCGACCTTTCGGTCGCGGACAATATCTCGATCGCGTCGCCGCCGCGGCGCTTCGGTCTGATCGATGGCAAGGCACAGCGCCGCCGCGCCGAGGCCCTGCTGGCCGAGATCGGCTGCGAGGACGTCAACCCGCTGATGCGCGTGCGGGACCTGCCGCTGTCGCGGCGCCAGATGGTGGAGATCGCCAAGGCGCTTGGCCAGCGGCCGCAACTCTTGATCCTCGACGAGGCCACCTCGGCTCTCACCAGCGCCGATGTGGAAAAGGTCTATGCGATGCTCGCGAGACTCAAATCCGAGGGCACCGCCATCCTCTACATCTCGCACCGCATGCACGAGGTCGAGGCGCTCGCCGACCGTGCCTCCGTGTTCCGCAACGGACGCCATGTCGAGACCTTCGACAAGGGCGTGCGCTCGACCGCCGATATCGTCCAGCTGATGATCGGGCGCGACATCGCCACCCAATATCCGGCAAAGCCTGTGCGTGCGCCGGCAAAGCCGGTGTTGGCACTCGAGAACCTGTCCTGGGAGAAGCAACTCGACCGCATTTCGCTCGGCGTCGGCGCCGGCGAGATCGTCGGCATCGGCGGTCTCGATGGGCAGGGCCAGAAATCGCTGCTGCTTGCCTTGTTCGGCGTGCTGCGCGGCGTCACCGGACGTATCACCGTCGAGGGCCGCGAGGTGCGCCCGGGCTCTCCGGCGGCCGCGAAATCGCCCGCGGTCGGCATCGCGCTGGTCCCTGAGGATCGCAAGACCGAAGGGCTGATGCTGCCGATGTCGATCGCAGACAATCTGGCGATCGCTTCCCTCGATGCGCTCTCGAGCGGGCCTTTCGTCGACCGCGCCAAAGAGCGCGCCGCGGTCGAGCGCGGCATCGCCCGGCTGCAGATCAAGATCGGCGCACCTGGTGACGCGGTCTCGACCCTGTCGGGCGGCAACCAGCAGAAGGTGGTGATTGCCAAATGGCTGATGACCGAGCCCCGCATTATCCTGCTCAACGATCCGACACGCGGCATCGATGTCGGCACCAAGCAGGAACTCTACCGGCTGATGCGCGAACTCGCCGACCAGGGCGCCGCCATCCTGTTCTACTCTACCGATTATGACGAATTGATCGGCTGCTGCGACCGGGTGGCCATCATGTATGACGGACGCATCGTGCGCGAGCTCGAAGGCGCCGAACTCACCGAGACCAACATCATAGCCAGTGCCCTCAACATCGATGCCGCAAGGCCGGCCCATGCCGCCGCCGGGGCCGCCCATGCTTGACGATGTCGCGATCCGGCTGCGCCAGAATATCGGCTTCGTCACCGCCATCCTGCTGTTCTGTATCTTCTACCTGCTCTACCACCTGGCGCATCCGAAGGGCTTCTCCTCGGCCGTGCTGGTGCAGAATAGCGACGAGATATTTGCGCTCGCCATGCTGGCCATGGCCCAGACCGTACCGGTGCTGACGTCGGGGCTCGATCTCTCCGTCGGCGCCGTGATGACCATGGTGGGCTGCTTTGCAAGCCACCTGTTGATCGGAACAGCGGGCGGTACGCCGCTGCATCTGGATATCTTCGGCCTGCATCTCGGCCTCGGCACCTTTCCGGGCGGCACCAGCGGTCTCCTGCTCGGCATTGTCGTGTGTCTCGCGATCGGCACGCTCGCCGGCTTCATCAATGGCTGCGTCGTGGTCTATGGGCGCATCCAGCCGATCATTGCGACGCTTGCAACTGGTGCGATCTATATCGGTATCGCGCTGTTCCTGCGCCCGACGCCGGGTGGCAAGATCGACGAGGATCTCAACTGGGCGCTGACCAATTCGCTCGGCGACTTCGCCGCGACGGTGCATATCTTCGACGATGGCGCGGCGGGCTGGTTTGCGCCCTTCGCCTGGATCCCGGTGCCCTTCGTGCTGCTGGTCCTGATCGCGCTCCTGGTCTGGGTACCGTTCCGGCGTTCGGTCACCGGCCGCGCCGTCTATGCGATCGGTTCGGCCGAAGGTGCGGCCTATATGTCGGGACTTCCGATCGAGCGCGCCAAGATCGTGGCTTTCACGCTGGGTGGTTTCTTTGCCGGTTGCGGCGGGCTTTTTCTCGCCATCCAGACCTCGTCGGGTAATGCGGATATTCCGCAGGCCGGCGCCTACACCCTCAACTCGATCGCTTCGGTCGTCATCGGCGGCACCTCGCTGCTCGGCGGCACCGGCAGCGCCATCGGCTCGATCTTCGGCGCCATGATCCTGCGCGTCATTTCCTTCTTCTTCCGCATCTTCGACATCGCACCCTTGCTGCAGCCGCTGTTCGAAGGGCTGATCCTGCTGGCGGCGGTCAGCATCGGGGCGCTGGGCGTATTGCGCGTCAGGAATACGCTGGAGCTGTTCCGATGACGACGATGAGCCTCGGCCTCTCGCGCGACGACCGCCCGATCCTGATCGCGGCGCTATTCATCCTCGTCATCCTGGTGGCAGGCACCGGCTACACGATCGTCCGTTTCGGCAGTGCGCCGCTGTTGTCGCCGAACTATCTGCTGCAGCAACTGCAGATCGGCGCCTTCCTCGGCATCGTGGCCGCCGGCATGATGATCGTCATCCTGATTGCCCAGATCGATCTGTCGGTGCCATGGACGCTTGCCGCCGCGGCGATGATGGCGACGTCGATCGGCGGGCCGCTCGCGATCCCGGCCGGACTCGGCATCGGCCTCGTGATCGGCCTCGTCAACGGCATCGGCGTGGCCTATTTGCGCGTGCCCTCGATGATTTTCACGTTAGGCGTCAATGCGGTCATGCGCGGCCTGATGGTCGCGCATACCGGCGGCTACGCGCCCCAGACCACCGCCACGAACCTGATGCAGACGCTCGCCTCGGAGCGCACGCTCGGCATCCCGAACGCCTTGTTCGTCTGGGCCGCGGTGTCGGTGCTGGTCGTCGTCATCCTGCAACGCACGCCGCTCGGCCGCTACATTTACGCCATCGGCAACAAGGAAGCGGCAGCCTATCTGGCCGGCGTCGACACACGCCGCGTCACCGTGCTCTGCTTCATGCTCTGCGGTCTCGCCGCCGCGCTCGCGGGCGTGCTGCTCGCCGGTTATTCCACAAAAGCCTATCAGGGGATGGGCGATGCGTATCTGCTGCCGTCGATCGCGGCGGTCGTGATCGGGGGCACCAACATCCTGGGAGGTCGCGGCCGCTATCTCGGCACGCTGGTCGGCGTGGTGCTGATCGTGCTCCTCAACAGCGTGCTCTCGATCATGGAGATGCCCGAGGCCGGCCGGCAGGTCATCTACGGCCTCGTCATCATCCTGATGCTGCTCGTCTACGGCCGCAGCGAACGCGTCACGAGCTAGACGATGATGGGTTTAAGTCAGAGCGGAGCGGAGCACTTCTCCCTCTCCCCGCACTTCGCGGGGTCGAGACGAGCGAAGTTCGCTCTTAGAGGGCAGGGGTG